>Ga0209274_10000142_pt1 | contig 59246 bp, 70 predicted proteins | sample HubBroMetageREF1_FD_188343 | JGI IMG/M metagenome (GOLD analysis project Ga0209274, IMG submission 188343) | Reference soil microbial communities from the Hubbard Brook experimental Forest, New Hampshire, USA - Hubbard Brook CCASE Soil... | ecosystem: Environmental > Terrestrial > Soil >...
ACGAACAGATATAGGCAGTTCCGCCCGGCCGGAGCGGCGTCCCGCACCTCTCACAGCGAGCTTTCATTTGAAGCTGCATGCCCCGTGCTCCCTGCAATCAGCCTCTTGACGGGCATACGAGTCGAGTTCGTGGGTCGCCAAGTGCAAATCGCGAAGACTAACATTCAATCACATCTGTGCTGTTTGTGTTCTGTCGTTCATCCCTGGAAAGTCGTTGTTAGTACCTATTCACTGTGAGTCGTACCTCGACGGTCTCAGCTCTTCGCGCTGGAGTCAAAACAAGCCAAACTGCGGTCGCAGGGTTTGTTAGCGGATTTGTTGCTAAATCCGGATATGGTGGCGGCTAATTACAATTCGAGGACGGTGCCTTACTGCTGGGCAATGGCTACGGAACATTCCAATCGGCTGTAAGCTGCAACTCCGGCGGTTATGTTGGGAAGTCGGTCGCGATCGGGGACGTGGATGGCGACGTCTATCCGGATATAGATATAGTAGTTGCCACGTGATCTGAGTTAGATCATGAGATGAGTCTGGGAGGTTCCAACGCCGCTATTGTGGGTCTTCAGGTTTCGGACGCGCGACTTTCTCGACAATCGGCATCTTCTTGTCTTTTCCGTAATCATCCAGAACATGCGCGTTATTTCCGTCGATGGCAAGTTTAGCCGGTCCATGCAGCGTCACGTTCAGCAACTGGCTCTTGGTTAGAACAGGGCCAAGAACGTAGATCGTGTCGGCGGTTTGTATCCAATAGAAGGTCCTGGTTATGGGCCCTCCAACGAAGGCTGCGATAGGAATAACTATTGCCCCGCCCTTTTCGGAGGTGATGTCGATGACCTTGGCGTCCTTCCACTGATGATCTTTGGCTTGTGCTACTGGGGAACACAGAACGGCAAGTACCAAGGCTGCGCTTCGTGCCCTGACCAACGCTGCCGCCAAAGGTATTCGCATACGCCCCTCAGCTTCCTTATGTACAGCAGCGGACGTAGGTCGGGAAGATTCCGAAAGGCCCTTGTCTTTAGGGGTTGGGCGTCCAGTGAACTCAGTGAACTAAAGTGCAATACATCCCCGCACGCAAACACTCCCCAGGCAACATAGTCAAGGATTGATATTGATTCCTGATGTGACTGGACGTTTTGGAAATATTTCATGTTCTCGATGGCAATTGCAATTCCCACACAAGGATTGAACGTAGCGTCATGGGATACTCGACCAAAAGTAGCCAAACAAATAAAGAAGTACGACGGAGAAATAGCTAACCTGGAGGCGATTCTTGCCACTGCTGAACTGTGCGCAGATCGACTTCCGCCCACAATGGCCAATTTGTGGGCAGCAGAGCGGCGAATCTTATGACCTCATGGATTCAGATAGTTGGAAACCCGACGGTGAAGGGGGATTTTGGGCAGCCTGACTGGGCGGCGGATGACTTCCCATAAGCGGACGTCTGGCCCACGTCGTGAACACTCCGTCGTGACGCAGTACCAACCGGCGGCGTGAATCCTCGTGTTATACCCAGTTGGCTCGTAGGACGTTGGTTGCCGTAAACGTCACCGACTGACCGTAGGTGGATGGATTCAGGCTCGAAGCAACCGCCGTCGTCGTGACCACCGCGGTCCAGTTCTGAACGAGGTTATACAGTTCCTGAACACAAGCGTGTTCAGCGAGGAGAGGCTGGGCGACGGAGCGAGCCGACGAAAAATACAATTGCATCGTTTCTCATGCGCTAAACTTCTTAATCGATCACACTGCAGCCCAAGAACCACATGAGCGAGCCTGCGTCCATTTCGCGGCGGACAGACGGTCGACGATATGAGGCAGTGCTTCGCCTTAGCGAAGCTCTTTCTCTGTGCCAAGAGCCCGAGGACCTGACGAAGATCCTCTCCGAACAGTTGCGCGAATTCCTCGACTTCTTACAGTTCTACATAGTTGTCTACAAGGAGAACTCTACGGAAGTCGAATGGGCTGTAGTCGGGCGAGAGAAGAGCCTCGTGTCGGCGTACGCGGATGTGCCGGTTCAGCAGCGGCCATCGTGGCAGGCATACACCAGGCAGGAACCGGTCTACATTCGTCACTGGAACACCGATGAAAGAGTACCTAGCCGCCTCAAGCAAGGGATTGCAGCCCAAGGGCTTGAGGTCGGGCCGCTGGTCTTTGTTCCCCTCACTACGCCACAGCGCCGCCTGGGTGCTTTGGGCATGTCGGGACACCCTGGGATCAGTTACAGCAGCGATGACATTAGCTTCTTGCGACTCATCGGTCGGGTTGTCGCATTCACGATTGACGACAATTTCAATCTGAAACGGGCAGAGGCTGCAAACGCGGAATTGCAACGTCAGAATGAGCGGCTTCAGCGCAGTGAACGAGAGCTGCGCGAGGTTATAGAAACCATTCCGTGTATGGCATGGTCGGCCTCAGCCGATGGGGCTGCACAGTTTTTCAACCGCCGCTGGTTGGATTACGCTGGCCTTGCGGCAGATCAAGTGCAAAATTGGGGCTGGACAGCCGCAGTTCATCCGGACGATCTGAACGCGCTCGTGGATTACTGGCGAACCGCGATAGCCTCCAGCCAGCCGGGTGAAATCGAAGCGCGCTTGCGTCGTTTCGACGGGGTATACCGCTGGTTTTTGTTCCGGGCGACTCCATCCTTCGACGACAAAGGCAAGGTCGCGAAATGGTATGGCACAAATACCGACATCGATGATCGCAAAAAAGCGGAGCAATCTCTACTCATTCAAAACAATCGACTCCAGCTACTCCTCAAACTGACTAATCGGATTACGTCGAAACTAGACCTTCGCGAGGTGCTGCGCTCCATTACAGCCACCGTTCGTGAATTGACGGATTCGGACGCTGTACACATCTCGCTCCCTGAAGCAGACTCCGCACAATTTCGCGTGTACGCATTAGATTTCCCGGAAGGAAAAGGCCTTATTAAGGAAGAGATGCTCATTGAGCCGGTGGGTGTCGCCAGGAAAGCGCTTGAAAAACTCAAACCAGCCGTTAGAACCATAACCCATGCCGATGAGTTTCCTTCCGGCTACTACAAGTTGCTCGTCGCTGAGGGTGTGAAAAGTCAATGTGTGATACCGCTCGTGAATCGGGGCCGAGCCGTCGGAGTTTTGGCGATGGCTCGGACTCGGGATAATTCCTTCACGCCAGAAGAAGTCGAGTTCATAGGGGAGGCTTCCGGGCAGATTGCTATTGCCATTGAGAATTCCCTCGCATACCGCGAACTGTGCGAACTCAAAGAGAGGCTAGCCCAAGAGAATCTTTACCTCGAAGAAGAAATCCGCGGCGACATGGATTTCGGGCAAATTGTGGGAAACAGTCCGGCGCTCAAGCACGTTTTGCAACTCGTAGAAACTGTTGCACCCACTGATTCAACCGTATTGCTGCTCGGCGAAACAGGAACGGGGAAGGAGCTGGTCGCCCGCGCGGTTCACGAACATAGCCGTCGCAAGGACCGCATATTCGTGAAGGTCAACTGTGCTGCTATTCCGACCGGACTGCTGGAAAGCGAATTGTTTGGACATGAAAAGGGTGCATTCACGGGCGCTATCAGCCAGAAAATTGGGAGGCTGGAGCTGGCGGATGGGGGCACACTCTTCCTGGACGAGGTGGCAGACATTCCCTCGGAAATCCAGCCGAAGCTTTTGCGAGCCCTTCAGGAACAGGAGTTTGAACGGCTAGGAAGCACGCGAACTCTGAAGGTGAATGTTCGCCTGATTGCCGCCACCAACCGTGACCTTGCAAAGATGGTTGCGAAGGGCGAATTTCGCAGCGATCTGTACTACCGCCTAAATGTTTTTCCGATTCGAGTCCCTCCGCTGCGGGAGCGCAAAGAGGATATCCCGCTGCTGGTCGGTTATTTTGTGCAGACATTCGCCAAGCAGCTTCAGAAGGACATCAAGAGAATACCGCCGTCTGTAATGAAGGCATTCACAACCTGGGAATGGCCAGGAAATATCCGCGAGTTGGAGAACTTGGTGGAACGCTCTGTCATCCTGACCCGTGGCAAGTCGCTTGACGCGCCGCTTATGGAAATGCGGAAGTTGAGTGGAGAAGAACATGAGCGCGAAACGAAGGATTCACGGCATGAGGAAATAGCGGAAATTGTAAGAAGTACGCTTCAGGCACTAAACGGAAAACAGGGGCTGGCTAGCGATCAAGGCAAGAAGATGGCCGATGAGCGCGCGAAGAAAAACGCGGAACGTGCGAAGAAACAGCGGGAAGAGATTATGCGAGCGCTCACCTTAAGCAAGGGCCGCGTGGGCGGGAGCAATGGAGCCGCTGCACGCCTGGGCATGAATCGCACAACACTCCTGGCGCGGATAAGAAAGCTTGGTATTGATCCCAGAGACTACGCCGCGTGATCGGGCCACGCCGCACGGGCGAGCCGTGTCAAAACTCATAGATTGACACCTTCGACTTCATTCCTGCCGACTTCAATGACGTCCTGAAATTAAAAGTAGTAACAGCTGTAAAGTTTGGCGGGCGTGTTGCACTCTCGGAACTCCACGGAAGAGTGTGGCATGTTGAAGATTTCTGTCGTTAACGGCTCACGCCAACGCCGGCTGGTGGTCGAGGGTACTCTCGTTGAGCCTTGGGTAGCCGACGTCCTTAGCGAGTACACAAAGGCTAAAGAGCATCTTGACGGCCGTGAACTTGTCATCGATATCACAAACCTTAGTGCCATCAGCGCGGCCGGGGAAGATGCTCTCCTGGAACTGATCGACGATCATGCCAGATTCCACTGTGGCGTCTTTACGAAGGAAATCTTAAAGCAACTCGCGCCGAAGCGACGGTCGAAATGAACATTGGGACAATCACGCTGTCGATCATTACGACGACGGTGCGCCCGTTACTTGGGTCCGCGGTGTCAAGATTATATTTTTGACAGTTTTGACACTTGAGCCGCGCTTCGCGCTTTGCCTGCAGCGGTGCAGTTAAGGATCAGTCAGTTAGCGAGAAAAGAATATTTGGCATCGGGATTGCCGTTGCCGAGGGTATCTGACGCCAATCAGGATCTTTCGGTCATCAGCAAGATTTCTCTGAACATTCCCGGAGCGAGAAAGTGATCAAGGATGATGGCAAGTCTTAAACAACGACTGGATGAATTTAAGAAGTCCTTCGAGTCTGGCGCTCCGCCCTATAACGCGCCGCGAGAGGCGATCGAAAAAATGCATCGGGCGACAGCAGAGCTCGAGGCTTCAGGGATTTTAGATCGCGCCTTGAAAGTGGGAGATCGCGCTCCGAGCTTCACGCTATTCAATCAAGAGCATGTACAAGTGGCCTCGATTGATCTCTTGCGCGAAGGACCGCTGGTGGTCGGTTTCTTCCGAGGCCATTGGTGACCCTACTGCAACATGGAGCTGGAGGCTCTACAGGAAATCCATTCCGAGGTGCGAGCGTTGGGAGCGCAGATCGTCGTGATGACTCCTGAACTTGAACGGTATACGCGGGCTCTGCATAAGAAGCTGAACCTGACGTTCGACATCCTGACGGATCTTCATCTGAAGACGGCAGAGCAGTTCGGGCTCGTGTTTACGCTGCCGGACTACTTGCGGGAGCTTTACAAGTCCTTCGGGAGCACCTTGGACAGGTTCCACGATGAATCGGAGTATCGGTTGCCGCTACCCGCGCGGTACGTGATTGACAAGCAAGGCGTCATCCGTGCGGCCGATGTGAACGCGGATTATACGATCCGCCCTGAGCCTGCCGAAACGGTCGATTACTTGCGGACCTTAACTAAATGATTCTGACCGCAAGGGCTCGACTGATGCAGCCAAAAACAGAGAGGAGAAATATATGCCAACGTTTCAAACTGATTACCTCGGTGCTTATCACAACCTAAAGCTGACACGAGATGACAAAGGTGTGCTGGTTGCTGAGTTTCACAACAACGGCGGGCCCTTCATTATGAGCGCGCCAGCCCACACGGAACTTGTCGATGCTTTCTACCGGATTGCGCAAGATCGAGCGAACAAGATCGTGATCCTCACGGGCGCAGGTGGGGAGTTCATTACCGATGTCGAGTGGGCCTCCTTCGGCGATGTCGCCGATCCCGGGGTCTGGAGCCAGGTTCACGACGAAGGCGTTCAGGCTTTGGAAAACATAGCCAACATACGGGTGCCGGTCATCGCGGCCATCGAGGGACGTGCCCATGTGCACTCAGACTACGCGCTGCTTGCCAGTGTAATTGTGGCGGCGGAGGGTGCGACCTTCCAGGATGTGGCCCACTTCTCTGCGGGCGTTGCACCCGGCGACGGAATATTCACCACCTGGAGTTATCGCGGGGGAGCGGGGCGAGCGGAGGCGTTCCTGCTGAACCCACAACCGCTGCCTGCCCATACTGCGCGCGAATGGGGAGTGGTAGCCGAAGTTGTGCCGAACGGTAAGGCGCTCACCCGAGCGCGGGAATTGGCTGAGCTGTACCTGAAGGCCCCAGAGGTGACACGCCGCAACACACGCATCCACTTCATTCAACCGTTGAAGGAGCGCATCGTGCGAGAAGTTGGCTACGGATTGTCGCTTGAAGGAGCATCCTCGGCCGCCCTCGTGAAGGCAATGAAAGCCAACACAGAGCGTGCACCTTCCAAAGAACAAGCTGCATGAATGAACGAGGTACCGTTGCGTGCAAAGAAACTCGAAGGGAATGCGATCGAACTCGGCAATTTCTGCTTAAGGAGATTTCCAATGAAGATTATCGCGTTAGAGGAACACTACGGGCTTCCGGTTATATACGAAGCCGCTCATAAGGCGAACGATAGGCTCGCGCTGGCATACGACGTCCTTAAGAAAGCGGGAAAGTTTAAGGAGTCGAAAACCGGGTTTCCAGAAGGCATCTATGATCTGGGCGGGGGGCGGATCGCTGCTATGGATGACGCCGGCATCGATGTGTCGATCCTCTCGTACCCTACGCCGAACGCAGAGGGCCTCGAGCCGGTGCTAGCGAAGGAGCTAACTAGAAAGGCGAACGACACCCTAGCGGCTACGATCTCTAAGTACCCGGACCGGCTCCTCGGGTTTGCCACACTACCGATGCTTGACCCCCCGGCTGCAGTCCGCGAACTCGAGCGCACCGTGCGCGACCTGCGCTTCGTTGGCGCATTGATAAATAGCAACATCAACGGGCGTTACTTTGACGATAAATTCTTCTGGCCAGTGTTTGAATGCGCCGAAGCGCTCGGTGTGCCCATCTACCTGCATCCCCAAATTCCTCCCAAGCCGGTGGTCGACGCCTACTACAGCGGATTCGCTCCCGAAATATCTGCGTTTCTGTCAATTGCGGGAGTTGGTTGGCACATCGACACTGGCATACACTGCCTCCGCTTAATCCTAGGCGGCGTGTTCGACCGGTTTCCTGCGCTGCAGATCATCGTGGGTCACAATTTCGAAATATTGAGTTGGTCGGCGTGGCGGATGGACTACTCGTTTCCGTTAGGCAAGAACGGTGGACTGAAACGGACGATCAAGGAATACCTTCGGGAGAACTTCTACGGCGGAATCCTCGCCGGTGAGTATGTAGGCCAAGAGCCCGGCGCGATGGATAGCGGCTGGAGTTTGGCGTACCAGGCCTATCTGGGCATGGCGAACACGGTCGGCATTGACCGCGTCGTCTTCACCACGGACTATCCATACGGCGACATGAAAGCCGCTCGGCGATTCTTTGATCAGATGCCGATAAGCCCTATCGACAAAGAGAAGATCGGTCATCTCAACGCAAAGCGCCTTCTTGGGCTTGAGATGAACAAGCTGGCCGAAGTCAAAGCCGTAGCGTGAGCTCTGACCAGTCGAACCTTCGCGCACTCCACCGAAACGCTCTAGCTCCAGAACTGCTTACTCCGATCCGGTCCGGGATGGCGAGTGGAGCCGGCGATTGAGCGAGAAAAGGGCAGAAATTATCTGAGAGGAGAACTAATGCCCATGGAGACGATAATTCACAACGCTAAGATTGCGACAAACGGTATTCCATCGTTTGTCGAGGCGATCGCCATTGAGCGGGGCAGGATTGCGGCCGTCGGAGCTAACGACGAGATTCTGCGGCTGCGCAGCTCGTTGACTGACGTCATTGACGGCAAGGGCCGAACGATGATCCCCGGCCTCAACGATTCGCATATGCATCCCATTCGCGGCGGCCTCAACTACAACATGGAACTGCGCTGGGATGGTGTTCCGTCTCTTGCTGATGCGCTGAGAATGCTCAAGGAGCAGGCCGCGCGCACTCCGGCGCCGCAGTGGGTTCGCGTCATCGGCGGATGGACCGAATTTCAGTTTGCCGAGCGCCGGATGCCGACGTTGGATGAAATTAACGCGGTGGCTCCGGACACTGGAGGGGTCTCCGAACTGCCGAAAACCGCGGAACTGCGTTGATCGCCGATTGCAAAGTCTGAGCTTAGGAGCGAAGAATGGTTTGGATAAAAGGAAGTCTCTCCAAGACTCCCGCATTTTGCAGATCGGAGACCTATGAGTACCAACCTAATGAAAGCGTTGCGGTTTTCTGAATTTGGACCGCCGTCGGTCTTGCGCATCGAAGAAGTCGCGATTCCCGAACCAGGGCAGGGAGAAGCGCTTGTTCGCGTGAAGGCGGCAGCGATCAATCCCAGCGATATCGGGAATGTCGCGGGACACTTCAAGAAAACGACTCTGCCGCGAACCCCAGGGCGGGACTTTGCCGGCGTTGTAGCGAAGGGGACGGATCACGAACGCGAAGAGGTCTGGGGGAGTGCCCCGAAGTTGGGTATCGTCCATGACGGTTCTCACGCGGAATATGTCGTTGTCCCAACCGAGACGCTATCTCTTAAGCCAAAGTCGTTGAGTATGGCGCAAGCGGCGGCGATTGGGATCCCCTACATCACGGCATGGGCATCTGTAGTGAATGCAGCTCAAATCCAGCCTGGTGAAACCATTCTGATTGTTGGCGCCAGGGGCGCGGTGGGACAAGCAGCCACGCAGATTGCGAATTGGAAGAAGGCGCGGGTGATTGGCGCGGATGTCACGTCCGATCCCATTCCCGGCAGCGAAGCGGTCGTGAATACTAAGAGCGAAGACCTTCGTCAGAAAGTTTTGGAGCTAACCGCTGGAAAGGGCGTCAATGCTGTCTTCAACACGGTGGGCGGCCCGTTGTTTGAGCCGGCGTTGCAATCGCTCGCATTCGGGGGACGACAGGTGGTTATCGCAAGCTCGGAGGATCCGCGCGTCACTTTCAACCTCGTCGACTTTTATCACAATTTCTCCCGGCTGCTTGGAGTTGACAGTTATGGACTGACGCCGCAACAGGTAGCGGAGATTGCCAACGAGCTCGAAGCTGGTTTTGAAGCTGGCGCTTTGAAACCGCCGACGATTGAGATCGTTCCGTTTGAGAAAGCTGTGGACGCGTACACGCAGGTGGCAGATCGACAGGCGAAAGTGAAACAGGTGCTGTGTTTCGACTGATGGAAGCAACAAGGAATCTCGACTGAAGCTAGGAGATAGGAAATGAAAGCATTGCTCATTTCGTTCGTGGTCGGCCTGCTTGTGGGGGTCGCGTATGGGGTCATTCGAGTGAAGAGTCCCGCGCCCCCTATCGTCGCTCTAGTTGGACTATTGGGGATGGTGTTAGGCGAGCAAGCTGGAGAATGGGTTCTAACGAGGAACGCTCATCCTCCAAGCGTCGCCTTCGCTCACATCGTTGGTCGGCGCAAAGATGACCGCCCGCGCCCGCAAGCTCAATCGACAATTTCGACCTCGAATCCTCTGAATTGAGAATCGATCGTCAAGAAAGGAGATCCCAATGCGTATTGCCAGATCCCTTGCTGTCACTGCTGTCGCTGTCCTCCTGAGCGTGGGCAGCGCCCGTTTATCTCTCTTACCAGGCACGACGTCGGCAGTCGCCCAGGCCGCAGCGGCGACGCCCAACTTATCCGTGGGTCCGCAATACGATACGGCCCACGTTTATGTCGCGCCAGAAGATTTCGACCGTTTTGTTGCTAGTATCGTAGCCACATTCGGCGGCGCCACTTCTAAACAGAGCGTCTTCAACGTGACCGCAACCCCGAGCAGCACCATGTCGCAACTGGTATTGACTCCCATGGGGACGATCTCGGTTTTCGGTTTCAAGACGCCGGTCCCGTATCCGTTCGGCGCGGAGCGGACGGGTTATCTCGTGACCGACATGGATGCGGCTATCAGCGCCGCTCGTGCGACTGGGGCCGACGTCATCGTCGCACCTTTTAATGATCCGATCGGTAGAGACGCGATCATCCAATGGCCCGGCGGAGTGAATATGCAGCTTTACTGGCATACGACTGCGCCATCCTACAAACCGCTCGCGACCATTCCGGAAAATCGCGTCTATGTCTCTCCTGACCGGGTGGCCGCGTTCCTGCGGAGTATCCTTGCCTTCACGCAAGGCAAAGTCATCTCCGATGATGCACGTGCGCCTGGTATCGAGATCGGGCGGCCGACCGACAACTACCGGCGAATCCGGATCCAATCGAACTTCGGCAGGCTGACTGTGCTCGTGACAGACGGCCATCTTCCGTATCCATACGGACGAGAGATGACCGGCTATGAAGTTGCCAACTTAGCGGAAACCGTTGCCAGGGCCAAAGCAGCGGGCGTCGAGATCCTGGTCGCTCCCTACGCGGCCGACGGCCTGGAGGAGACCATGGCGAAATTCCCCGGGGGCTATATCGCGGAGATTCACGCGCCGGCGGGCGCGACAGCGAGTAAGTAATACGTTCGATAAAGGCTACTGAGACTTGACCCTATGCGACTGATCCTCGCACTCTGGCTGGCGTGGCTTGCGTGCACGGTGCCGGCTCTTGCGCAGCAAAGCCTCATTCCGTCTCCAGAACCGACTGCTCCAAATCGGCCGTCGATTCGTCTGATTCGTTACGAAGAGGATTGGAGTTCTTTGTGCAATCCAAAGGCGCGCAGCGATTTCTTCGATCCGCTGAAATGCATGTCATTGCGAGCGCTGGGAGAAAGCAGTTATGTGTCGTTAGGTGGCGAATTCCGCGGCGTGTACGAGGATGTTTTGGATGACAACTGGAGCAACACTCCCTATCCGACCAACTCTTTCTGGCTGGAACGCTTCCAGTTGCACGCCGATGTTCATTTCAATCAACATATTCGCCTGTTTCTTCAGCTGGAAAGTGGGCAGGAGCAGGGCCGGCCTGGGGGGCCGCGTCCCATCGACAAAAAGAACCTCGATTTTCTGAATGCATTTCTTGAGCTGAATCGCGGGAAGAACTCGGAAACTGCTACGGTCTTTCGCATCGGGCGGCAGGAGCTGCAATTCGGCTCCGGAAGGCTGGTCGCCGTTCGCGAGGGACCGAACGTGCGACAAGGATTCTATGCCGCGCGAATTACCCAGCAGCTGAATCGCTGGACCCTGGACGCGTTCGGCGCCCGGCCCGCGGAGGACAACCCCGGCTTCTTCGACAATGTTCCGCTGCAGAAAACCAGCTTCTGGGGCATTTATTCCGAGCGGGCGCTTGGGGGTGATCCCGCCAGAGTCGCGGATTTCTACTATTTCGGACTTGATCGCAAGAGTGCTACCTTCAACAAGGGAACGGCCCGCGAACAGCGGCAAACGCTGGGCGCACGAATCGCCGCGGGAGCTCCGCGACTCGATGATCTACGCCTGATGATCCCGCACTATGATATTGAGGCCGTGTATCAGTTCGGTTCGTTTGGCAATGGATCGATCAAGGCATGGACCGTCGCCTCAGAGCTTGGCGTGGCATTGCCGCGTCTGCCTGCGCGGCCGCGTGTCGGCCTTCGTGCCGACGTGGCTAGCGGTGACCACGATCCACACAACGACAATCTGGGAACCTTCAATCCTTTGTTCCCGATCGGCAACTACTTCGGCGTCCTCTCCGACACCGGCCCAGGTCCCGTCAATTTCTATGACCTTCATCCCAACGTCCGCACCTATTTCCCGCATAACATCAGTGCCGATACTGACTGGGTGATCTGGTGGCGGCAGAGCTTGAACGACGGCATATACAACGTGCCCGGAAATGTCCTTGTACCCTCCAGCGGCAGCCAGGCTCGTTTCGTTGGGCATCGACCCGGAATCGAGGTCCGCTGGCAGCGTGACGCTCATTTTTACGTTCAGGGAGACTACGGCGTTTTTTTCGCCGGTCCATTTCTTCATCAGAGCGGACATCCTCACAATCTGAACTACGCCTCGATGTGGATCGGCTACAAATTCTGAAGCACCGGCGACGCTGCTGGGGCGCGCCGGGATTTTCCGCTTTTTCCAGCTAACATTTCATGGTAGACGACAGGTAATCGGCATGTGCTTCTCAGAGGTTGTTCTCTTCGTCGGTCTCGGAGCGGTAGTGGGCTTCGCCGGTGGATTATTCGCGACCGGAGGCGCGTTGATCGCGATCCCGTTGCTCACCGCCGGCTTCGGCTTCACCCAACACGACTCCCAGGGAACGGTGATCGTGATGGCTCTTGCCATCGCGAGTGTGACCTTGTTGATCTACGCGCGAAAGAAGCTCTTGCGGGTATAAAAGGATTGCCGCAGCTCAGAAAGCGTGCTGGGGCAGATGGCGGGAGGATCCAAAAAGAAGGAGCAGCGAGCGGGTCAATTCTGTGCTGGCGCTGATGCGGGCTGCGTGAACGCACCCAGCCTTTTTTGCGCCAGCAGGAAGAATGCACCATGAGGAAAAGAGTCCAGGTAATCCCTGAAGTCCTGCGGGTTTGTGCTGTCTTTAATCGCTAGCCAATAGGTCACTTCCGCCTGAGAACCGGAGGAGTCCGCGGGGCCTTCAGCAGCAAACGAGTCTGCAGGACCTTGAGAAATAGAAGCCTGGGGATTCTGGTCCTGGTCCTGGTCCTGTGGTTGGTCTGTCTCGGAGTCTTCCCGTATCGACCCGCCGGGGCTGAGCGAGAATCCAACGCCTAAGTGTGCGCATGAAACCGGGCTGGCGGCGAGGGAAAGAGTGACGCCGGGAAACGCTACGTTCGTCATCATGTAGCCGCCACCGACACCTTCGGAAACCGTCACGTTGCTGGATTCGTACCAATTTGCCGACCAATCCACAGGCACAGGATCAGCCAGCACGAAGGAAGCTATTCCAGCGTTGAGGCAAGCATAGTTGCCAACGACCATGAAGCTGGGGCGAAACGGGAAGCCGCCGCCGAGGTAGGACTGGAACACATTGGGTGGGACAACATAGCCGTGGTATCCGCCACGCAGAGCCCACATCTGACGGTAGTGGTTCGGGCCACCGCCCAAGCGCATGACATCGTGAAGCGGTCGCGGTTCGGGGCGTAGGGCGTATCGAGTCGCGAGATGCTGCGGAATCACACCGCGTTCGTCTAGTTTGGGAGTTATACCACGCGCAGCACCAATGGGGTTGACTCTTTCAGGCTGGATTTCCTTCGCCCTAACCCCCAAGTCCTGAACCTGCTTTGCCTTGTTCGCCATGTCCGCAGCTTCCTTAGCTTTGTTTGCCATGTCCGCGGCTTGCTTTAACTTCTCTGCCGCGTCCATGACTTGCTTTGCTTTTTCTGCTGCATCCACGACTTGCTTCGCTTTTTCTGCCGCGTCCGCGACCTCTTTTGCCTTTTCGACGGTGTCCGCAGCTTTCTTCATCTTCATCGCGGAGTCTAGCGCACCCCATTGCGCGGAGGCTGGAACTGTGGTTTCGAGCGAGATCAACAGAAGCCCGATAACTACGATTCGCTTCATTTATCCCATCCTCCAAGGTGAAGGTTTAACTTTAGCGGCAGGCGTCGCGAAAACTCAAGATTACGCGCGTAACGTTTCATAAGGTTGATACTTGGTGTGAAGGTCGGAGAATGGAGATTGACTTACTGAGGAACGATCTCCGTCATCCGATGTATGACTTACCGTTGGCGAGTTACTTTAGTGGGTTTCGAGATTGCATAGTTATCGCACGCGCATAAGTTTGACGGTATGTTGCAGGCAGATGACGTGGGAGAAACCAGGATGTTAGCTGGAGAAAGTCATGCTAATGACTTACTGGACGTGCTTTATGCCGCGGCGGGCGATCCGGCGGTCTGGACCCAGTTCCTGGGACAAGTCTCCCGAGACATGGATGCTCCCTGGACCGGTCTGATTTCGGTCGATCCGTCCTCACAAAAACATTGTGTCTACTTGAAGTTCGGCATCCCGTCCGACGCCGCTTGCCTCTACGAAGAGCGCCACGCAGCCCACGATCCCTGGTTTCAAGCTTACCGCAGGCAGAATCTTTGCGGATATGTTGGGACCGGCACCAGCTTAGGGTCGCCATCCGAGTTCGAGAAGACGGAGTTCTACAGCGATTTCTTCCGCTTGTACAATTCCGCGCATGAGTGCGGAATGATAATCGAACATGATGGCGGCGGGGTCATGGTACTCACCGCTCTGCGCCGCACCGCGCAACCGGATTTCGACCGGCAGCACGTGGCCCTTCTCGCCGAACTCGGCCCCCATCTGACGCGAGCCTTGCGCCTGCACGGGAAGATGCTCGACTTGAAACTCGCGGCTTCGACCGCAGCCCATATTCTCGATACCCTCGACACGGCGCTGGTGGGGTTAGATGCCGAAGGCAGCATCTGCTTTTCGAATGCGATTGCGGACTCCATCCTGCTGACCGAGCGCGTGCTTTGCGTGCAGAACGGAAAACTGGTGGCGCGCAATCCCGCGCAGACGTCATCCCTGGAGCGGCTCTGGAAAACCACGGTAAAGCGGGGCATGGGCATGCCCGCGTCCTCCTCGATGAGACTGCATAGTGGCGAGCATTCGCTTCATCTCACGATGTTTCCTTATCACGGGGGGAACGACCAGTTTCCCGGTTCGATGAAAATGTTCGTAACGCTTGCCGATCCCGCGGCTCCGCCCAAATCGCGGGTGCGGTTGCTTGAAGACTTGTTCGGGCTCACGCCAACCGAGGCGCGTGTCACCATGCTCCTGGTCGCGGGAATGGAGTCCTGGGAAATCGCCAAGCACACCCGTACCACCCAGAATACCGTGCGTTTCAACCTGAAAGTCATCTACCGTAAGACCGGAGTCAACCGGCAGAGCCAACTGGTGCGCCTGGTTTCCACACTTCCGGGACAGACATAAATTCAGGCTGCGGATGAGCGGGGAAAATATCTCCCATTTGGGGGATGGCGAGCATCTGGCATCGCCGTTTAGGCTCAGGAGTAACTCATCCGCATTGATGGTAAGTCTCCGACTGTGCGGCAGATATGACGCAGTTGTTTGCGTAACCACGCAATAAGAGTTGGTGCGACAAGACTTGGTGCGACAACTATTATGTTCGAGATTGACGCTTCCGTTCTGACTCACATGGGAAAAGTTAGAACGAATAACGAAGACTCGGTTACTTTTGTCCGGCCGAATGCCGCAGAAGCCAGGAAGTCTCATGGTGTGCTGGCGGTGGTGGCCGATGGCATGGGCGGACATGAAGCCGGAGAACTGGCGAGTAAGCTGGCTGCCGAAGGGATCGCGCGCGGCTATTATCGTTCCTGCGCCACGCCACCAGAGGCGCTCGCGGACGCATTCCGTGAGGCCAACCGGGAAATCTTTGAAACCTCAGCCAAGGATCCGGGGCTCAAGGGAATGGGCACTACATGCGTGGCTGCGGCCATACTTGACGACCTAGCGTGGTGGGCGTGGGTTGGCGATAGCCGGCTCTACCTGTTGCGGCGTGGGCGAATCTATCGAATGTCGGAAGATCACACGGTGGTACACGAAATGGTGCGCCGGGGACTATTGACTGCCGAAGAAGCCCATTGCCACCCGGAGCGCAGTGCTTTGGCACGCGCGATGGGAACCAGGGAATCCATCGAGCTAGCGGTGGGGGCGCAACCGATCCATCTGGCGGATGGCGACCGTCTTTTGCTTTGCTCCGATGGGTTGCACGATCTGCTCACCGATGAGGAGATCGCGGAGTATGCCGGGGAAACTCTGGTGGCGGCATCTGCCGAAAGGCTCCTGCTTCTGGCCCTGGAACGCGGCGGCTTTGACAATATTTCGATCGTTCTATTGGAAGCGAAACTCGAATCGGAAGTTGTGAAGAAACCGGCGAGCATTACGCGGGAGCATGTCTGCGAATGAGCCAGCAGATTGGCCAATACCGGATCTTAGGCGAACTCGGGGCAGGCGGCATGGGAATCGTGTATCGCGCGCTGGATACCGAGATACAGCGCGAGGTGGCACTGAAGCGCCTGCGCTCGGAGTTCGCTGCGTCCGCGGCAGTGCTCGAACGGTTTCGCAATGAAGCGAAACTGCAGGGACGGCTGAATCATCCGAATATCGCGCAGCTCTATTCGCTGGTGCAGACTCCGGATGCGTTCTGCATCGTGATGGAGCTTGTGGATGGCGTCGTGGTCAAAGACCTGCTCCCTCTCCATTGGGAGCATGCTGCCGCCATCCTGCTGCAGGTGTTGGATGCGCTGGGCTTCGCCCACAATTTAGGGGTGCTCCATCGCGACATCAAGCCAGAAAATATCATTATCGATCGCCGGGGTATGGTGAAGGTCATGGACTTCGGGATCGCCTACGCGGTGGGATCGGAGAGAATGACGCGGGAGAAAAGCTTGATCGGAACGATTGAATATATGTCGCCAGAGCGCATCCTGGGAAAGCCGATGGATGGGCGCAGCGATATTTATGCTTTGGGGATTCTGTTTTTCGAGTTACTCAGCGGCAGACTTCCTTTCGATACCTCCAATGAGTACGACCTTCTCCGCTGGCAAGTGGAGAGCAATGCGCCGTCTGTCGTGAGCGTGGCCGACGTTCCAGAATGCCTGGATACCGTGATCCAGAGGGCGATGAGGAAGGATCCCACCGAAAGATATTCCTCCTGCTCTGAAATGGCGGCTGAGATTCGGGCGCTGATGCCCGAGTTAACCGTTTCCTGTGAAGCTTTGCGCGCTGTCGTAGCCGCGCACGCCCAGGCCCCAGAAGCTGGAATATTCGATGAGAAGCAGTGCTATATGCAGGTGAAACAGTTCATCGATGCCAACGACCTGGGCAGCGCCGAGCGGATTCTGACGACGGAACTCAACCGGCATCCGCGAGAGGCGCAACTGCGGTATTACCACACCGTGGTTTCGAGCGCGCAGTCGCAAATCGCTCGGCAGGGGGAAAGTTCCGGGGATGACCGGCGGCAGGCGGAGATGACGCTGGACTGGTTGCGCCTGATCGCCGCCGAAAGGGTTGCCGATCGTATGGCGTGCGGACGCGAACTGGAGCGTCTGAGCAAGACGTTTCCCGATTCCGCTATCACGCAACTGCTGCACGCAAGAGGGCAAGAATGCTGAGGAACGCCGGATGCGGAATGACAGGATGAAGGGAAGAGTGCGGCGATGATGGAATCCGCCGGCAGCGCCCAGAAGGTTGCGGCGATCCTGATCCTGCTCGTCTCTTTGGCGGCGTCGGTTGTGCTTGCCGTTCGCTGGCATAGCCTAAGCAGTGAAGTGCAAGCCGCGAGTGAAAGGCTGGCCGAATCTAGAGATCGCGCGGCAGTGGCGACGCTGGATAGCGCGTCTCTGCCTCCGAACCGGATCTTAAGTGTCTGCAATAACTCTCCTGAAGAGATCACCGTATCCGCCGTGACTGCCTTCTACTGGGACGGTCATGGACAACTTAAGAATTTCAATAGCGCCAAAAACCAATGGCACACATGGCGCATAGGCGCAGGTACAACGCAGGCGCTTAGCCTCACTCAACAAAACGCTGCGACTGTCTGGGATGGTTCCGTGATTTATTACGCCATGGAGCTCAATCGTCAAGGGAAAGATATGCTGCTGTCAGGAACGTCCGATGACCTCAGGAACGGTTGTATTTCTGCTGTTTCCGGACAAGGTGGTCGATAATCGACGGCTCGGAGAGTTATTAACGAACGACAAGGATGAGTAAGGCCAGTTCATGGATGCCCGGCGCACACTGATATCTGACGACAAAGTGATCGTTTGTCAATCGCGCGGTCTAACTCGCGGATTCGACGACCAGTCACAGCGGACTGTGCTTTTCCTGGAACCGAATCTTCCCTGGCGTCTTGCCAGCGGTCAGAAAGCTCCACGAACAGCCTCTCCGGAGTTTAGCGCAATCATAACAACCCGCGAAGGAAGCTCGACTGTCGTTGTGCTCGAGGACTTCGATGGAGTGAGCCTGCAGTCGCTCATGGAACGGCGGTTACTCTCGCAGGCGGACGCGTTGGTCATACTCCGAAAGCTTGCAGTCGCTCTCGATCATCTGCACGCCTGCCAACAAATTCATGGCGCGCTGAGACCATCTTCGATCCTGATTGGCGCCGGACAGGAAGTACGGATCTTCGATTGGATGCTTGGCTGGAAGGATATGCCGCTGACGTTGCTCTCAGAGGCAGCGGAGTATCTTTCTCCGGAGAGACTGTCCAACAAGCCGGAAGCGCCCCGCGCCGATCAATTTACTCTGGGTATTATCGCTTATGAGCTGGTCGTGGGACGGGAGCCTTTTCCTGCCGATGGGCTCGCGGAGAAGCTGTTTCGCACGCGATACGGGTTGTGGGACGACGGAGCGATTGGAGAGATCGAACTAGCAACACATAAGGTTTATGATCGTGTGTTCACGACCCATCCCAAGGATCGATTCGATTCCTGTTCGGCCTTCGTGGAGGAACTGGAGAAAGCTTTCCAGCAACGCAGTTACACCGAAACCAGGCTAGTGTCGGTAGAAATAGAAGAAAATCCCGGCTATGCTCCGGCCTTTTTACGTGAAAATACAAAATGTGAAGAAGCCTCTCCCGCGCAGCGGGCATCGCACGTATCGCACACATTCGGTTGGTGGGCCGCAGCGGCCGCAGTTGCGCTGATCGCTTTCGTCCTCGGGCTGTCGAACTGGCGAATGCAAAGTCAGATTGACGAGTTGGGCAATCAAGCAGAGACCCTAATGGGCATGGCTCCAGCGTCCGCTGACATTTCGCAGAATGGGATATTTACAGTCTGCAATTCCTCACCGGGTGCGATCGATGTTAGCGAACTCGCGGTCGCCTATTGGGGTCAAGATCACAAACTGCAGGTTTTTAACAGCACCCAGTACACGCAGGAAGGATGGAAGGTATCCCCGGCATCTTCACAGCTTTTTTCCTGGCCGCTGGGACAGAAAACTGTATGGGACGGTTCCGTGCTTTTTTACTTTGTACGAGTGCGGGATGGTCAGAAGGAATACATCGTTTCCGGGCGATGGGACGGTAAGGCCCAGGGCTGTCTGCACTTGTCCTTCTAGACATGTCTGGCAGGCAGGAATCCGGCGACAACTGGTCAATTCCATTGGAAAGTTATGGTAACTCCATCTTCAAACACATTCTGAGAATACTCGCGATTGTTACTTCCAGACCTGTGCCTCTCTAACTCCGTTTCGGATCAAAAGCGTGCAAGCATGCGCCTCCAAAATAACTCCCATTTGGGAGATGCCCCGCATATAGATATCTGCGATGGTTAACAGTATCAACCAGCAATTGTGTGCGTAGCCCACGGTTAATGGGCCTTTGTCGATGGCGGCGGCAGACAGCAAACAGAACAAGGAGAGCCCGAAAATGCGCTCTACCGCGGTGAAGCGGCTCTGGCCTGCCTTGACGATTGTGCTGCTGATGGGACTAGTGGTGAGCGGGATTGTACTGGGCACTCACCACCAGGGTCATCAAGCAAGGAACCTGGCCGGATCGCCTGCCAGTGAATCGGTAAGCGGATCCGGGAAGGACGATCTGGCCGTGTTTTCGACTGCGAAGGAGGCGAGCCCCGAGGTTCGACGCGCGCCGAATGCTGGCGCCGGGCCAAGCGGGCAAGCAACAGGCGCCGCAGAAAAAAAGAACGACTTGGCAGCTCAACAACTGGCGGCGGAAGCGGCCGCGCAGCGGGCGGCCCAAGAAGCAGCGCTAAGCGAGAAGCAGCACGAACTGGAACTGAAGACTGCGGAACAGGCGGCGCGAGAAAAACAGCTGGAGCAAGAAAAGATCAGGCTAGAGGTGGATAAGCAAAAGGCCCTGGAAGCGGCGTTGGAAGCAGAAAAAATGAAGGAGCAGGTCGCGGCAAAGCGCCAACCGGTTGCGTACAGCGGTCCAAGCTCAGGCACGATCGTGTGGCAAGGCGCGGTCAAGGGGACGACTCTGGTGACCATCAACGGCAATGCGAGTGACGTAGGTCAGATCGTTTCGGGGGCGCTGCCGGGAGTACTGGTGATGATCCAGCCCGCCGATGCCAAACACGTAGGAGTGGCGTCTGTCCCCGCTCCGAGTAATTTGTACCAGAGACTTACCCTGAGAGTTCAGGGGAATGGGGAGTTGCAGGAATCAATTCGTTGGTCAATTCCATAAGGGGGAACTTTCACGATATGCGAGGAAACAAACTGTTTTTCTGCGCCTTAACCTGCGCGGCCGCCTTGGTCACTTATCCGGCATTTGCCGGCGAGAAGATCAAAAACGAAGCATTCATCGTTAACCTAACGTCTCCAATCAGCACCAAGGACTCAAAGCCTGGCGACACCATCACCGCTCTGGTACTTCAACCTGCGGAGTTTCAGGGTGCTGTCGTGGAAGGCCACGTCCGCGCGGTGGAGCCGGCTAAGAATATGGAGTCCCCTAAGTCCCGGATCGCCTTTGGCTTCGAGACGCTGACTGCGGGCGACACCACTTACAAAATCCAGGCCGACCTTCAAGACGTCGTGAATTCTAAGGGTGTGGCCAAAGTGGATGAGGAAGGTCAGGTGATCGCGAAGGGCAATGCTGGCAAGCGGGCAATGGCAGGACTGGGCGGGGCCGGCCTGGGCTCGCTGGCTGGGGGAATGTTAGGCGGAGGTCTGGGAGCTCTCGCGGGAGGAATGATTGGCGGTGCGGCAGGCTACGTCATCGCGCTTGATGTTACTGCTTCTTCCCACAATATCGAGTTCTATCCAGGGACGCAGTTCACACTTCAGATAAGCAGCAAGGGCGTGGACAAGAACGCAGACGCGGCGGCGATTCACCAGCAGGAAGCAGCTGCCGAGGCGGCTATGGCAGCCGCTGCTGCGAAGCAGTCGGAGCAGACCGCAGCGAGCAACGCAGCGCCGGCAGCACCAGCGGCGCCAGCAGCGCCAGAAGCCCCGGCCGCCCCAGAACCCCAGCAGAAATAAAGGTGTACGGTCCAGGGAGCAAACAGCCACGGGAGGGAGAGTGACGAGATGACGGTTCTGGAAAGACAAATGTCAACTTCAGTTATGCGGCGGTGCCGCATACTCCTCATTTTGAGTGTCTGTTTGCTTCTGCTTTCTTCGGGAGCGTCGCGGCCAGCCTTCGCCCAGCAGGCGTTACCACAGCCCCAACATCCGCAGGGCGCGGTAGCCCCGCCTTCGGCAGCGGACATTTTGTCATTAGGGCCGCCGCCGCGAGGCGCCGCCTTGGCAACTCCTTTTACGACTCCGGTTGCGAATCAGCAGTTGGCAGCGGCGCAGGCCCAGGTGCAGGAGGCGCAAGCGGGTTGTGCCCAGGCCGATGTATATCAAAGCTATGTGCAGGGACTGGAGAACACTCAGAATACAACCGATCCAGGGATTGTCCAGACACTGCAGACACTGGCGAATGACACGTCCGATCCCAATCTTCAGAGCGCGCTGTTGGATGCGATCGGCCAGCCCAATCCGATCAACGATGAACTCCAGCAAAAAGTGCAAAACATGGCAGGCGTCAATGAAAGTATTTGCCAGACGCGAAAAGCCAACGCGCAGGCGGCACTGGCTCAAGCGCGTGCGCAACAAGCGACTGGAGTGCAGGGGCAGGCAGCGAACGGCGCTTCATTTCCTTCATCAAACGTACAAGGCGGTTATCAGGCGGGCTATCAGGCAGGCTTGGCAGCCGCCCAGGCACAGGCAGGCGGAAGTGGCGCCGGTGCATCGAATGCGTCAACGCCAGCGGCAGCCCAGCCCAACGCCTTACCCGACGCGCCTTGTCCCTCCGCTGCAGCTTCGAATCTGCCTTCGCTCAACCCTCCTTGGGGGCCTTGGGCCGCTCTCGGCGATACGGGACTGATGTTCGACGTTTCGCGAGTCAATGGCACGACTGCCACATGGCGATTCCTGAACGCAGGGTCGAACATGATAACGTCGATGCAATTCAATTACACCTATATCGATGCCAAGAGCGGACAGCGAACCACGCAGTCGGACATTCTGCCGTTTCCGCTGGCTCCCGGTCAAACCGTCGGGGGCTTTGCGGCATACACGGCGAATACCCGCGGCAACGTAGAAATTTCTGTTACACAGATGTCTTGTCACTAGAGCGCAATTACAGAAGACTGAGGCAGGAATATGCAGCGTATTCTGATTCGTCACACCGCAGGCATCCGTTCCAACCAGATCGATGAGTTCCAGGTTGGAAGCTTCCAAGAGATCATTGCAGGACGGGATGAAGGGGCAGGCGTCCGGTTCGATCCTGACCGAGACGATCTGGTGAGCCGCCAACATCTCAAAATCGCCGCAGATCCCTCCAGTTCCAACAGTTTTCTGGTCTCGGATCTACAGAGCCGGAACGGCACGTTCGTAAACCGCCAGCGCGTCAGTCAGCCCATGCGGATCCAGCACTTCGACGTGGTACAACTCGGACCTGGGGGGCCCGAGTTTCGTTTCGAATTGGACCCGGCGCCGGCCTCCGTGGCAAGGCCGACGCGAGTGCTCAATCCTGCTGAGGCAGGTGCGTTGCGAAGTACTGTGGCGAAGCCGACCCGGGAAAGCACCCTGCCCGCCATGGCCAGTTCACGACCCATTGGCCGGGCTACGGTGGAGCGAATGCTCGACGACAACTTTGGCAGGGTCAAGAAGGAATCGGGCAAGACATTCTGGGTTGGGGTAGCCGCGATGGTAATGATCGTGGTCGTCGGATTGGGCGCTTATTTCTTTTTACGGCGTTCTGCGACCGAAAGCGCAAAGCGATCCCAGGAACAGCAAATGTTGTTAATGCAAATGGCCCAGGTCGTAAAGCAGCAACCCACGGACGACGCCGCGGTCAAAACGCAGATCGATAAGCTTAGCGGCGATTTGAAAAAGATCATCGCCCAGAACCAGGCATTGAAGCAAAACGCAGCGGCGAATACCAGCACCCCTGGATCGGGCAGCAACGGAACCAACAAGACTCAAGCGGATTCTGCTGCGGACTACAATGCTGGATTAACCCGGGCGTGGCATCTCTATAAGACCGCCGACTATGCCGGCGCTTATGCGGAGTCTGTGCGAATCACCGGGATGGATGGAAACAGATGGGAAGGCTACTTTATCGCCGGTTCCTCTCTGGATGCTCTCAATCGGCCTGCGGATGCCCAGAGCGCGTATCAATATGCGCTGGCAGAAGCACCGGAAGAGTACAAGGCCAAAATTGCGCAAAGGATCAGCGCGGTGCAGGGCGGCGGCACTGGATCAACTAACTGACATCAGCCACACGCTGGTTGGGCTCGGCCTTTCTGTGCCTCCCGAAAATCTCGGAGTGTCTGAGCGGAAGAGAATCATACTTCGTTCACAATTCTACAATTCTCTCCTCCGATGCTCATTTCTCTGACGACTAGGGAACAAGGATCGCCGGATCATCTCCACCAAGAGTGGATTCTTCTCATTTGGCGTAACAGGCGTTAGGCTCAAAAACCCTCGCCTGGGTCAATGAGTGAGTGGAGAGGCGATTTTTTGCCAGCTGACTCCAAGGCATCATGCAAGTACCTTCTATAATTGATTTGCCCTGTCTTCCTGCCGAGAAACTACCGACAGCTGGGATCGGTAACAACCCGTGCGATCCTGCCGCCGATGTCGGCCCATGCGGCATTGAGCAGAATAAACAGTGCGATCGCGGTCAGAGCAAACGAGCGCGCGACCGGATCGATTCGCGTGCCGTTGCCGTGATGTCGCAAGTTGCCTTGGAGTATTGAGCTTTCAATCTCGGCACGCTTCCGTCTTGTTTGTGGCCTGGCTCGCGCAAGGTTCTGACGGTCGGCGAACATACTCCAATCCGGAAGTTCGCGTTTCCGGATCAATCCAGATACACGCAAGTGGCCGGCGCGGGTTTCCGGTCTTGATCCAGACGCAGTACAGGTCTAGATGTGGAAAGTTAGAAATGAATTTGGTCGTCATGATTTCCTCCCGCTTGAGACACGTATCCTGTCGGCGTGACCGGGCTAATTCCCGGCGCCGTGGGCGGTGTCATCAAAGATTTGGTTAGGAGGAGTGAGTCTGGCCGTTTACTCTCGGCAGCAAATTCGCTCGCTCGTATTCACAGGTGGAATGCTGTGAAGAGCGAGCCAGAATCAACCCACAACTGAATAGGTGTGACTTCCAAAACGCACATCACAGCACGGAAAAGCCCTCAGACATCCCGGGGGCTCTTGTGCAGATTCGTTGTTCATATTCCTCATTTCTTTTTCGGACAGTAAGTTCACGTCCTTAAACTTGTAAATATCATACCCCCCTATGGTATTGTCAAATAAAAAAGTCGTAAGGAAAAAGGGTCTGCCTCGTTACAGGCGCAAAAACATCGAACTTTCCAGGCCAGACCGGGCGTCTGGCATTTAGCAAGAGCAACTTCTGTGCCAAAAAGGAGGTGGCGGTAATTGAGCGGCGTGAAAAGCTTGAACGACACCGCCATTAGAACGCTAGTGTTGAGAGTTGTCAGGGAATATTCGCGAACTAATGCTGATCTCGCTAAACTCCACCGCGACCCCCAAACGTGGAAGGCAACGGGGAGAAGATCAAAGCCGAGATCGCGAAGCTTCTGGCGGCTCCAGGCCCGGATGTATGGGTCATTTCTATCCATGGAACCGGCCACATGAGTTACAGCGATGCGCCGTTTACCATGCCGGGAACAGTCTCGAAATTCGGCGGCACATTTCTTGATCCTGGGAAGGCACTTCAGGCTCACTACCGAGATCGCCGAGGGATACTTCCTGCATGCTTTCGACCCGAAGAACAACTTCTCCATCAGACAATTCCCTGACGCAAGGGTCCAGTTGGCGAGGACTGCACGTGCGACTTCGCGGAAATAGTGAAGCGACTCACTGCAGCCCGTATCTAAACTTGCAGTCCATTTCTGCGCAATCCGGTAGACTTCGTCCCGGAGGATCGGATGGAGGCTCCGCGGCGTGCCTTCCACTTCCATCTCAAAGAGGGCAGAATTCTGATGGTACCCTTTCTATTTGAGAGAGCGGGTCGGCGTTTTCGCGGACGAAACGTGGGCGGTGTCAGATTGGATCGCGTGCTCGCCCGGCGTCGGTGGTGTGACGTAGCCGATCGCTTGCCCGGCGGGCGCACCGAATAATTCGGGATGCAGGTAACGGCCTTGCTCCTGCGGCGCCTTTTCTACTTCCACCTCGATCCGGTGAGCGTCGGCATAGGCATCATGGCGGATTCCCGTCACTTGCCACGAAACTTCCACGTTCGGCTTGCTGGTGCGGATGACGAAACGATTGTGCCCAATCTTCCTGGCGACGATCGCCTGTGCGAACTGGCCGATGACCGTGAGCTGATAACGGAAGTCGCGATTCAGAGCTTCAAAGTAATCGGGTAAAACTACGGTGGCGACACCGCGAGCATTGGTCACGATGTTGCCGTTGTAGACATTCATCATGTCGGGCGATTCGACGAAGGAGTGGTAGAGAAACTTGTTCGCGGGGTCGAGTGGATGGTCGATCTCGAATGAGCCTCCGCCCTTGGAGACATTGCCAGAGATGTAAACATTCCCTACCAGATAGGCGGCATAATCATTTCCCCCGGTACCGGTGTTCTGGGCCACGATGCCGCTGCCCTGGGGACTGGAAGTAATGAACAGGCCTCCGTTCGCGTTGCCGGAGGTTGCGGTGTTGTTACCCTGCACGGCATTGTTGGTGGCGGATGACGTCGCCGAAATAGTGGCGGGAAAACCATATCCGCTGTCGTGAACGTCAAGAGTGGCGCCGGGAGCAGTTGTGCCGATGCCCACATCCACCGCACCCGGGCAGTTGTTCTGTCCCCTGACGCAGCCCAACACCAGCGCGTCATTCTCGCTTACTAAAGCGTAGCTGCCAATCGCCGTGACGTTTGTCAAAGTGCCCGTCGAAGCGTAACTGTTAGCCCCCACAAATGTATCGAAGTTTGCGGTCATCCTGGATACATCACTAGTAAAGCCGGCATTGGAGCCTATGGCCGTATTGCCGCTGCCGGTCGTGTTTAGTTGGAGCGCATCATCGCCGCTTGCAGTGTTGCTGGAGCCTGTGGTGTTCAAAGTGAGCGCATTTAGGCCGCTGGCGGTGTTGAAAGTGCCCGTGGTGTTGTTGGCCAGTGCTTGAGAGCCGATAGCGGCGTTGTCTCCCACGCTATCATTTGCCAACGCATTCCACCCCACCGCTGCGTCGGCCCCCGGTCCGTTCGCCGGATTTCCCGCGAAGCCGACGAATACCGAATTATTCGCGTAGGAGCCGAAGGCGAAGAGATTGCTTCCGATGTTAAAACTGCTGCCTGTCACTATTCCCGTTGCGCTCAGGTTCCCATTCACCGTCTGATTTCCGGCAAAGGTATTGGCGGCGAGCGTGGCGAAGGGCGAGCAAGTGAATGGTAGAGCACTCAGCGCGCTCCCCGAGGCGCAAGCCTTGGAAGCGAGGGCGACGGTAACCGTACCGGTCGTGCCTCCACCGCTCAGGCCGGTGCCTGCTGTAACTCCGGTGAGCGTGCCTGTGCCCGGAAATGTTTGTCCGGAGGCGAAGGTCACTGCCGATCCGAAATTGACGGCCCCGGTGAAGTTGCCGGTGCCGTGCACATCCAACGAATAAGCGGGAGCGGTGGTGCCGATGCCCACATTGGTGCTGGAGTTAGAGCCATGCACGCCACTGATGCTGCCCAGCACGATCGCGTTGCTCTCGGATACCTCAGCGCCGGCGCCGATCACCGTGGCGTTCGTGAGCGTGCCCGTACTGAAGTAGGCATAGGCTCCCAGAGCGGTATTGGCGGTCCCGGTCAGGTCGCTGCCGTCGACCGTTAATCCCGCTTGTTCTCCAATGGCCGTGTTGTAATTGCCAGTAGTGTTGTTGAGGAGCGAATTAGCGCCGATGGAGGTGTTGTAGCTTCCCGTGGTGTTCGATCTGAGCGCATCGTAGCCGTCGGCGGCGTTATCATTGCCGGTGGTGGTGGACGACAGCGCCGTGACGCCGGTAGCAGTGTTCCCTTCGCCCGTCATGGTCGAGTTACCAGCGAAGCCGAGGAATGCGTTCAGATTGGCGTAGGAGCCATAATCGAACAGATTGCTTCCAATCTGGTAGCTACTGCCGGTGACTGCTCCAGTGGCGCTCAAGTTTCCGTTCACGGTCTGATTGCCGGTGAAGGTGTTATTCGCCGCCAGCAAGGGAACTTTGGCTGTGTTCAGATTCAGGGTGACGTTGCCGCTCGTTCCGCCGCCCGTGAGGTCGGTTCCCGCCGTGACGCCGGTAATTGTTCCAGCGCCCGCCGCTGCGCAAACCCACGCGCTGCCGTTCCACTGCAATACTTGATTGGTGGAGCATGCATTGGTCAGCGACAGATTGAGCGTGCCGCTGGTGCCTCCGCCGGTCAGGCCGCTGCCACTGGCCGTGGTGACCCCGGTGATCGTGCCATCGCCGGCGAACACAATGTCCAACTCCGGTGGATGGCTCGTCGTCGTACTCTCTTTGCTGTCAAACGTGGCATTGAAGGTGCTGTTGGCGACCAGCGCAATGCCATTGTTTGTCTCGCTGGCGTTGAGCCAAGCCTGGAGCGCGGAGGTAACGTTGATCAGGATGTACTGGTTCTTATCGGCCGTAGTGATCGAGACGTTCGAGGCAATGGCGTTTCCCGGCGGCGGCGCATTGTTTGAGTCAATCGTGCTTTCAGACCACGCGCCGTTCACATAGTCGACATTGAAGCTGCCGGCAGTGGCGACGGTATTGACATAAAGTTTAAGCGTGGCTTGACTGACGCTTGCTCCGGAAGGAATGGAGGCGAGATTGAATTGGATGTAGGTGATCTGGGTTGCCCCGTCAACATCGAGCAGCGTCTTGGCGCCGTAGTTCGTAGTGGGATCGGCGGTGTTGGTGTAGGAGTCGCCGAGCGGCGTGATCTGGGCGTGGGCGCCGGTTAACAAACCTAGTGTGAGAAGCAAAAGAACCGCCAACCGCGTCGTCGACTTCGTCATTGCACCCTCCTCCGAAATGGTTGATATCCCCGATTAATTAGCCGGGATCTTGGTGACGGTGTTACTGCCGGCATTTGCGACCCAAATATTGATCCCGTCAAAAGCGACCCCGTATGGCGCCCTCCCAACGCTGTACGTGCCCAAAACTGCGCCGCTGCTACCAGACAGCTTGGTCACAGTACCTCCCCCGTAGTTCGTCACCCAAATATTGGTTCCATCGAAAGCCACATCCCACGGGGTCGAGCCAGCCGAGTAAGTGCCCATCGTCTTTCCGCTGCTGGTGGATATCTCGGTGACTCCCGCCCCAGACGCCGCTACCCAGATATTGCTGCCGTCGAAGGCGATCCCGCGAGGGCTGATCCCGCCACCGTAGGTGTTCACTACCGCGCCGGTGCTGGCCAACAGTTGGGTTACGGTGTTGCTGTTCAGGTTCGTCACCCAAATGTTGGTTCCATCGAAAGCCAGATTCCAGGGGGTCGATCCCGCCGAGTAGGTGCCCACCAACGCGCCGGTGCTGGCCAACAGTTCTGTGACGGTGCCATCGATGTCGTTCGCCACCCAGATGTTGGTGCCGTCAAAGGCCACACCTATTGGTCCGTTCCCTACTGTATAAGTTCCGACCAACGCTCCGGTGCTGGCCAATAGCTTTGTGACGGAGTTGCTGTTCTCGTTCGTCACCCAAATGTTGGTTCCATCAAAGGCCACACCCACTGGTGCGACCCCTACTGAATAAGTGCCGACGACCGCTCCACTGCTGGCCAACAGCTCCGTCACGGTGTTGCTGTCCGCGTTTGCCATCCAGATGTTGGTTCCGTCGAAAGCTACTCCTTCAGGACCCACCCCCACTGCATAGTTCAAGCCATACAACCGCAGAAGGGCGGCATTCGTCGCCCCTGCTCCCCCAGCGCCACAATTGGGGAAGCTCTGCGCCTGAGCAAAGGTGACGGGCTGTTGGAAGGTAACGGGTTGCGCGAAGCTGACGGGCTGGGCAAATGCCGCGGTTCCGGTGAAGTTGGCGGTGCCGTGCACGTCGAGCGTGGCGGCAGGCGTGGTGGTGCCGATACCTACATTGGCGCTGGCGGTGGCTCCGTTGACGCCGTTGATACTGCCGAGTACGAGGGCGTTGCTTTCGGCGGCCTCGGCGCCCGCGCCGATGGCCGTGGCGTTGGTGAGTGTCCCGGTGCTGAAAGCGGAATTCTCCCCCACAGCGGTGTTGTTGTTGCCGCTCATGTGGCTCTCGTCTGAAGTTAGTCCCGCGTTGATGCCTATGGCGGTGTTGTTGCTGCCCGATACGTTGGACGAAAGCGCGGACGTACCCATGGCGGTGTTGCCGTTCCCCGTTACGGTATTGACCAGGGCTGCGGACCCGCTGGCGGTGTTCTGGGCGCCGTTGGTATTCCCGAAGAGCGCGCCGGAACCGGTAGCGGTGTTGTTTTGGCCGGTGGTGTTTGCTGAGAGGGTGTTAGCACCGGTGGCCGTGTTGAACTGGCCGGTGGTGTTCGCAGAGAGGGCGTAAATGCCGCCGGCCGTATTGTTGGCGCCCGTAGTGTTCGAAGAAAGGGCCAGGTAGCCGCTGCCGGTGTTGTAGTTGCCCGTCGTCGTAGTATTCCCTGCGAAACCTAAGAACGCATTCTCGCTCGCATAGGAGCCGTAGTCGAAAAGATTGCTTCCGATCTGGTAGCCGCTGCCCGTCACGACTCCGGTTGCGCTCAAATTACCGTTGACCGTCTGATTGCCGGTGAAGGTGTTATTCGCCGCCAGCAGGGGAACTTTGGCTGTGTTGAGATTCAGTGTGACGTTACCGCTCGTGCCGCCGCCGCTCAGGTCGGTGCCGGCAGTAACTCCGGTGATCGTCCCCGTACCCGCATTGCTGCACGCCCAGCCGCTGCCGTTCCATTGCAAAATCTGACTCGTCGCGCAGGCATTGGTCAGGCTCAGATTCAGGGTTCCGCTGGTGCCGCCGCCAGTCAAGCCGCTGCCGCTCGCCGTCGTAACGCCTGTGATCGTTCCATCCCCGCCTGCATATGCAATGTCCAGCTCTGCGGGATGGCTGGTCGATGTGCTCTCCTTACTGTCAAAGGTCGCGTTGAAGGTGCTGTTCGCCACCAGGGCAATCCCGTTGTTCGTTTCACTTCCGCTCAACCAGGCTTGTACGGCCGAGGTGACGTTAATCAGGATGTACTGATTTTTGTCCGCCGTGGTAACGCTGACGTTTGAAGCAATGTTCGCGCCGATTGCTGGCGCCTTGCTGGCATCGATCGTACTTTCCGACCAGGCACCGTTGACATAATCGACGTTGAAACTGCCAGCCGTAACGACGCTATTGACGTACAGCTTGAGTGTGGCCTGGCTGACGCTGGCGCCCGAGGGAATCGACGAAAGAGGAAATTGAATATAGGTGATCTGCGAGGCGCCGTCGACGTCAAGCAATGTTTTGGCGCCATAGTTGGCGGTGGCATCGGCGGTGTTTGTATAAGAATCCTGGCTGGGGGTGATTTGGGCCGAGCCGACTGTTGTTAGCAGCACGAGCAGGCAGACGCCGGTCGCGACCGCGGCAAGTAAGCGGAACGCAATCGAATTGCAGACGATGTAACGCTTCACGTGAATCTCCTTCTCAGCGAGGATTTGCCCGTGCGAACATACTTACTGGGAGTGCTTGCCCGGCTGCTAAATGCACAGGCATCACGGCCTCCATCTGGCAGAGCAAAAGCGAAATGCACATGGACCCAAAAAAATCAAGAGGCGCAACCTCTTCTTGACGCTGGTCGAGGAGTGTAATAGTGTTTTGGGCCACGCGAACTGGCCTAAAAGACCAGTTGCCACAAAAGGGCCGCGCGATCCGGGGGAAATCATGCGAATGCGTTGCCGGCCGTCGACTGCCGGCGACTTCAAAAATTGGCTGCAGCATTCGACCGTCCGAAGCCGCTATGGACCCTTGTTCGGCCAGTTGCCTGGCATTTGGGCTTCCTTGCTATCTAAGGAAGAGGCCATTTCCTCGGTTATTGAAGACCTTGACGCGCCAAAAAACGATCGTCTGCTGTGTTTGGGACTGACCGTCTTCCTCAGCGATGAATTCGCCCGGCAAGCAAAAATCTCGCCGCTATTCTGGATTGGACCCGAATTGGTTCGGCGTATAGAAAAAGATGAATCACCGATTCTGGACTCGGCTGCAATCCGCCGGGGAAACTCGTGCGACGGGCTGAACTTGTTCGTCTGGGAAATCGATATTCGTCCGGTGCCGGAAAATGAATTTCTGGCCATTGCTACGGACATCTCAAACCAATTTTTCAAGCAACACGCGGGATTCAAAATAAAGGACGTGATGGCGCAGCATCCATTCGGTCCGGTGCTGCGCGCGGGATTTCAAGTCGGCGGCTGGCTATTCCATGATGGCAAAAGAGACTACGCTCCACTGCCTCGAGCGGAGGAGGTCGAGGCTGCCGGCCTTCCATTCATATTGGGATCGAATCGCGAACTCGCCCGCAAGTTCCCGGGATCCTGGATCAGCACCCTCTTCGATTACAGGGAGCCGCGAATATTCTTCGCACCAAGCGAGCAGACTCTTCTTCTTTGCGCTTTAGAGGAGCATACTGACGACCACATCGGCCGCGAATTAGCCATCTCAAGTTCCGCAGTTAAGAAGTGCTGGCAGTCAATCTACGCGAGAGTCAGCCTGCGATTGCCGGAGCTGCTACCTGAGGACGGACACAACGGAGGCGGCAGAGGGACGGAGAAGAAGCGCCGGTTGCTCGCCTACGTTCGAACCCACCCCGAGGAACTGCGTCCTTTATTGGCGCTCTCTTCGAAACGAGGGGAAGGCCTGCGCGCACAGCGTCGAGTGAAACAACGAATTTCGGTAGCTAGAAACTCGTAGCTCGGACCTAGACCGGTTTCCCGCGGAAGATCCGCATTGGCGGATTACTTCGCCAAAATGTTGCGTTGTGTTGCGGTTTGTGGTGGTTTCACACTTTGCAGTGCAAGAGGAGAAAACGCGGAACGTGGTGGATTAGAGAGACTCTCCTTACCGAGCCAAAATGACCAGTTTATGAACCACTCCCAGTCGCTGGTTCGATCCTTCAAGAATCAAGTGGTTGAGAAAATGGCAATGACACGGGTTCTTGGGCAACAAGCGCCAGGCAACCACGTGCGCCCGTCTTGGTTGCCAAATCTGCTGGAATTCAAACCAGGCGTCGTGCACTCCGAGGTGTTCGCCACATGAGCCATGACAGGATTGCTTCGATTCCCGCATTGCCCGCTGCGTGGCTTCTCTCCGGCCTCGTGTATGTCGTGGCGACCGGACCGTTTACTCCACTCCGGTGCCGCTCTTGAGGAAGCCACTAGCGGGTTGACCATGAGGGCACTAGCAAGTCGGACTCCCTCTTGCGCATATCCACAGACTCCAGCTGCCGGTCTACTTCATTCCTAGATCCGTCAGGATCTTGGGATTGTTTTCTCCCGATGCGAGAATTTGATGGCACGCGGAACAGTCATTGGTGATGGTCTGGCCATCGGCGCTCGTATGAGTGCCATCATGGCAGCGGAAGCAGCCTGGCGAATCGATATGCCCAAGGTTGTTCGGGTGCGTGCCCCAGGTCACACGCATGTCTGGGAAGATGTTGCGCAGGTAGATGTTCGCCACTTCCTGGCCGGCTTGCTGCACCACAGCGTTCCGCGCTCGATCGATTTCAGGGTAATTGGTCCGATAGAAGCTGGTTATCTCGCTCGTGATGCTCTGCTCGGCGACATCGCGAGTGGTGTAATTCACCTTGAGAACCTCGACCGCTTTTTTCCCGATGAAGGGAAGATCGGGGCTGATCGTTCCGATCGATATTTGCTTGTCCACAGCGTTTTCGGGCATCTCGGCGATGTGCGCGGGCCGGTTGTGGCAATCCAGGCAATCCATCACGCGATGCTCTCCCTGGTCCAATTGCTTTTGAGTTGGCTTGGCATCACTGGAAATGAATTCGGTGGTTTTTCCCTGATCGTCGGTGTAATACACGGCCGGGATCGTCTGCCGCTGGGGGTCAGTTGAAATGTAGCGGATGCGGACCGCGCCGGCGAGGTGATGCCCGTGAATTCCGCTCACGCCCTGCCGGTTGGTGCCTCCGACGTTGAGCATGACAACGTCTGTCTGCGGCGTGTTTTTTTCATCTTCCGTGTAGCTGGTACGAACCAGCAATTTGTCGCCGACAAACCGCCCGGGCCAGTGACATTGCTCGCACGTCTGGCTCGCTGGGCGGAGATCTTTGACAGGCGAGGGGATGGGACGCGGATAGGTATGGGTAGCGACCATATAAACTTGCCGCAAGCCGGTCACTTTGGCTCGCACCATCCAGGGCAGACCAGGGCCAATGTGGCAGTCCACGCAAGCCACATGCGCGTGCGGAGAAAGATGATAGGCGGTATTCTCGGGAAGCATGACGTGACAAGTCGTTCCGCAGAAATTCGTCGAATCCAAGTACTCCACGCCGCGATAGGACGCGGTTCCAATAATAAGGAGATTCACTCCGGTTGCCAGGGCCACCCACTCCAAGGTGCGCCGCACCACAGGCAAGCGCAGATCCACGGCTGGAAATACCGCGGGAAGTTGCCCAGTTCCCCGCAGACTGCGCCGCCTGAGCCAGATTCCGAGTGGAATCAGCAGCAGGCCCAGTACAAAGATGGCGGGAAGTATTAGAAAGACCAGAATGCCAATGTACGGATGTGGCGGCCCCGGCAAGAAGATCTCATAGAACCAGAAGGCGATCGTGGTAAGTGCTGCGCTCGTCGTAACCACGGCGCCCGTGAGCGTGACAGGATTCTGGCCCAGGAAATAGATTGGCCGTGACCAATCTCGGACATGTTCTCGCAGACTCACCGGAGACAGCTACTCACTTTCCTCTTAGGTGCCGCAACCGACACGTTTGGGTTCGCGGCGGATCTCTCCGCGTCTCGTGAAAAATCGTTCACAATCTTTTCCTTACGATCTTAATGACGGGGCAGTGTGTCCGGCTACTTCTTGAGCGTACGAACATAAGCCACCAGTCCCGTAACCTGCTCCGGCGTCAGGGATTTCGACGCGGGCATTTTGCCCTTGCCGTTGGTGATGATGGCCGAAAGATCAGCGTCTGACATTCCCTGCACGGCAGCTCCCTGGAGATTGTGGGCGGCTATTTTTGTTCCGTCGGCGCCATGGCACATGGCGCACTTTGCCTTGTAAAGTGTTCCCCCCACGTCCTGCGCTTGCGTCGATAAGGAGAGAACACACACGACCGCGATAGCCGCTATTGTGGCGAACATCCTGCTTGTTTTCATCTTCAAGCTCCATTCGATTGTGTATTTATATTCGCGTTCTCAATTTGCTAACTCCAACAACTCCGAATCTTGTCTCAGGTTGCGTCTCTGTGGTTGCCCCTGCACCTCCATGAGAACTGAAACATCAGAATGAGTAACGCAGGGACTCGCTTAGCGTGTTGGCGTGAAAATAGCGTGGCGCGGTCGGGCCGACAAAGGAACCTTCCCCGTACTGGTAATAATTCCAGCCCATGTTGTAAGCCAGCTTGTGGCCAATATCCACGCTCAGGTTGGCTACAGGCTGCTGATACTTGTACTGCACTGTGCCGAGAGGCTGCAGAATGTTGAACTGCGGCACGCTGCCGTCAACACTGCTGATGCTGTAGCCAACATTGGCCAGCACTCGCTTCGCTGGCTTGAACCGAACAGCGGCCATTCCGAAGTTAGTGTGGTTAGTGTAGTAGGAGTTGGCCATCAGGTTATTGGACGTATCGTTCCCTCCGCAATTGTTATTGTTGGCATTGGCGACGAAAGGAAGGATCACGCCCGTTGGCGGCGTGTCGTTGAAGCAGATGATGGCGTTCTGGATGACGCTGTTGAAGTTGTACGCGAGATCCAGCCCGAAGCGTTCGCGCGGCGCCAGTGACGCGGTCAGCCCATAGTTCTGGTTGTGGCCCACGTACTGGGTCTGTGGGTCGGCGTTGGATTGCTGCAGGATGTTGACGGATCCACCCAGAATCGCCCATGGGCGCGGTGTGTAGGTAGTCTGGAAGCGGTAGCGTCCTTCCTTGCGTGGCGACAGGCGGACGAAGACGGCGTTGTAGTTGGTGTGCTCCAGATCGAAATTCAGTCGCAAGGCATGGGTGGGCCGTGCCCAGAGCCCGAGGAGCGCCGTTTTCTCCAGGCCCACGAAATGGTCCAAGTCTCCGGGTAGATAATCATTGAAGTGGTTGAAGTCCCGGTCGCCATAGCGGTAACCGATGCGCGCCCCGACTTTTTTCGAAATGTTCCAGGCGAGTTCGGTTTGATTTCTCGTCCAAGTCTGGTTGAAAGACGAAAGGATTGAGGTTGTCGTCCCTCCTGGGGTTGTTGGCGTGGTGAGCGGCGTGCTCAGCAGCGAGCACGGTGGAGCTGCACAGCTATAGTCGAGTTCGTTGAAATTGCCATCCTGCGGAATGCGGTACGCCCAGAAATAGAATTTCTCGATCAGGCGCAGATGCTGCGTCAAGTGCAACGTGGTCTCAAGATCTGCCACGTCGGCAATGCGGTTGGCGGCGGCAGTCCCAGTGCCGGTGAAGGCGAGGGTGTTGTTGCGCGTGAGCAGGCCGCTGAAAGACTCGGCCAACGGCGTGCTTGTTGTAGCGGAACTATAGGAAAAAGAACCGAGCACCTCTAACTTCCGGAAATAATTGCTGCGCAGGCTGATGCGTTCGGTGGGCGTGGACGTGCGGATCCGCTGGTTCCGCGAGTAGCTGAAGTACGCGCTGCACGTGACATTGGTCAGGACTCCGCTGGAATTAATCAGACTGGTTTGACCTGCCGGCACGGCGCAGGGTTCCTTGTTAAAGGTGTCAATGGACAAGCCCAACGAAACAGAACTTACCGGCGTTGTGGGCAGGAGCGCCTCGTTGATGGGATTGAGTTGGTAGTCCGTATCTCCCTTGTAGTAATCAAGGAATTGGTCGTAGCTGAGGACAGTTCGCGGGGCGATTCTAAAGTCCACTCCCAGGCGGTAGGAGTTCATGGTTGTATTCCAGTCCTGGAGGAGCGAAGCTTCTGTACCCTCGTGGATGCTGCTGTACGAAGGCCCGGTCATGTTGTTGTGCGAAAACCCCAAACGAAAGCTCACCCGTGACTGCGGAAGCAGCGTGAGATCGAGGTCGCTTATTCGTCGCGTGGTAGCGAACAGGTGCGGCGAGTCGAGTATTGGGATCGACGGAGTCGAGCCCCCAGGAGCGGGTGGAGGCGGCGGATTCAGTGGATTCGCCCACAAGTCATAATCCGAGAAATACTGATCGCGACGGAAACTGCCTTGCAGGTTGTACCACTTGTTCTTGTCCACGCGTAAGCGCAAAGCGTTGTTGGGATCGCCTCCCCAGCCAAAACTGTTGAGGTAAAGATCATCGAACAGCAAACCTTGATGGTCGACCGACTGCATCGTAAGCGTCTGGTCGAGTATTCGCGGGCCGCTCTGCAGATCTACAAGTGTGTTGTACATATCGCCGCTGCCCGTCACGTCGGTGGAGCGGAAACCGAGTTCGGCTGAGGAGTGAATTTGGTACCCGCCGCTGGTCACGCCATCGGGTGCGGTGGGCGGGGCTGGGGTCGGGGCCGGACTCGGGGTGGGAGTTTGCGCGAGCAGTGTTTGCGGTGACGACACGAGCATTGTCATTGTCATTGTCATCGCAATTGCGCACGAAAGCACCGCCAGGGGCATCAGGGACGCCCATTTCTCCACTAACGAAGATTGCAGGACGAGTTTTTTCGGCGGCTCCATTGGTGCTCCCTACTTGAAAAACACGTCGCTGAAATTGGAACCATGAATCTGCGTGTGACACATGGTGCAGGCCTGATACTTCGCCGACTGATTGTGCGCGGGACCGATTGGTCCGCCGGCGGTCAACGTGGTCGAGAAAGTGTGGCACTGCAGACAGAGCGTGTTCACCGGCATCACGTTGAGTAGCTTCGGATTGGTGGATCCGTGGGGCGAATGGCAACTGGTGCAGCCCTCGGTCTTTACTGGCACATGTTCGTAGACGAAGGGGCCTTGCTTATCGACGTGGCACTTGTAGCAGATGAAATCGCCGCTCGGCAGGCTCCGTAGCTGCCGCACGGTTGCGGTCCCATGCGGATTGTGGCAGTCCACACATTGCACCAAACCCTCGTTGACGCGGTGGTGATAAGGTTTGGCGAAATCTGCCTTGGCGGACGTGTGGCATCCGTAACACAATTGGGGTTGGTCCTGGACCAACAGGAACTCTTTTTCCTTGGCGTGATGAGGATCGTGGCAGTCGAGACAGCCGACATCGCTGCTGGCATGGGCCGATTCGGCGAAATGCGACTGTTCGTGTGTTTCACCGTGGCAGGTCAGACATCGAGCGCTAGTCTCCTGACGTGACTTTCCCTCGAACACAAATATCTTGGTCTTGTCGCCGCCGCCGGCCACGTGGTCGGCTCCCGGACCGTGGCAACCCTCACAACCTTGGTGCGAGGGACCACCTTTTGTGTTGAGTGTGGTCTTCCAGTGCGGCGTCTTCTCCCATCCGTTATAGATCTCCTCGTGACATGTCTTGCAGGTCTCCGCTCCCACATACTTGGAAGCTTCCAGAGAAGGATCAGTGGCCGTAGGTGCGCTGGCAGATTGGGCGTTCCTTCCAGCGGCCTGCTGGCTAGCCTGGCCGGCGGCAAGAGCGAGCGCGACGTAAAGACATAGCGAGGAGAACAGAAGAACTCGACAGGCTTTGTCACAAAGTTTGTGGCTCACAGGCTTGAGTCCCTCAGCTTCATATCATTCAGCAGGGCGAAACCTCGCTAGTCACCAGTTCGAGTTCCTGGAAATTGCAGAAATTCTAATGTGACTTGCAATTCCAGGACTGTTCACAATTGCTCATCTCTAAAGAATCAAAGAGCACCACCTGTCTAGGGAATCAATCTTTTACACAGAGATTGGTGGTCGGGTATTGTTGTGGCACAGTGGCAAAAACAGTGCGGTTCCCGGTCCAATCGAAAGGCGAATGGCTAGCGATGGAGCGACACGCTAGGATCGACTCGCGCTCCGCCGGGTAATAAAAACAGGCGAGTCTTCACCTGCGGACTTATTTCAAGCCCAGCTCGCCGTTGTTGGGATTTTGCGTCAACGGCTCACTATTTCGCGAATTTTGCTTTCTGAGCCTCTGTCCGAACCCAAAGAAGCCACGGGTCGTTCGTCGAATGAAGTTGCTCATTCACAGGTCCCAGTGCATACCAGTTCACCGTGAGTTCTCCGGACTGCTGCTTCTTGACCAGTAGCAGGAACTGAGCCCCCAAACGGTAGGTATTGGCAAAACAGCTGCCATGGCGACCACCCGGACGCAAAAAATTATACGGCGAAGGGTGGTCGTTGAAATCATCCTTGTCGGTGAGGTATCCGGGCAAGGTCAAGTCCGTTCGAGCGTCGCCGCGAACGACTTCCAGCACATGGAAGTGAACTGTAGAATCTGGTACACCAGTAGTCACAAGATTCGGATTTTTCGGTGTCACATCGTATTTCTCCGCAATCGCCCGCACGATCACGTCTGCCTGGTTGACCATTTCGACGCTGGATACTGGTGTCAGCCGCGAGCAAGGGTATGCATGCAGCGAAAGTACAAGGACGAAAGCAGGCAATGTCCGAGCCTTGAGAAACATAATGCCGATTTTAGCAGTCCGGGTGCTGTCTCGGTTGAAGCAATCCAGGCGCGCTTTGTGACAGTCAGTCTCCTAGAGGATTGCCGTTTGTGCTTGTTGTCCGGTAAAAGTACACGACGGAACCCAGACTCGGCCGCCGCATATCTGCTATTTGACGTATCGAAACAACAAGTTGCGTGGTTGATGCGGAGGGCCCCTTGAATGCAATAGTGAGGTGGAGTGAGCATTCTTCTCCTCTTTCAGGTTCCCTGAAACTAAGTCAGCCATCTGAAGTTTCCTCCTCTTAGCGATAACAACCTGTGGAGGTTGATATGTTTGCACGCAATGTCTCGTTTCATCTGAAATCGAACATGCTTTCTGACTATACCCGGACCCTTGAGAACGAAATTCTTCCTTTACTTCGCAAACAAAAAGGTTTTAAGGACGAAATCACATTGTCAAATCCTGGCAGCCAGGATGCGATTTCGATCAGTCTGTGGGAGAACAAAGGCAGCGCCGATGCTTACAACACCAATCTTTACCCGGAAGTGTTGCGAACGTTTGCAAGAGTGATTGATGGAACGCCTAAGGTGCAGACATTTGAAGCCGTCACCTCGACCTTCTATAACGTCCTTGCAGCAGTGTAAGTGGGATGGTTCGCCATACGGGGGTGGCCTCGTTGAAGGGCTGCCCCTTCTATTATTACTGTAAGATGCTCACAAAATGCAGCACGCCTGCCTGTGCCGTTCCGTCTCGCTCATCTGGTAATAGCACCCAAGCGTTAGACTGATGTCGCAAACGTAGAAATGAACCACTAGTTTTGCATCACTGGAGAATTTCATGGAATATTTTCGTTTTGACCATCCACCGGATCGACTGACTCTTTGCAATCGGTCGAACTGCGGAGACATCGCCGATTATCTGGAAGTCAACGAAGAAGGACGGGAGGACTTCGTCTGCGCTGCCCACACCAGCAGTGAAAGGCACGTTTCAGTTCTGCCGAAGGGCGTACCCAGTGCCGAACCGCACCGAAGCCGACCTGCTGCTTAGGGCAGATACCATATATTTACACTCATGGAGAACTGCATTCTAAGGTCAATGAGCGTAATCGGGATGTTACGCCAATTGAGTCAACCCAGATTCCGATGTCAGAGCCTTCTGTGCCGTGCGTTCAGAACTTTTTCAAGGCGTTGCAGAAGCGCAACATCTCCGACGAAAAACAACTGGTTGGCGTGATCCAAAAAGTAAATCCTCCGGGCGCTCCCGAATCGGTTCGTCGCCCACACCCGAGGCGTGCCGGCAAAGGTGTAGAGAAAGCCGCCATCCTCACGATGTTCCGCGATCTTGAAGTCGGCAAAAGTCTGGGGTTTCGGCAGGAAGAAAGCCGTCGCGTCCCCATAGTTGGTGTGGTAATTAACCTCACCTTCAACGGTGCTGTGCATGACGCCGCCGTCCTCGACCTCAAAAACGCTCCACAAGGTGGTGGGAAACATGCAATGCACCACGAATCCTTGACTTTCCAAGGTGCGTTTTAGCTCCATTGCGTCGGGATAAACCGGCTCCGTAGGGGAAAGCATGGCTAACTCTTTTGCACAAGCCGGATCCTGAGCGCGCACTCCGCAAGGACACGCCGTAAGGAACAGAACGATGCCCACTAGAAGTCGATCAGAATGGATTCTCATAATCTCTCCTTTCACGAAGCGCCGTTGCGGTATCTTCTGATAATCAAACACCAGGACTCGCGATTTTGGACACAGATATTGCTATCAGGCGATAGCACAGGCGTGCGCTTTTGTTTCGCCTTTCTTGAGGGTCCGTGAGTGAAATCGCGATTCTTCACCAACTACTGCTCTTTCTGCGCCCACTCCTTAGGCAACTGACCATCGAGGCACCGTAGACGGCCAGCGTTCTTGGAATTGATGTCGGCCAAGCGCCACCCGATGAATTTGCAGAGGAAGCTCAATCGCTTGAAAGCTATCAACACCGAATATGGCGGTAACGATTTCGTCTTTGCCGAGGCCAACCGTGTGAATGGGAGAATAGAACTGCCCTTGGCTGTCCGGAGGTTGTGCGGGCTTTCCTATAGTCACCAACACTTCACGATTTGGTTCGCCCTCCCACGACAAGCGCCTGACGACAATCACCTCAGACGTTGGGACTTTCATGCGGCTATTCTACGCAATCGCGGGATGGCTGTTGTGAACAGGCGTTAGCACTCATTGAGAATTGGCCGATCCGGGTCAACGAGCGTAATTGATTCCATAACAATGTCAACTCCCACGCCCGAGTAAACTTTGGTGGTGGTGCCAACCAACCAAGGCCCGGATACAGCGCCTGTCCTCGAAAATCGGCAGCCGTGAGCAAAACTGACCAGCGAAAGCTCGTCATCCTTCAGCATACTTGGTTAGATCCCACATTTTGGACCAGGAGGGACTATGTTCGGTTACGGTTTGGTAGGAACAATTGTCGTAGTTCTGCTGATTTTTTTTGTCGTACGCAGTCTATGAACCCAAAGCTCTGGGCGCGGGTGAAAACGCGCCCATCTTCGCTCATAACGATGCGGCTCAAGGATGTATAGAAAGGTCTCACCGGGCTTTCAGGCCCGCTTCCTCGTGTAGCCATGAAATTGTCACGGAGTGGCCAAAATTGCACAGTCCGGACGGAGATAGTTCTGCCACACTGCAAGCCATGACAGCTCAAACGATTCCGGAATACCTTGAAGAAGAGCGCCACAAAGCTGCAGACACTCAGCTACGAACGGAAGAAGAAACTGCGCGCATCCAGCCGCTGCGGCACGGCCACCATCGCAAGGCGAAACAGCCCAGGCGGCCATTGCTACCTCAACTGAACGCGGCAACCAAGAAAAAGAAAAAGGGAAAAACGGTCGCGGTAGCTCGCAAGAAACCACGCGCCGCGAGAACGATGGCGGCAAAAACCCGCAAGAGGGCGTGATCTGGATGTAAGGGGACGAGGAGGAACTTAGAAATGAATAAGGATCAGGTGGCTGGCAAGATCGCTCAGGCAGTGGGAAAAGTGGAGCAGAGCGTCGGAGATCGCGTTGGCAGCCAAAAGCTGGCCAACAAAGGCGTGGTCAATCAGGCCAAAGGTGCGGCGAAGGAAACCTGGGGCGATGCCAAGGACGCCGCGAAGCAGATCCATGAATCGCACAAGAAAGCCGCTTCCGAGAAGGCCACCCAGAGCCGTGAGAAGATCAGCCAGTCAGTGGACGACGCAAAAGACAAGGCCAAGGGCAGGATTGAGGAATTCAAACGGCGCCACTCTGGGTGACACAGGGCTCCCCCGCAGTTTGAACTTTTACAGTAACCGTCTCAGGTCAGTTGACGATAACAGACGATAGCGCTCATTGCGGGTGCTTGCTGAACAAAGCGACGGGCTTTCCGATTGACCTTCGGTGCAAACCCCCGCCCAAGATTCTGCTTACAATCAAAGTATGCAGGTTGTCTTCACCGTTGGACTGGCCGGAGCGTCCGGCAGCGGTAAGTCCACGGTGGCCAAGCGTGTGGCCTCTCGTCTCAAAGGGCACGTTATCTCTATGGAAACGTATGCCGTTGAGATGAACCACCTTCTGCTTGAGGGACGAGCGTATCTGAACTACGACGCGCCCCATGCAACCGACGTGAAGCTGCTGGAGAGCCACATCTGCGAATACGCCGCGGGCAATGCCATCGAGGCTCCCATCTATGACTTTGCGGAGCACATGCGCCTGAGCGATCGGAAGGAACACATTCCCGCCACCTCGTTGTTGATCGTGGAAGGCATTCTGGCCTTGCATTTTGCCCAACTTCGCCAACACTTCGACCTGTCTATCTATTTAGAAGCTCCTGACGGGGTCTGTTTCCATCGCCGAAAAGTGAGAGACATTACCGAGCGTGGGCGCTCTCTGGAATTCATCCAGTCGCAATACAAGAATAACGTGCTACCAGCGGCAAGACAGTACGCGCTACCCAGCAAACGCTTCGCCAATCTCGTACTTGACAGCGCTGCAGACTTGTCAACCGTGGAGAAACGCGTCTACGATGCCATCGTCGAGAAGCGTGCTCTCGCCGGGGTGCGATAACCATCGACTGAGGAAAGACAGAGTCGCTCGAAAGACCCATCTGACGGAAGTAGGCGCTAATATATGACCGACCGTATTCGGTTCATCACCCATCACGGAAAGCAGATGCTTCTAGTAGATTTGTCACACTGCTCCGCCGCTGAAGTCGAAAAGGTCTACCGAGAACTTCCCGAATTTGTGATTACCCGTCCGCTCCGTTCAGTCTTGATACTTTCCGACTTCACGGGAGCATCCTTTGACGAGGAAGCAATGCGGGTCATGAAAGAAACCGCCGTATTTGACAAACCTCATGTCAGGAAGTCCGCATTCGTGGGAATCGAGAGCCTTCCTCGGGAGTTCTATGAGAACCTGAAAGGTTTCTCCCGCCGCGAATTTCCCGCTTTTGAGACCCGCGATGAAGCTCTGGCATGGTTGGTGAAGAACTGAATAGGCCAAGCCCAAGTCAAAATGTTTCCCGCTGGCTGGGACGCGAATCCTCTGGAGAGCCTGTCCAAATGGTTACTGAAACGGCTGATTTCACTTCCGAATTGAGACGCGGACTTTCGTTTTTCCCGGAGCACGGACAACAAGAAGGAGAAAGTAGCTCAGATCGCTCAGCTATTTCTGAGCAGCTTCCTGCCAGGCAGTAACTGTTGATGTGCAAAATCCACGGATTCGCATCGCAGGGATTTGTCTACACCAACACAAATAATTGGCTGACGATGAATTCCAATCAGGCATCACGCTTGCAGACGGTACCCACGTGGAACCAGTGCTCGCGAAGGGTGGGCCGGTCCATGCCACTTTTCTGCTGTACCTCGGTATAAGCGAAGAGGATTTGCAGACCTACTATCGCACCCTGGTATTCACCGGCAAAGGTTCTATGCCAAGAGAACTGGGATCGGATGCCGAAGTCGTCGCATATGTAGCCCGCACGCGAGGCGCGATTGGATATGTCAGCAGCAGCGCCAGCTTGGTAGGTGTGAAGACGCTTGCCATCGGCGTTCCGGGTAACAATATCGAAAGGAGGTTGATTACGCGAGTCGAGCACCGCGTTCGAAGATGCTGTTTACGCAAGTATTCTCGATCCTGAAACGGCAACAGAGGCCCGTCCAGTGCGTCTGAGGTACGCGGAATAGTCTCGTTCTTCAGGATAGTTGACGTGACCAGGCCATAGCGCTCAAATGCCGGCCCGCGCCCTCAGATGAGGCCTCTGGCGCAAGATCGGATCGCTTCACTTTTTCCTCGCGTAAGCCGTGTTCAACGTCGTTCTCCGCGACTAGCTTGATGTGAGCGGTCTTGAACAGACGCGGCTGATCGCGGCCTGATAACGTTCCGGTGAGTGGTTCCCAACGTTAAGACCCTAGCAAGTCACGTTGTTGCTCCCAGAGGCACCATGACAATCACACTCAAGACCCTATCGTGTTTCATCGCAGTCGCGACGATTCTAGTTACCACATCCACCTCGACCGCTTCCAAGCGCCCGGCTCCGTCAGTTCGGTCAGTCGGGCCCACAGAACTCGAAATGCAGGTCCTTCTTGATCGAGCCAACTTCTCGTCGGGTGAGCTGGATGGGAAGGGTGGGAAGAACAGCCGTGAGGCCCTGGCGGCGTTTCAAAGCGCTCGCGGGCTTAGTCCGGGCGCGCGGAGCCGCAAGGCGCTGCTCCAGGCGCTCGGCGCCAGCACCGTAAACCCAATCGTGTCCTACACGATTACTGCGAGAGACACGGCGGGGCCATTCAACAAAACGATTCCGGAAGACGCGACGGAGCAGTCGAAACTGCCGGGCCTTTACTACACATCGGTGCTGGAAGAACTCGGCGGGAAATTCCACTCGGCACCGGCCCTGCTCAAGCGTTTGAACCCCCGCGCCCGGTTCACCGCGGGAGAGGACATCCGTGTCCCCAACGTGTTGGGCGCGGAACAAGCGACGCGGGCCCAGACTGGGCCAGTCAGAATCGTTGTCTCGAAGAAGGCATCGGTCCTGATGGTGTATGACCAGGAAGGCCAGATCATCTTTTACGCACCGGTGACAAGCGGCAGCGAGCACGACCCGCTCCCGTTCGGGAACTGGGTAATCACGGATGTGGTGCGAAATCCAACCTACAACTACAACCCCGCTTTGTTCTGGGACGGCGATCAAGCGGATCCCAAGGTGAAGATCGCAGCGGGTCCGAACAATCCGGTGGGTGTGGTCTGGATGGGGATTAACGTGCCGCACTATGGGATACACGGCACGCCTGAAGCCGGCGAAATTGGTCATTCCGCATCACACGGGTGCGTGCGAATGACAAACTGGGACGCCACCAGGGTCGCCGACCTAGTCAGAGATGGAACGCCAGTCGTGTTTGAGGAATGAGAAAGCCAAGCTCTGTGCGCAACCGGTTCGACGCTGCATAATCGCTGATCAAGGAGGAATAGGATTGAAGCTGTGCGTTCGCATTGCCGTACTCTTTTCAGTGGTTCTTGCTTTTGGCGCGACCTCTTCCATTCTGGATATGACTCCGCCCATCAGCGGACTCGCCGTCGCGGATCTGCGGGATACGTTCGAAGAAGTTCACAACGGCCATCGGCATGAGGCGATCGACATCCTGGTGCCGAGAGGGACCCCCGTGCATGCGGTCGTATCCGGAAATATCCGCAAGCTGTTCCTCAGCAAACCGGGCGGCAATACGATATACCAGTTCGATGAAATGGGAGTGTATTGCTACTACTACGCGCACCTGGACCGGTACGTGGACGGGTTGCGGGAGGGAACGCGGGTCGAGCGTGGGGAGGTCATCGGTTTTGTGGGATCGACGGGCAATGCGGATGCGCGCACCCCGCACCTGCATTTTGCAATCTTCGAGTTAGAGCCGCAAAGACAGTGGTGGAAGGGGAAGGCCGTTAACCCCTATCCCGGCCTTGTAGACGCGGTGAAGCGATTGAAGTAGAGGACCATCTTCTCTTTTTAGGTGGCCAAACGGTTCGCCTGGCGAGGATTCGAACTCGAGCAAGCACCGCTGCGCAAGCCAAAGAAACCCAAAGAATCGTTATGGTCAAAGGTCTCAAATGTCGATTTCATACCGTCTTCCTGAACCGATATGCTTGCGACGGAACATTCCGGCGACAGCCAAAAGGCCCGTTCCCAAGAGACCCAAAGTTCCGGGTTCCGGGGTGGCGATTCCGGTGGCGCCCATCGTGATGTGTCCATAACCCTGGTTGAGCTGTCCCTTAGAGAGGATTGAAATGTTCTGGCTCGTTTGCGCATTGGTCACCGCACGCCCGTTCCACAGCGTGCCCGTCAGATAACCGGTCAGGGTATAGAAAGATGCCTGTTTCCCCGCGCTATCGAGAGTCCAGGTAATCGGACCGTTGAAGCTGCCGGTGAAGAGGTTACAGCCTGTGCCGCATGGCGTCCCTGTTATTTTGCTTGCCCATTTGCCATCGCCAATGATGTCAAAATACCCGCCCCCGGCAAATGTTCCACCACCCGAGACCGATCCGGAGAGCAGAGCTCCGGTCGCGTAGTTGATGAGGCCAAGGCGCCCAGTCTGCGTGCCTCCGGGGCCCATCCATTGCGTCAGTTGCGATCCTTTCGAAGTAATTGTGGTCGTACCGATTGTCCCCAATCCCGCGGTCCCGGACATGCCGGTAATCGCAACGGTACCACCCTGATTCGTTGTGATGATGTCCGCCCAAGCCGAGATTGGCAGCGCCATTGCCAGTGTGAGTACCGCAAAACCCACCATTCGCCTCATGTTAATCCCCTTTTGCGTGTGACAAGAACCCTATAAGAACCTAATTTCTGAGTCTGTTCACAATTGCACACTTCTTCAGAGGACGTTCATCAAAACCCAAGCCCGGCAGGGGATCTCCCTTGTGCTCTTCGCGAGGAATTGAGAAATTCCACCAATCGGGAACTACTAAAAGTGTGCATTATTGACCAGACGGAGCTGCATGCATTCGAGCATCCTTGCGGGACAAAACCTGTAAGGGGGACAATGAATAATACTGAACAACCCGCACAACCCAACCGAGACCTTGTAGAACGTGCCATCGTTGAAGTGTTGGACATCGCCCAGCGCCACGGCATAACCCCTGCTGATTTTGTTCAAATGTTGGACTCCGGCATGCGAATGTCGGATTTCCTGACCGCGATGGACCTTACGGATGCCAGCCAAACCATCGATCGGGACACCGTCAATTAGGATTCTCGCATCTCCCTCGCACCTCAAAGGCTCTGGCGTCCGTGTCAGTTGACGTAACCAGTTCTGAGGCGGCCACAGAGCCTGCAACAATAAGCGCGATGCCCGGCAATTCTCTCCTTACAAGAAAGCCGCCAGCGCACTACGCTGACGGCTAAGTTCAACTCACTGACATTTATCTGGCACGGTCTATGCCCAAATGGTTGGACCGCGTGGGAGACTTTTGAAAGTGAAGGTGTCCTTTCGTTCGAGAAAAATCCTATGACAACCTAATTTCTGAATCTGTTCAAAAATTGCACACTGAAATGACGAACCAATACATAATGACGCTCGCGATGCCCGGTGAAATGATTATTCCTAAGGCTGCAGGGGGATCGAGGTACGGTGTTTTCTGAGTCAGAACGAGGTTCATTTCGTTTGCGAGTTTCGTCAACTTCGCAGGGTCCTGTTCTTTAGAGGGTTAGCACTGCCAACTCTTTCCAGCGCTCAAAGTTTTTCGACATATACTCCTGTCCTCCATATCTACTGATGCGAAAGGCTCGGGAAGACGCGTATGGTTTTACGGTGACCCAATATGCGGCACAAGCGTCCAGATCACCGCGAATCAGATTACAACTGCTCCCTAAACGCCGGAACGGGATCTTTACACCGCGAGAGCTAAACCTATTTCCTCGGAATGGACAAGAAAATCCCGCCAGAGATTTTGAACCGGTAGGAACTCGCGCTCGTACGTCAGGCGGAAATGCCCATCACATCGCTTTACGGTGGACCATGCATCTTGTTCAATGGTGTATACGCTAGTCTCATTCATTTGATTAAGCCCCGCAATGGTTATGGTAACAACGGCGAATCCATTAGTCTGGTCAAGATTGATCGCTTCTTCGGATCTTGCAGAGACGGTTTAAGCAAGTCTGACTGCGAGCGAGCGGTAGAGCCTCGTGCCAAATCCTTGGGAAACGTTTTAAGAAACAGCTTGTCATGCCGACCGCTCCCGTTGTTCGTCATTGGCCGTAACCTGGACAGGTTTCTTCGCAGCCGGCGTAGGGACGGGCGACAAGAAAAGGGGACGGTAGTGGCGGCGCATGCAGGAATGGCATCGCACTACCTGGAGGAAGAACAAGCCACACACTTCATCGTGCCACGTTCTGGGTCGGGACCCGTATATTTCAGCTTTGCCGCAATAAGGGCAGCTCTGCAATCCAATCCTACGCATAACAAGCCTCTAAACCCACTGTCCGTCCAGAAAAATGTGGCGCAGTTCCTGTGAGAGGGCTGCGCCACCAAAACTAAGCAACCCTGTATTGGAGGTGAATCGTACAAGCCACAGCCTACCCAAAGATGTTCAAAATTGCACACTTTTTGAGAGGACATTCATCAAAGCCCAAGCTCAGCAAGGGATCTCCCCTGTACTGTCCTTGCCGCTCGTAGGGGGCCGAACCCTTCTCAGGAGCGAAGTGGGTTTGTAAACCCGAGATCAGCTAGTGCTACCAGTCTCACAATTAGTTTTCATAACCGTGCGGTTTTGACCAGCCGTACCAATCCGCAAACTGTAGCATCAGATGTGATGGAACATGCCCCTTTTTCACAGGGTCGGAGGATTGGACTATTCGAAGACGAACAGTGTCAGAGGATCGGCGGAGGATGTAAGGCGGGGAAGTTCAGATTTTTACTGTTTCTCTGAATGGAGCCAAGATTTTATCTACGCCGATCCAGAGTCCAACATTATGAAACCGCGCGGAGGGAGCATGACCGTTAAAGTGGACAAAGTGGAGAAGGACACGTCGAAGTTCGACTGGGTAACTGAGCGTTCCTCGTGCGCCCTGCCGAAAGTGTTCAAGGCGCTCAGATTGCAAGTCGAAGAGGACGTTAGGACCCGTAACGCCCTGCGCCCCAATAATTCCCCGTATGAGTTTTCGGTGGCGGAGAATGGCGACGATTTTACGGTCCTCCTGAAAGCCAAAGATGTGCGCCGGTCGGTAGTATTCAAGCTTGCCGAGCACGCGATTCTAGTGCGGGAGGACAAAGGCGATCCAATGTTTGACGTGACCGCGACCTTCGGTGACGAAGGCGAGTGCAGGCTGAAAGTGAACGGGGAGGAGCGAGACCTTTGGCAGGTGCGACGGATGGCCCTGGAAGGACTGTTGTTTCGAGGCTTTTAGTTGGACGCCTCCCGGAGATCGCCTGCGAAGATGTGCTTGCCCGCTGGCTTCCATCCCAACCCGCGATGCCCTAGTCGCTTTTCCTGAAACTCTCCGGTGTCCGCATCTACCGAAGCAATTTGCTGAAACTCGGGATGGAAATCTACTCCTATAATGATCATCGTTCGGCTCCTTTCTCCCGAGCCTGTTGGTTGGCTTTAGCACCACCAACTTTACTCGGGCGTCGGAGCCGACATTGTCATGGAATCAATTACACTCATTGACGGGTTTATTTCTTCCCAGCTCTGACCTTAGCCCACCGTCTCCTCTGAGCTGCCGAGATTCTCTTTCTCGCTGCCGCCGACATTTTTCTCCGTGGTCCTTTGGCCACTTTTTTCGCTCGGTCTTCCAGCAATCTCAATACATGGTTTAACTTTTCAATTTCTTCCCTAATTACCTGTCTGACTGATTCAATACTCATAGGCCCCCCTCGGTGATGCGAGCGGGCAGGATGGCATCAGCCGCCATTGCAGGATCGATTTTTATAGTGGTCAGCTCAAGACTTTGCGTTCGATGGTTTGGGGAAAGTGTACAAAAAGGAACATTTTCGCAGCTTCAATTGTGCCAATTTCGGAGTGTAGTCACAGGTGAACTATGCCCCCCTTGGTTCATAACCCGCTCCGAAGCCCAGTCCTTCTTTGCATCGACGATGACCCGGACGTGCTGGAATGCGAAAAGGCATTCCTCGAAACCTTTGGGTATACCGTTCTAACCGCACCTAGCGGCAGCAAGGGACTGGAACTGGCTTGCATCCATTCGGTTGACGTTGTAATCGTGGACTATTTCATGCCCGAGATGAACGGGCAAGAGTTTGCAAGCGAAATGAGACGGCTCAGGCCGCAAGCGCCAATTGTCATGCTTTCAGCAGCCGTGGACGTTCCCAAGCAAGCACTGAAGCTGGTAGACGCTTTCATAGCGAAGCATCATTTGTCCAGCCAGTTGTTGCCCGTGATCGCACAATTGCATGAATGTCGATCAATCCCTCCACCTTCTTCTGACGCCTGACGAACGAAGGAAACCGGGTTTCGGCGCCGTCGGTGGGAATGCGGGTGTTTTCCACGGTAGCAAGTTCACTTAAGATTAACGAGGCCGGGGATGTTCTATTCCATTTGGTTATTTGTCGCAGCACTGGCCGGTTGGGCCGGTGGCAAGATCGCAGGGGATGACGGCTTCGAGACAGGGGCCGACAGTCCTCCTTTGAATTACGAACGCTTTCATGGTTCGGTGGTTTCTTGAGAACGTCGGCGTTTCCCTGCACGATGTGCTTCTGTTCTCGATCTGGGGAGCAGCCGCACTCTCCGCCCTCGTGAGCCTTGGGATTAGACGCCATAATCGGTCGAAAGCTCGATCCCGACTCCAAGGTGATTAGCCCCATCCTGCTCGCATCCAGATTTCCCTCAGAGGCCTGAACTGAAATCTTTCCAGCGACTATTTCTCCTATGCCACTCCTTCGCTTTCAATTTTCTCCACAGGCAATGTTCGCCGGAGGCATAGCGATGTTTTGTTGTATAGACCACCTATTCTCGATGCCGTCGAGCCGCACCCTCGCCCGGTCTCGCCAAACTAATTGTCAGAACTGTGCAGTTTGGACCGGCCGAGCCATTCTTTCCAGCCTATCCTCTACTTATCGAGCCGACGAACAGTCGCGGGGAAGCGCGATTCCTCTGGCCTCGTGGAAAAGAAAAACACTATGACTCATGGCACCAACAAGCCGGCACCCAAACTGCGTCGAGCTCCCCAACCACCCCTGTCACACGCTGGGGCGATCCCTGACTCAGACCGCGCCAAGAGACCACCGCTCTCCGAGCCTCCTGGCACCGACCAAGAACTGACACCCGGAGATCGCGTCGAGGGTTTGGGCAACTTCGGAAGGCCTAACGGCGAATTCGGCACAGTTGAGCGAGCTAACGACGATGACGCGATCGTCAAGTGGGATGATGACGGTCGAACGAGAATCCATCAGCCGTCGCTCAAGAAGATTTAAGCTCATTGGGCTGGCCAATTTACTCGACTGACTGTTCGCGCTGTTACGACACATGCCCAAACCGAGCTTTTCTGATCAGACTTGAGATCGGGAAATGAGAAACTCCGTGGTGAAGTCATTTGTGAGCGAAATCAAGGGTTTCATCAGGTTCAGCTCGCTTAGGCGACCCGGAGGCTAACATGCTTTGGACAATCTTCGTTGTTTTGCTAGACACGAACTTCGGTGTGAGGCGCTTCACCACTTGCTGGATGCCAGGCCCAAACTCGTGGAAAACGTTCATCCCCGCGTCGCCGCCAATCGTCGAACCAAAAGTGTTGAATGTGTCCGATGCGGATCGCGTCCGATCTGGACGGTAAGCAGTGTGGACAGCGACCGAGGCCAGCACGCCCAGGACATACCGAGTGTTCAGCCTCCCCTTTCCGGATTCGTCACGGGTGACAAACATGCGCGAAGCCGCGTAGGACGTCCGGCCGATGAAGCTGTCGCTGGTCGAAGCGTAATAACGGGGGTTGAGCAACGGTGGTGACAGGTACTTACCGAGAAAGGCGGTGGACTCTTTTGGACTGAACGCCACCTGGTAAAGCGGGGTTGAGCTGGGCTGCGGTCCGGAAGTAACGTGTCCCGGTTCTGTTGCACGCATTACGCTCGCCCTGAAGCTCGCGCTGAGAGTCAAGGGCGAGCTTGCTTCATTTGACGACCCGGTCAAATCTCTCCGCTTGTGCTGGAAGCTGTACCGAGGACGGAGCATCCGGAAATGATCTCCACGCAGGCATGTCGCGGCGCTGCATTTCGGATGAGTTTGAGCCGTTAAACTGTAATTCCTGAAGCAAGTCGGCTGAAGGACGTTTCTGGCACAAGGCCCCGCAAGCAGCCCATAGAAGAAAAGAAATGACGCGGATTGTTGTAGTTCGCTTCACCATAACTCAGCCCCGCAAAAACGGCCACCGACTTCTTGACTCCTCGGCAATTCGGGCAGCGGAAGCACGTCGCGACGAATGTCACTTTGGATTTGATTTTGCTTCCGATCCTTACGCAGAACTCTCGCGCGCGTTTGTGCACCGGTCGAGCTTCCGGCCTAGGAACCTGGAGCATCCAGAGTGGGATAGCACACACTCTATTGGTCATGAACTTGGGTGTCTGATCAAAAGCGCTCATATTCGATTCATGGACATCGGTGGATGCACATCCATGACTGCGGCGGTGGTGCTTTCCCGTATTGCTGGTGAAATCGCTTGGCCACGCCTCGAAATGTTTTCATCCCCTACTTTCACACTCTGAGCAAGGAACCCAGGGTCCACTATCGCCATCAAAACCGCGCCTAGTTGACGGTCGTATGCGACTCCACCAACCGTCGCTCAATAAGGTTTAGCCCCCAACCAGACTAAGTCTAATCTGCCAAGTCTGTGGCCAATCCAGCACCCTCAAAGCCTTGGCTTTGAGCGCACTCCCGCACCTCAGCTGTTGTCGACGGTATCGTGGTCTGCTCTCGACCTTTGCTAAAGCATGCGCGTTATATTTGAACTACTCGTCGGATACGCAAACAGCATGTGCTTTAAATCGGTAGCTCGCATCCCAGAACGGATAGCGAGCGCGAAGAGATTGATGACTTCACCGGCCTCGCTCCCTAGAATGTGGGCACCCAGAATGCGGTCTGTGCCTTCTTCCACGAGAACTTTGTGACCGGAACATGTTTCCTCGACCCGCCGAGATGAGTACCAGGTCGAGGTCATCTCCTTCTTGACCCTGAACTTAAGGTTTTGCTCCCCTTGCCCCGCGTTCACTGAGACCGACAGCGGCCAGCGGAGGGATCGTGAACACGACCGACGGAACGCCGTTGTAGTTTGGTTTCTGATGGTTCCCCTTCAAGCGGTTTGCGGCCACGATCAACCCTTCATAACTTGCGACAGGAGCCAGCGGTGAACCTCCACTGGCGGCGGCATCTCCCGCCGGACGGTTGCCTGGACAGTTGAACACGAACGATGACGCCATGGATTCAGAATTGACGGGAACCCGAGAGTCGGGGGTTTTGAGTATAAAACGCCTCTTTGTTTACAACAATTGGTCGGTTCCGGCTTTCGCGGAAATGTTCGGCCGTGGCCGCGAAAGCCGCCCCAAGGAGTGCCATTCGACAATACAGGTTTTCCTGTATTGTTGTTGCCCGTGAGTTTCTCCTAGAGTAGTCGGTGGGGGCGAGATGGTGAAGAAAAAGTTCGGTGAATCAGATTGGACCGATCATTTCAAGGAGCCCGCCAGTCTGGCGTGAACTTCAGAACCGCGCCCAAAATGAACGCGACCCGATAAAGCTGGAAAAGGTTGTCGCGGAAATGAACCAGTTCCTCGGCGTGTGCGAGAAGACAGCCCAGGAATTAAGAATCCGGAAGCTTCCCCGCTGAGTCAATCGCAAGTGAATGTCAAGACACTGTGTAAAACTATTCCATGTCTAGAGAGCTTATCTGGCTTGAAAACAGCACATTTGCGGCTTGGGGATGCAGTGCGTGTGGTTGGATCATAGCCAACCCCGGTCCTACCGTTTCAGGTAGAGCCCCTGGAAGAGTGAAGGAAGAGTTCACCAAACATGACTGCGCCAAACATCCTCGCGCAATGTCAGGATCACGGCGGGAAGGTTTGAATCCGTGATGAACCGAACGTGGATGATTCACTCCAAAAAAGAAGCGGTGCAGGCCTCTCTCTGCACCGCCAGAGAGAATGCCGTCAAGTGTTCATGTGGGTGTTGTCCGGCAATCCCTTCTCATCACTCTCCTCAGCGACACGGAGCTTAGCTAAAGTGCACGGCGCTTTCTGTGCAATTTTGAACAGATTCAGAAATCGGGTTGTCGTAGATTTGTATCGCACGCAAGACACCTTCTTCCGGCCCCGTCCAACCATTGGGCGGGGTTTTTCGCTCCACAACTACAACCGACACACCAGCACAAGGAGAAAATACAATGTCAGATCAAGAGAATCGTAACCCACTACAAAGCAATCCGCAGAAGCCAAATCCAGAGCAGAAACCTGGAAACCAGCGGAACGAGCCAGTACAGCAGGCCCCGAGCGGACAGCCCAAAGGCCCGCAGTCGGAACAAGAGAGAAACGATCAAGAGAAGAAAAAGCAAGCTTAGGCTGCGGTGAATTAGGTGAAATAGGACGTTCTAGAAAAACCATTCCTTCCTTCGGAACTTATGGCCAAAGCGGAAAAAACTGCTGATCCAGGGGAACCTCGCCACTGGCACGGAAGGATGATGAAAAGCTTGGTGGTAATCACCCTGTTGGTACTCGGCTGCAGCTTCCCTTAGGAGCAACCTTCGGCTCGCGTCCGAAGCAGTAGTGTCCGTTGGCGCCTCCGACTTTGAGTAGCGACTGCTCCTGTGGATGCAAGTGGTTCCAAACTCTAAAACCGGGGTGTCTGTTTGATGTGTGGCAATGCGCTCGTTGGACGCAATCAAGTCCTTACTTCGTCTTAGGGTTTGCCTCGCCGCAGCCAGCGCGTACTTCATTCTTGCCAACCGACCGTACTTCATCACTGTCGATGTCTACGTTCACATCTTCATAGCTCACCACTGTAGAGCCGTGCGGAACCACGACCGCGCCCTCCTTCGGCACGGTCATTGCCTCGTTCGCGAGTCCACTTAGGCTTTCGGCCAACTTGTGGAGTTCCTTTACAGTTTCCCTTGTCTTCGCCAGCGCCTTAATGTAGTCCTCCATTTCCAAGTAGCCGTTTATCAGTTGCAGATGGTTCGTCATTCTGTATACCGACTCTTTCACAGATTTCAGCATGCCAGTTCCTCCTTTATCACGTCGCGACTCTCCGAAACGATTTGGCGCGGTATGTCCCTGAACTGCGGCATCAGGGGAAACCAGAAAACGATGTGGGAGCCGGGTGGTCCTTGAGATCGTCTCCTTAATTCATATGAAGTTACATCGTGATGTTATTGGGTGTCTGTTCACAAATGGACATGCCGCACCATTCCCAAAACGGGAAAAGGGCAGGACTACTCTCTCGAAGAATGTGCAGTATTGAACAGACAGGGAAATCACTTACTCGATAGAGTGGGGCTAACTATAAGGAGAGTGACGTTGAAGGAGCGACCCATCCCCGGTGGAAGGGTGTGACCTGCAACTGAATCCTCTGGCGCTGCAATCCTCTGACTCTCGTTGGCCGACTGCACCGCATCTTCCTCAAGTGCCGGATCAGACCGGTCGCCCAGATCGGCCTGACTCAGCGCTACCCGCTAAGGACGACGTTGTGGGCTGGCTTGATGAAATCCTCATCGACTCCGCTAAGTTGCCGGGCCGCACCTTCGACTCTGCCGCGCAGACACCCTAATGCCGGAGTCAAAACGGTACACGGTTGTCGTAGTCGCCTGTCAGACCCACGACTCGAAGACCTTGGGCATCGCCCTGCCTACAGGCTCTCTTCCGTGGTCGATGCGAGTGTGGTTCAGCATCGCTTGCGCCGCCTGAGTGCGGCGACTCCCGTTCCGGTCGTCGAACTCGTTGACCCTCTCGCTGTGAGGGCATAGTTTGCACTTTAGAAGGACGCCACCAGTTTTGCTGCGTGAGATCTTGTACATGCTTCGAACCAACCTCTCTTCGTCTAACTGTTCTGATGCCAAATAGCTATGTGCGCTTTTATTGTTCAATGTACCGTTAAGAGTTTCTGCATCTTTCTATGATGCGCCGCGATTGCGAGCATGTTGTCGTTGCATTCCATCCGGATGGCTCGCAGATCGCCGAGCAGTTTCATGTACGCCGGGTGGGATAGGCTATTTTGCCAATTTAGTAATTTACTGGCGGCGGTGTGCTCCTTGGCACTGGAAGCCTCATAGACGCCAAACAGCCGACATTCTTCTTCATCTCGCGAGTGTTTTGTAAGTAGCGTCATCTAGTGTATTAGATGCCTAGCAAAGTTGCCCGGCACCGCACTATAGTCACGACCCGAATCCTCGCTTACAGAGGTTTGAGAACAATGGCTGGACTTCAAACTATTAAGGCTTGCCAGAATGAGCAGGATTGACCATTCGGCGTATGCGCAGGCATATAAACTCAAATAGTCTTACACAAAACTTGCTGCGCTGGCCAAGCGGCCTCTTGTGCGGGGCTTAGTCCCGATGACCGATCATATTTGGGGGGCTAGGAGGACTTCTTACCCAAGGCCAACGAGGGGTTACCCCATGGCAAGTTTTGATCAGTTTCCCGCTCTTGTTTGCAAGAACTGCTTTCGGCCCATTCCACTTCCGCCCGCCACACGTCCGGACCCACTTGAAGGTGAAGGATTGTGGCCCGGAGGTGGGTCAAGACGAAATTTCTTATGTCCCGCGTGCAGGCACGTGCATGGCTATTCGGCTCCAGATGTCCAGCTAGTGCTCCCGCACACGGACCCACGCAGAGCAGGCTCGTCCTATAACGTGGTTTACATGCGGCTGCAATGCTGGGTGCAAGGCTGCTCATCCATTTTACGAATCCGCACACTAATGCCATTCGATAAACGCCCGCATGAGCAGGCCTTGGCAATGCTCGTATCAAGCCAAGCTCATGCGATTGCCTGTAATAACGGGCACATCCTTAGCGGGCCGATTTTCCCTTATGGTCTCGCTTTCGATGCCCGCTTTGACGAGGATTGGGAGATCGGAGAAGGCTGGAATAGGCGGACTCCTGCGCGAATTTGCGCTTAGGAAGAAGCTCTGACGTTTAGACAATTAGGCGGAGGATTGCACTAAGACATCTCGCAATGGATGGTACCTTCGCTCATCAATCGGATCGTGAGCGGAACCGCCTATCGTTTTCACCCGTTGACGACGATGAAGGGTAACTTTAGTTCGGAGTCATACCAAGGGTGAGCGCCTACAATTAAAGCTGTGAGACATTACATCATCAAACAGATGAATGGCTTTAGCGTGTTCAAGTGCCCGCTTTGTAGACACTCCGTCACCACACGAGATTTCAGCAGCCAGAACGGTAGCTGCCGCACCCAAGCGGCTAGGACAATGAACGAGCACGCCACGGTGGCACATGGCTGCCCCCGCCTGTGTCATCGCATAATGCGGAGATCTGGTATGCCCATTAAAAGGCGGTCAGGCATGGTCGAGCCCGCTACCAGTGTTGTTGATTGACGCCGCTTAGTTAAGGCCGCCAACGCCGTGCAGGACAGCAGAGTTAAGGCTCGATTGAAACGCCCAAATAAACGCATGATTGAACATTGTCTAATAGCGAGTCTTACGATGCTATGCCGGTTGATGTACACATCGCGATTACACTCATTGACCCCGACCGACCCAATTCTCAATGAGTGTAAACGCCTGGTTTCGCCAGTTGACCATTCAGCTTCGAGAAGATTTGGAAGACTTTGAAAATGAAAGGTTGTATTCGCCTAGTCCGCTCACGGTTCGCTCTGGACCGAACCGCACTGCTATGCTCTTTGCGCCTTCTCCGTCAGAAGCGACTCTTGTCGCAAAGTGCCACGTGCAACCTTTCCAGCTCTCTTCGGCCCAATCTGGCTGCGGCATGAGCGAAGTCGCTTGTGCTGACGTCATTCCCAGCTTCAACTTCTTGTAGGCCCGATGTATTTCTTTGGCCCTATCTGATGCTGGGCGGTACGGAAAAGACTTGCCTTCTTTCCACATTGAGAAGGAAGGAATATTCATGCTGGCATTGCTCTGGGCGATCAAGAGCCGGACCAGAGAAAAACACTATTGCCAAAACGCAACTCAACCGCACCGTCACAATCTCGCTCCCTGACCTAGCCATGATTCACTCATTGACCTGGTTTCCCTATTTCCTCCCCGCCTTGATTTTTCTCCACCTGGCCCCGTTGAGCTGCCGCAATTCTCTTCCTGCCAGCCGCTGATACTTTTCTGGTTGGCGCTTTGGCCTGCTTCGTCACCGTGCGCTTCCTGCCTGTGCCTCCCAACAACTGTAGTACATGGTTGAGCTTGTTAATTTCTTCTTTGATTACCTGTCTAACGGATTCAATACGCATAGGCCTCGTTGATGGGGAAGGATAGCACCGGGGGTCTTTCACTTGTGGTCAAAATTGGACAGACGAATGTTTAGCTCCGGGCCTACGCTGGGAAATTATGTTTCACTTAATCTGGTACATCTTGATTGGGCTGATCTCTGGGGTGATCGCGAAATCGGTGATGCACGTCCATGTGACGATGTTCTGGACAACCGTGCTCGGCATCATCGGATCGATCATCGGCGGCGGCGTTAGCCACATGTTTTCGCGCCCGACAAACGAACGGTACCATCCTGCGGGCCTCATTTTTTCCACCCTGGGCGCGATCCTGATTCTCTTCATTTGCTATAAACTGAAGATCCATTTTCCCCAGGTCAACCCGTTCTAGGCCCCTCGATTCGGAGGGATAAAACAACATCTTGACATTCCCTAGCAGAATAGTAGACTTTCTGGCGAGATTGTAACATGTCCACTCTTGCTCCAAAATTTCCATGTGCTAGAGAGCATTACCCCGCTTTCTTTGTTATCCGCTCGCCCGGCGGAGTCGACGGCCAACTACTATAGAGATGTAACGGGGGAACTAGATAAAGCGGACTGCGGCGGAATTTCTCTGCAGTTCAGACTCGCTGGCGGAGCGAGTGTGATCCGAACTCGCATTACCGTTTTGAATCCCGCAACTCCCGACGTTGGCGTAACTTGCAAGCGGTGCAGCACTTAACCAGAGAATGAACGTGCAGTGACTAGACGCAGATCGACTAGGAACAGTCCATCTTTGTCGTCGGCCCATTAAGGCGAATGGCATACAACAGCGTGGCTGAAAGTGGTCACCTTCGTGCCTTGGCAAGGGATCGACAGTGGGTCTGCAATGACTACGTGCTTGGGCACGTAGTCAAAAAACGAAACATCTCTCCGCCGAGTGTACTCAAAAAGCCGAAAAATGGAGGTTTTCGGAGATTCTTGCCCGGGCTTTTTGACGGAACTTCCGCGTCTTGGTTTGTCGCACCCCGCGCCAATTCCCTACAAGCCGACTTGAACGAAGCCGCGTTGCGGCGGACGCATTCGCGTGTTGCTGGCCAACGGTGGAGGTGATCTGAGCTAGTTTGTGTCGCAGAGGA
>Ga0209274_10000143_pt1 | contig 58658 bp, 47 predicted proteins | sample HubBroMetageREF1_FD_188343 | JGI IMG/M metagenome (GOLD analysis project Ga0209274, IMG submission 188343) | Reference soil microbial communities from the Hubbard Brook experimental Forest, New Hampshire, USA - Hubbard Brook CCASE Soil... | ecosystem: Environmental > Terrestrial > Soil >...
CCGAGTGCGATCCACAAAGCAGCGAAGGCCGGAGCAAATAGTATCGTGTACAGAGCGGTCGTGCCTTGCAGCACGCCCGCCGGCATGACCCAGCCAAACAAATTGCGGTCCGTGTATCGATCAGCGAACAGATTCAAAGAGGCGCCTCCTTGCTCGAAGCCGGCGAAGAACGTCGCATAGGCCACGAACAGTGCAACCATCACGTACACCCGCCGGCGCTCATCCCTGTTCAATCCCGCAAACAGGATCAAGTACGCGAAATACATCACCGCGAGCAGCGCGATTACCCACGACGCAGCGCCCGACAGCCTGACCGGATCGATTGCCAGTTGTCCGCCGATCACGAGCGCCGTAATCGCCATGACGGCAAGCACAAGCAGCAAAACTGGGAGCCAGGATCGAAATTCGGTCGCTCCGCGTGCTCTCCGACCGCGGTCACCAAGCCAGCGTCGCGTCAGCATGAACTGGCCGAGCCCAATCACCATGCCGAGCACGGGCAGGCTGAATCCCCAGCGCCAGCCGAATTGCGCTGCGCAGAGCGGCACGAGCAGGGAGCCGAGGAGCGCGCCGACGCTGATACCGACGTAGAAGATCGAGAAGCCCGCATCCCGCCGTGCGCCGCCTTCCGGGTACAACTCGGCGACCATGACACTGATGTTGGGTTTGAGGAGGCCCACGCCGAGCACGATGACTACGAGGCCGACAAAGAAGCACCGGACACTGCCGAGGATCAGCAGGGTGTTTCCGCACAGGATCAGGACACCACCGACGATCACCGCCCGCTGCGCGCCAAGCAGGCGGTCCGCCATCCAGCCGCCAAACAGGGCGAAGACGTAGGTCGCGGCAATGTAAAGGCCGTAGATCGCGCTCGCGATGTGGTCGTCGAGCCCGAGGCCGCCCCCGCTCACGGCTGCCACAGCGAAGAGGATCAGGATGGAGCGCATCCCATAGTACGTAAAGCGCTCCCACATCTCTGTCAGAAAGAGCGTCGCGAGGCCGCGCGGCTGCCCAAAGATCTCACGGCGACCCGCGCCTGCTTGGTCGCTCGCCACGCTTGGAGTTTCCGTCCTCACAGGAGGTCGCGCGGGATCGTCACGTCCCATTGTCGCTCGGCCACGATGTCGCCGTTGACCCGGGCGATCAGAGCTCCTGACACGTAGAAGCTGTTCGTGTCGCTGCGCATACGGGCCTCGGTGTTCACCAGGGTCCGCCATCCGTCGCGACCCATTGCGTACGATTGCGTGAGCACATACCGAGCGGACAGCGGATCATCGTCCCTGATCGTCAGCTCGCGTTTCAGGCAATGGGCGACTTCGATGTTGACTTCGTCGAAGCGCCGGATGCCTTCACCGAACACTCCACCGATGCCTTCGGTGACGTAGGTCGTCTCGCCGGTGACGTGGTCCTGGACGGTGAACCGCCGCACAGTACCGGGGTCGATGGAGGTGATTGGCGCCAACGGTCCATGGGCGGGCGGCGCGAACGACACCGCCGGTGCTTGTGTCTCCTGCCGCACCGGCAGCTCCATCGCGCTCTCGCCCGTGCGAATCGACAACGTGGCTGGGTATGGCGCCGGCCAGACAATCGGCCAGTACGCCGTCGCGATCGACAGCCGGATGCGGTGACCCGGCAGGAAGCGGTGACCGCAGGCGTTGAGCGTCACGCTCACATCGTAGTAGCGCCCGGGCGCGAGCCGCGTGGGGTGCTCATGGCCGTCGCGGTGAGTAAGATTGAGGACCTGATAACTGACGCGCGTGACCTGACCGTCCGGCAGAACATCTGACAGGCGGACCGCTAGCTGGGCGACCGGCGCGTCGGACGAGACCTGCAACCGCAGCAGCGGCGGACCGAGCACCGAGATCTCACGCTCGAGTGCCGATGTGTCGAATACCAGGGCCCCGCCGTCGTCGAGCCGCTGGTCCGTCGGGTGCTCGCCCGGACATCCGGTTCCCATCCACTCCCCAGCAGCCTTGCCTTGGCTCTGCGGCGAACGAATCGAGAACACGGTGCTGCGATCAGGCTGTTCGCCGAGGCTTCGGTCCGCGCGAAGAAAGAGTCGCCATGGCTGGATGTTGCGCGACGGGTAGGACGCCTCGCCGACCCAGCGCCCCGGGATGAACGTGCGCGTGCCGTCCGGGGGGACGGGGTCCTCGATGTACGCGCGCAGCATCGGCTCGTTCATGATCCCGCTGTCCCGGCCTTTGAGCCACTGGTCCCACCAGCGGACCGCTTCCTGGAGGTAGCCGATCGCGGGGCCGGGCACGCCGTCATGCGGATAGAGATGCCCCCATGGTCCGATGATGCCGAGCCGCGGCACCTTGAGGTCCGCGAGGAGCCGCGGAACGGCGTTGGTGTAGGCATCCGACCAACCGCCGATCGCGAGGACTGGGCAGTCGATCGCCGCATAATCCTCGCAGATCGAACCGTGCTTCCAGTAGTCGTCGTAGCGCTGGTGAGATAGCCAGAGCGCCGGGAAGAAAGGGAGCGTCTCGAGCCGCTCGAGCCAGCGCCCGCGCCATTCCTGCCCAACGATCTCAGGATCGAGCGGGCGGCTCTGGTAGGCAAGCATGATGCTGCCCCACCACAAATTGTCGTTGAGCAGGCAGCCGCCCATGTAATGGATGTCGTCGGTGTAGCGATTGTCGGTCGAGAACGTCGTGATGATCGCCTTCAGTGCCGGCGGACGGCGGGCTGCGATCTGCAGCGCATTGAAGCCGCCCCACGACTTGCCCTGCAGGCCCACGGCGCCGGTGCACCAGGGCTGGCTCGCAATCCACGCGATCACCTCGAGGGCATCATCCTGCTCCTGCTTGAGGTACTCGTCCGCGAGATGACCATCGGACTCGCCGGAGCCGCGCATGTCGACGCGCACGGCCGCGTAGCCATTCTGCGCGAAGTAGCCGTGCATGGGATCGTCGCGCGCTCGTGTGCCGTCGCGCTTGCGGTATGGGATGTACTCAAGTACTGCAGGAACTGGCAACTGGGCGGCGGTTTTCGGGAGCCAGAGACGAGCCCCCAGGCGGCAACCGTCGCTCAAGGTGATCCAGACATGTTCCTCGATGCGCACCGGCTAAGCTCGCGCTGTCGCTACCGATTCGGGCGGTAGATGAGATCACCGTACTTCACCCACTTGCCGCTGCCGGCGGGCGCAATGTACTGCAAGATGCGCACAGTACCGTCATGTCGGTTCTCATACACCAGCTTCACGTCGCGTTTGCGCGAAGGGATCACGGTCACGAATACCATGTTGCCGTCCGCATCAGGTGCCCCACGCAGGAAAATCGCCCCCCACTGATTGTCGGCCCACATCTGCAGCCAATTCTCGCCATCGAAGCGATTGACGCCGATGCCCGCGAGCCGGTACTTGACGCCAGGGCGCCGGTACATATCCGTCAGGAAGGTCAGATTCTCCTGGACGATACACCCTTCCGAGTGCTTCTCAACACGCTCGAATGCAACCAACTGGTTCGTCGCCGCGTCGAAGACCTGCCAATTTCCCACCCAGAAATCCAGCTGATGATGCTGAGGTGTATCGCAGGTCGCCGGCGCGGTGGTTTGCTCCAGCGCCATGGTCTCGGCGGCACGGGCCTGCCCCGCCGAATCCAGCGCGACAGCGGATACACCAAGCAGCACGGCGGCCGATGCGCCCACGATCGATAGTATCGGCCTGGTCATTTCAAGACTCAGAACGTGTAGGCGAGCCGAACGCCGATTTCACGCGGTGGATTGACCAAATAGTCGTTCGTCAGCTTGCCAAGCTCGTTGAACTGCGTCGGCGGGACCAGAATATTCTGCCTGTCGAACAGGTTGGTCACGTACAGGGTCGTGCGCCAGGGCTTGTGAATCAGTGCTGCCGAGAGATTCATGACCTCGTAACTCGATGATTTCTGCACAGTCGTTACGCCCAGCGTGGGCGACAGTTGCATCGGTACGACGCCTCGATAGACTCCGTTCGCGGCCAGGGCAAGATCGTATCCAGACGAGATATTCATGTCGTAGACAACACCGGCGCTCGCGCTGGTCTTCGGACTCCCGGGCATCTGTTCCCCGGAAGTTCCATGTATAAGGCCGGGGACGATGGTGCCGGTCTGCAGGCCATTGTTTGCCGGCAGCGAGAAATCGCTGGTCAAATGCGCATCGGCGTAGGCAAAGCTCACGGAATAGGCGAGATGCGGCACGAACAGCGGGCCGCTCGACTCCAGCTCGAAGCCCTTCGATTCGGCCGTATTCGCGTTGTACACGGCGAGATTTCCGGACGGCAGACTCGATGAGATCTGCGGCTTGTCCCATTTGATGTCGAACACCGCAGCCGTATAAGAGAAGCCGTTGCTAAATCGCCCCTTGAGCCCGGCTTCGTAATTGTTCGTCGTGTCGGGCTGGTAAGTCGACAACAGCGGGCTTTCTGCGAACGGTCCCACCAGGGGCACCGAGTTCGCGCCGCCGCGGCGGAAGCCCTGCGACCACAACGCATACACGAACTGATCCTTGGAATACTCGAATGACGGGTCGACCTTCCAGACCGTTTTCGACGCCGGCGATTCATGCGGCGTTGCCGGCAGGTGGGTCGGGAAGGGGTAGTCGTCATAGGACTGCGCGTCGGTGAAATCCTGGCTGAAATGCCGCCCGCCGACGGTGAGCTGTCCGCCCGGCATGAAATGCCAGGTCAGTTCGCCAAACACCGACTTGTCGGTGAAATTCTGGTTGTCGATCTGCTGAAACGTGACGTCGCCGGGAGCTGTAGCGATGTAAAAAACGCCGCCGGGGCAGGTCAACGTAATCGCCGAACATCCCTGCGCGACCTGCCGCTCCGGTGTCCCTGGGACGGCGATCGTCCATGCCCCCTCACGCGCCTGATTCTCGTAGAAAGCGCCCACGACGTAGTCGATAAGGTTGTCAGGTGCGGCCTTCGACACGAGGCGAACTTCTTCCGTGAAGGTGTGCGCCGAATCGGTGAATATCTCGTCGTAGACAAACCGCGGGTTCGTGGGGGTGCCCGCGTAATACGGGAGGTAGCCGCCATCGATGAGGCCGCCCAGGCTGTAGGTGTTGTCCTCCAGTGTCGAGCCGGATGTCGTGTAGTAGGAACTCGTCGACGACAACGTGGCGAATCCCGCATCGTAAGAGAGGTCGAGACTGGTCAGGTTGGTGTAGCGCGACCAGGGCTGATCGATCTGCGAGAATTCCCGGTAATGGCCACCGGCGGGCAACGTGGTCGCAGGGTCGAGCGGTGACACCCCGCCGGGAAAGTCCGGATTGACCTGCGGACCACCGTCACCGTCCGCATTGGAATGCAGGACCGCAAGCTCCGCGCTGAACGCGTCGCTTGGCTTCCACAACAGGCTCGCGCGCCCGGTGAACGTCTTCTGGAAATTCCAGTCCGACCGATCCGAGTAGATGGCCGGGCTATTGATGGGGTCGGCAGGATTCGCGAGCAGCGGGATTCCCGACAGGCCGTTGTTGGTGCGGGCGAACAGGCCATACGTGTCGACGAAGCCGGGTTCGTACGCGTACTTCGCCGAGGCTCGGAATGCGAACTCGTCGCCAAGCGGCATGTTGATCAAGCCCTTCACCGTATAGGCGGTTCCATCCGAGTGATCGACCCTGCCACCACTGGCCTCGATCGCGCCCGAGAAGGTGTTTAACTCCGGCGAGTTGGGAATGATTCGAAGGGCACCGCCCAGCGCGCCCGCGCCATACAGGGTCCCTTGGGGACCACGCAGAACCTCGACCTGTTTCACATCGTCCAGCTGAAAGTAACCATCGATCGGCGAATTGCCGATATAGGTACCGACCGGGGCCTGCTCGAAGCTGCGAAATCCGCGCGTCGGCTCGCCGGTCGCGTTGATGCCGCGAATGATCGGCACCGTCGCTCCGGCCAGACGCGTGCCGTAGTCGTACATGCTGAGCCCGGGCACTGCCGTCGCCAGTGACGAGATGTCGGTGACGCCCGCCTGCGCGAGCTGGTCCGAGCTGACGACCGAAATGCTGTACGGCACCGCCTCCAGCGTCTGCACGCGACGGGTGGCCGTGACGACTACCTCAGCAAGCGAGTCCGCCGGTTCCGTCGCGGCCTGCTGCGAGTACGCCGCCTGCGACATTCCGTACAACGCGATGCACACCGCGGTACGAACCGGTGTATGGGCGTTGAGTGTTCGTTTCACGGACTTCGCGACGTGTCGAGCCGTACTGGACTGCCTCATGCTACACCCCGCAAACTGACTGCCCATCCCACGCGCGGCCTCTATTGCTCTCTAAGCGCTCTCCTCGGAGGGGAGCCAACTCGGGCTCGCTTGCGCCGCGCCGGTTCAATATGTGACAAGCTCCCTGGGCCCGTCAACGGAAAGCTTCGTCCTTTCACGCGACTTCTTAGGAGATTTCCACTTTTTTCGGTTGTGGCGCGACTGCCACGGATACGGTGAGGCGCTGTTACCCCTGTTGCGGCAGCCGGGCACTTTCCACGACACGACACTCCGCTTACAGTTTGTCGGCCCACGCCACGGAGAAGTATGAAAGCTGCCGCTCGAGCCGCCGCGCACGAGGCCTTCCGATTGGGCTCGGGCCGGGCGTGTCGATGAGGCATTGCCATTCGCCGAGCGGGCCGTCGACGGGGCGCAACAATGCCTGCCCGCCCATGGCTTCCTGGCGTCGTTGCTCTTGAAACTCGGACGCCCGCACGAAGCGGAGCGGATCGTCGCGCAGGCGGTGGAGCTGGCACCCGGTGGCGCTGATGCGTACGACGGGCTTGCCAACGTCTCGATGGCTCTCGGTCAGCACGATCGAGCGAACGCCCTATATCAGCGCGCGACCCAACTTGCGCCGAACGATCCTCGGTTTTGGTACAACCTGGCGTGTAGTGAGCGCAGCCTCGGCAAGCTGATCGAGGCAGAAGCTGCCTGTGATCGTGGAATCGCGCTTGATCCAAGCCAATATCCGACCTATCTGCTGAGGTCAGAGCTCCGCGTCCAGCATTCCTCGGCGAACCACATAGTAGAGCTCCAAGCGCAACTCGGCCGGTACTACTCAGCGTACGAGCAGTTGGTGAATCATTGGCGGGCTGTCTTGGGCGACCGAATGCACGAAATCATCTACGAAGACCTGGTGAGCGAGCCCAATCGGATCGGCCGGGCCATCGCAACACCAGCGATCGACATCCAAAGGAACATGTCGGTGTCGTTGACAGCCAGCGCATCGCAGGTACGCCGTCCGATTTACGGCAGCTCCTCCGGGCCGCTGGCGCTATTACCGCAGCCACCTGGAGCCGCTAATAAACGCATTGCGCGATCTTGCAGTACCGGTGCCGACCTAGTCGCGAGCGCAACTCTATTTGCCGATGGAAATATCGGCGTTCGCGCTCGGCCAGCCGCCGCCCAGCGATTTATAGAGCGCGATGAGCGCGAGGGCCGAGTCACGTTCACTTTGAGCGAGTGCATCGTCCGCCGCATACAACGATCGCTCCGAATCGAGAACGGGCAGGAAGCTCTCGACGCCTCGCTCGTAGAGAAGCTTTGCGATCTCGGTCGCTTGGGCATCCGCGGCCGATTCCGCCGCGAGCTCATTACGACGCACTTTGACGCTGGCGTAAGAGACGAGCGCAGTTTCGACGTCCCGAAACGCGCCCAGCACCGAGCGCTCATAGGCGGCGGTCGCGGCGGCGGTGCGGGCAGACTCCGCCTGCACTTCGAAACGTATTTTCCCGGCATCGAAGATGCGCCACGTGACGCCGGGGCCGATCTGATAGTAGCCGCTCGAGGCATTCCCAAACGAGGAGAAGTAGAGGCTCTCGAGGCCCGCCGCTCCAGTGAGGGAAAAGTGTGGATAGAGATCTGCCTGCGCGATGCCGATGCGCGCATTGGCGGCGACAATCCGCCGCTCCGCCGCGCGAACGTCCGGACGGCGCTTGAGGAGCTCCGAGGGCAGCCCCACCGGCACCTCGATGGCCAATTGCGGAATGAGATGGGGTACGGATAGATCGGCGGCTACCTCGGCGAACGGCTGGGCGATGAGCGCAGCGATTCGATAAGCGGCCGCCCGCTCGTCGCTCTCAAATTCGGGAATCGCAGCCTGGATATCGCGGACCTGTGCCTCGGCACGCAGCGTGTCCTGCTGCGGCGCCAACCCCGCCGTCAACAGGGACTGCGTGAGCGCGAGTAGATCGCGCTCGATGGCGAGATTCTTTCGCGCGACCTCAATACGCCGCTGCGCCCCGCGCAGGTCGATGTAGTCGCGCGCGACTTCGGCGATGAGCGTCAAGGTCACATCCGCGCGATCCTCGGCCACCGCCCGATAGTTCGCATCCGCGGCCTCGATGCTGCGGCGAATACCCCCGAAGATATCGATCTCCCAGGAGGCATCGAATCCGGCCTGCCACAAATTGCTGTGAATCCCGGGTCCGAGTCCTCCGGGTGGCACGCCCGTTGGGACGTTGTCGCTCCCCAAGTTGCGCGCGTATTCGCCGGCCGCATCGGCGCTGGGATAGCGGCCGGCACCGACGATCCCCTGCAGCGCCCGCGCTTCACGGACTCGCGCCTGCGCCTCGGCGAGGTCGGGCGCCGACTTCAATGCTTGCGCAATAAGATCGTTTAGTGTGGTGTCCTGAAAGTTCCTCCACCACGCCTCATCGATGAAAGGCGCTTGGCTCGCTTGTCCGGAGGCCTCGACAAAACTCGCGGGCACCGCGGGCTTGGGAGCCACATAGTCGGGACCAACGGTCATGCAGCCGGCGACGGCTAGAACGAGGCCCGCGGAGAAGGTGACCGTGAGCGCTGATCGCTTTGCCCACGACACTCGCGGCTACCTCGCCACCGTGACTTTGGCCTCGACCGACATCCCGGGCGAAATCCATTTGATTGCCTCCCCTGGATTGTCGAACACGATCTTGACGGGCACTCGCTGGACGACTTTCACGAAATTGCCCGTGGCGTTCTCGGGCGGCAAGAGCGCAAACACCGACCCAGTACCACGCTGCAAGCTGTCGACGTGACCCTTTAATCTCAGATGCGGGTAGGCGTCCACTTGCACCTGCGCGGCTTGACCAGGCCGAATGCGCTCGAGCTGCGTTTCCTTGAAATTGGCTACGACATAGGGGGCGACCGGTACAATGGAGAAGAGCGTCTGGCCGGGTTGTACGTAATTCCCCTCCTCCACGAGTTTATTGGCGATCGTGCCGGTTTCCGCCGCCGTAATCTTCGTGTACGAGAGATTCAATTGCGCCTGGTCGAGCGCCGCCTGCGCCTGCGCGAGTGCAGCTGCGGCCGTCTTCACCTGCGAACGAGCAAGTTCTGCCGCGGCCGAGGCGGAGCGAATCTTGGTCTCCGCCGCCGTGACGGTTGCCCGGGCGGCATCGGCGGCTGCCACACCCGTATCGAGGCGTTCGTTCGAGATGGCGCGCGCATCGGACACCGAGCGCAGCCGCTTCAGGTTCGCCTCTGCCAGCGTTGCGTTGGCGCGCGCAATGGTGAGCTCCGCCCGCGCCTGGGCCGCATCGGCGTCCGCAATGCCCACCCGGTTGTCAGCCTCTTTGCGCCTGCCCGCGGCGGCTTCGAGATTGGCGCGAGCGATCTCCACTTCCACCGCATAGTCTCGAGGGTCGAGCTCCACCAGCAATTCGCCCGCCTTCACCGCCGCGTTGTCGTCGATATGCAGGGATTGCACATAGGCTGGGACTTTCGCAATCACCGTCGTCAGATGCACCGTCACGTACGCATCGTCGGTGTTCTCTGAGCCCCAGCCAGAAATGACGAGGTAGGCCACCACCACAACGAGCGCGACGATGGCCACCGCGCCCACCACCATGGGAAGCCTCGAGGCCGGCGCGGGCGCCGGCACAAGGGCAGCAGGAGCACTGCCCGCCGTTGGGCTGGGTGCAGCTGGATGCGGTGGGAGCGTCGGGGTGGGCGTGCTCATTTGCGGATCACGGGCGTAGGCGGAATGATCGGGACCAGGCAAAGAGCCACGATACCGATCAGTACCATGAACGAGAAGGCGTCTGCGTAACTCAAAGTCGCCACCTGCTCCCTCGCGGCCTCGGCGAGCTGCGCCAAGGCGAGGCGATAGCTGTCGAGATTCGCGTACCCGTGTGCGATCGCATTCGCGCTTCTCGAGGCGAGCGATGCGGCGGTGGCACCGCCACTGCCCTGCAAGTGCTCGAATAGGCGGGCTGAATGCAAGGTCTCGCGATGATCGATCAGGATGGTCAAGAGCGCGACGCCCAAGGATGCGCCGAACTGGCGGAACGTCATGTACAGAGACACCCCGTCGAGAAGCTTATCTTGCGCAATCTGCGCCACCGTGCCGCTGCCGATCGCGGGCAGGAGCGGCGATAAGCATAGGCCGTACAGTACCAAGGGCAGGATGTAATACGCCGTTGGTGTTTCCCGCGTCAGGTAGTGCTGAAAGAGGAGCATCGAGGCAATCAGCATCGAGAGCGCGCCTATGATGGTCTTTCTCTGCCCGAGGTGCGCGATGAGCGGAACCATAAGCGGGCGCACCGCCGCGGCGGTGAGTGCATACACGCAGATGATCTGCCCGGTCTGCGTCGCGCTGTAGGTATGGGCGCTGATATTGCGCAAGTACTCCGGCAGCACGAACAAACTTCCCGATAAGATCATGCCGGTAAAGAGGCCAATCAGAATGGCGGACATCACCCGCCGATCGCGTATCAGCGCCAAGTCAAGAAGCGGTGCCTGATTGCGCGGACTGTACTGCCACAGCAGGAACGCGCTCAAGGTGGCAACACTTAAGCCCGCGAGATCACGTATGAGGGGTGAGCCGAGCCAGCCATCGATTTGACCACGGTTGAGCACGATCTGCAACGAGATGAGGGCCACGGCGAGTAGCCCGATTCCCAGCCAATCGGTCCTCGCCACCCGCGACGGCGATGGCGGCGCAACCGTCGGGTAATAGCGCAAGAGCAAACACACGGCACCCGCCGCGTAGAGAAGATTAGGCAGGAAGATGAGGCGCCAGTTGAGCTGATCGGTGAGATAGCCGCTCAACAGCAATCCCGCTCCGCTCGACAGGTACAGCACTGTCGAGATGCGCATCAGCGAGGGACTGCGCTGCGGCTTCGGCATCAAAAGGTACACACTAGCCCGCCACCAGTTCAAAAGGCCCGCACCCGCAAGTCCCTGGATCGCTCGCCACGTCAGAAGGGTCTCGAGGGTTGTGGATACCGCACACCCCATGGACGCAATAGCGAACAAAACGGTGGTCGCCAGGAGGAAGCGCTTGTATCCCACATGGCCCGCCAGCCAGATCGATACGGGCACCCCGATGAAGAGCGAGCAACTATAGACCGTCAGCAACCAACTGGCCTCATCGGCGGAGAGCCCGAGCGTCCCGGTCATATCGGGAAGGACCAGGTTCACGCTGTCGAATGTGTAGAACTCCATGCCCGTTGCCAGCGCAAGCCCGAGCAGCAACCAGCGGGTGTGGGCCGGCGACACAAGGGTCGGCGCAGCATGTCCGGGTACTGCGGACACCGCGAGCTCGGTCATCGAGCCACGCCAATAGCGGCTGCCATGTACCCGAAAAGTTGCGCAGGAGAATGATCGATTAGGCTGGCACGTCCGCCGCCGAACACGACAATTAACAGCAAGCCGCCGATGATCGCGGCGTTCGATAGAAAATGGTCCGCTTCGGCGACAGAGTCCGCTCCCGAGCGCTTCCAAAACGGGTGATACATGACAGTCACCGGGATCAGGAACAGCGACAATAACACCGCGCCCAGCCGCGCTTCAATGCCGATGAGTAGGGACAACCCCCCGGCCAGTTGCGCCAACACCGTGACGAGGTGAAGCAGAGTCGGCCACGGCAGCCCGCTTGCAGCCACCTCACGCTGCGCCGCGCTCCAGCGCCGGCACTTGTCGATGCCGCTGTACAGAAACGGCAGGGATAGAAGTACGCGCGACAGCAATATCAACGCACCGTAATACGCATCGCTTGGCTCTATTGAGTTTGCCATCGGACTCGGAAATCAGGTTAGAAGCCGCAAGACCATTTTGATCATGAGAGTGACAAGTGCGAGCGCCGCCACTGACGCTGCATAGATACCAATGAACCAACGTAGACGTGGCGGGGCCGCATTCATACTTCCCATCCTTCTGCCGGCGTCTTGCCGCGGAACACCCGGTAGGCAAAAACTGAATAGGCGAGCACGACCGGCGTAACGATTGCCCCGCCGATCAGCAGGAAGACATGGCTCAGGGTCGAGGACGCCGCGGCCCACAAAGATATCCGGAAGGGGACGATGTTGGGAAAGATCGTGATGCCGAGACCCGCAACGCCGAGGGCGAATAGCGCGAGCCCCAGGAAAAAAGGGCGCCCGTCGGGTCGGCGGCCGATTCCGCGCATAAGGACACCCGAAATGACCAGAAAAAGGCCCGCGATCAGGGCGAGCGGTACTTCATACTTGAACCAAGCTGCACGAACACCGGGTTGAATCATCGTGGCAACGACACAGACCGCGGCGGCGAGCGCGACGAAAATTGGCGTCGTCAGTCGCAGCATGCGTTCTGAAAAAGCGCGCAGGGGTCCGGTCGCCTTCAGATGCAGCCAGCCGGCGCCAAGGACTGAATATCCGCCGAGTACCGAAAGTGCCGTTAGTAATGGGAACGGCCTGAAGACATCGAACACACTGCCGGCAAACCGCTGCCCCTCAGCCACCGCGACCCCTTGGATCAGACCGCCGACTATGAGTCCCTGGGCCAATGCCGCGACGATGGAACCGACGCTGAAAGCAATATCCCACAGGCAACGGTGACGATCGACTTGATAGCGGAACTCGAAGGAAACGCCACGCAGACCCAGCGCCAGCAGCATTGCGATCAACGGCAAATAAAATGCCGGCAGCAGCACGCCATAAGCGATCGGAAAAGCCGCGAGCAAGGAAACCCCCGCCATAATGAGCCACGTCTCGTTGCCATCCCAGGTCGGCATGATGGCATCCACCATACGATCGCGTTGTTTTTCGTCGGGCTGGATGAGTAGCAACGCCCCGACTCCGAGATCGAATCCGTCGAGCATCACGTAAAGCGTCAGCGCGAAGGTTGCGAACAGGGCAGACAGCAGCGGTAGGTTCATAGTGATCGCTCCGCGCCAATCATGACCTGCGGTCGAAATGCGTTTTTAACTGAGCCGGACGCTTCGGTTTGGGCGGGAGACGCTTCCGGGCCTCGTCGGATCAAGTGGCCGGCAAAAATCAGGAACGCTGTCATGAACAATGTGTAAACGCCAACGAATGCGATTAGCGTCGACAGAAGCGCCCCGGCCGGTACTGGCGAGACAGCATCGACCGTGCGGAGAATGCCGTAAATGACCCACGGCTGTCGCCCGGTTTCCGCGACGTACCAGCCGCCGAGTGTCGCGATTACACCGGATGGGGCCATGACGACGAGCGCCCGCAGGAACCAGCGCGTAGTAAAAAGCCGCCGTTGCCAGCGAAGCCAAAGCGAGGCGACGCATAGGCCGAACATGATGAGCGCGATGCCATACATCACCCGAAAGCCGTAAAAGACCAACCCCATGCTCGGCTGGTGATCGCGCGCTGTGTTCTTGAGCCCTTCGACCCGGCCGTTCAAGCTATGGGTCAGCCAAATACTCCCGAGATAGGGCATACCAATCGCAACACGGTTACGCTGGTTTTCCTGGTCTGGGATGATGAACCAGTAATAAGGCGCCGGCGACTGTGACTGCTTTTCCCAGAAACCCTCGGCCGCCTGCATCTTAGCCGGCTGATGTCGAAGCATGGTCCCATAGAGGATATCCCCCAAGAAAACCTGTCCGGCGATGAGCACGGTCGCGAAGGCCGTACCCATAGACACCGTTTTGCGACCGAACGACTCATGCTTACCCTTCAACAGATACCACGCCCCTACCCCGGAAACGAGGAAGGAACCGGTGATGTAGGCCGCCGTCAGCATGTGGGGGAGGCGATAAAGCCAAGAGGGATTGACGATCACCTTCAGCCAGTCGGTCACGATAAGGTGGCCGTTCTCAAGAGCGATGCCGTCCGGCGTCTGCATCCAACTGTTGGCGGACAGAATCCAGGATGCAGACAGCAAGGTTCCCAGCGCCACCATGCAAGTCGCGAAAAAATGCAGCTTGGGTCCGACTCGATGCAGCCCGAACAGCATGATGCCGAGGAAGCCCGCCTCGAGAAAGAACGAGGTCAGGACCTCGAGGCCGATCATAGGGCCGATGGCTGGACCGGCAAGTTGTCCGAACCGCGCGAAGCTTAAGCCGAATTCGAATGACAGCACGATTCCGGTAACGACGCCGACTCCAAAAGCCATCGCAAAGATACCGAGCCAAAAGCGATAGATCTGCAAATACAGCGGATCCCTGGTTTTAAGCCAAAGGCCTTCAATGATTGCCAGGAACATGGCGAGGCCAATCGAGATGGTCGGGAAAATGATGTGGAAGCTGACCGTAAAGGCGAACTGAATGCGAGCAAGCATCGCCGGATCAAGGTTCACGATTGAGATTCCTCGGTCTGTGGGCACTGGAATATCCAAAGGGCCAGCGCGATGAAGAGCACCAGTGCGATGATCGAGGCAGGTAGGCCGAACACACCAACGATGAAGAAGAAGCTGGCCACTCCGAATACAGTTGCGATGATCGCCCCAATGAGATGCCATACGGTGCTTTTTATTTTCATGCTCACACCGCCCAGCAGGAGCAGCCAAGCGCTCCCCAAAAGCTCTTCAAGTCCGCTATCGGCAACCGGCTCGACCAGGCCCTCTCGTGCCCATGACCGTGGATGTTGCAGTTGTTGACACAACCGCAGGCGGCTGCACGTTGCACTCCTGCGGATTTCATCGCCGTCGCCTTATCGCCCCATGCGGCGTAGCCGCCATAGGTTCGTACCGGCGACCAGGCTGGCATTGCCGGCGGCGGTGCGCTGTCATCGAATGCGGAGAAATCGCCGCTCGCGTACACTACGCGTCCGCCGACGACGGTAAGTAGCGACGCGGTATCGGCGATCTCTTCCTCGGTGCAATTGAAGTAGTCGCGGTCGGGCACAATCAAGTCCGCCAATTGACCGACCTCTATCCGCCCCTTCTTTCCTTCTTCATTTGAAAACCACGTGACATTCTCAGTCCACATGCGAAGCGCCGTTTCACGATTCAGGCAGTTGCGCCGCGGATAGATCTGCATGCCACCCACCGTCTTCCCGGTCACCAGCCATGCCAGTGACACCCACGGATTGTAGGAGGCGACTCGGGTCGCATCGGTGCCCGCGGATGTCTTCACACCCGATTCCAGAATTCGCTTCACCGGAGGCGTCGCTTCCGCCGCATGAGAGCCGTAGCGCTCGACAAAATATTCGCCCTGGTACGCCATGCGGTGCTGCACGGCAATACCGCCTCCCAGGGCTGCAATGCGATCGATCGAATGTTGGGAGATCGTTTCCGCATGATCGAAGAACCAGTTCAACCCTGTGAGCGGAATTTCTCGATTCACGCGCTCGAATACATCGAGCGCTCGGCTGATGGTTTCATCGTAGGTCGCATGCAGCCGCCAGGGCCAGCGATTCTCGGCCAGGATGCGAACCACACCCTCGAGTTCACCTTCCATCTGTGCCGGCATGTCCGGGCGCGGCTGCCGAAAATCCTCGAAATCGGCTGCCGAGAACGCGAGCATTTCACCGGCGCCGTTGTGGCGAAAATAGTCGTCGCCCTGTTTGTACTTCGACGTCTTGGTCCAATTGAGAAAATCTTGCTTTTCGGCTTTTGGTTTTTGTGTGAATAGGTTGTACGCGAGACGAATCGTCAGCTGTTCGTCATCGTGCAATTTCTGAATTACGGCATAGTCCTCGGGATAATTCTGAAAGCCACCGCCGGCGTCGATCGCACCGGTAACTCCAAGGCGGTTCAGTTCGCGCATGAAATGGCGCGTCGAATTCAATTGATACTCGAACGGTAGTTTCGGCCCTTTGGCGAGCGTGGAGTACAGTATCGACGCGTTTGGCTTCGCTAACAGAAGACCCGTTGGCTCGCCGGCACTGCTGCGAATAATTTGACCCCCTAGGGGTTCCGGTGTGTCCTTGGTATATCCGCATGCCCGTAGAGCCGCGCCGTTGAGCAATGCCCGGTCGTACAAATGCAGCAGGAACACCGGCGTGTCGGGAGCGATCTCATTGATCTCCTCGAGCGTCGGCAGCCGCTTTTCGGCAAATTGATGCGCACTGAATCCGCCCACTACGCGCACCCATTGGGGGGCTGGGGTCACCGCGATCTGGCGTTTCAGCATGGACATCGCGTCCGCGAGTGAGCGTACGCCGTCCCAGCGCAGCTCCATATTGAAATTCAGACCGCCGCGTATAATGTGCAAGTGGTTGTCGATCAGCCCCGGAAGTACGCGCAGTCCGTGCAAATCGACGGTACGAGTCTTCGCGCCGGCAAGCCGCATGACGTCACGATCGTTGCCGACGGCCGAGAAGAGGCCGCCCGTGATCGCGATCGCACTCGCGGTCGGATTTGAGCGATCCAGTGTGCTGACTAACCCGTGATGCAGGATGAGATCCGGGGCAGCATCAGGATTTGTCACTCCAGGTTCTCCGTGTTGCCGGCAGCTCGACCACAAGCCGACGCCTGAGTCGGCAGTCGGGCGAAACTATGCGACTGTAAATGCTCGGTGATCAGCGTCAAGCTGATAGGCTGTTTCGCAATCCAGTGCTTCACTATCGGCACCGTCTGTTCTCCAATCAGAATCCCCGCGAGACCAACAAGAGCAATGACCGGCGGAGCCGGCGAGCGCACGTTAATGAACCCGTAGATCGCGCCAATCAGTATTCCTACCAAAAGCGATATCAGGTAGAGCTTCATTGTGGCCACCAGCTCAGGCGCTCAATGTCCTTCACTAGCGCCAAACATGGTTTTCGCGTAGATAACTCCCAATCCGTAGCTGCCGGCGTGGGCGATGGCAGTGGCGACGGTCTCGTTGTAGGTCTCCCCGCGCGCCCAGTCGCGCTGAAGCTCAAGCAGGTATTGCACCGACGTCATCGGCCGCGCACCGGCTTGGATCATGCGCTGCACTGCGCGCTCGTGTGCTTCGTCGCTAACATCGCCGCATGCGTCCGTGATGATGTAGATTTCGAAGCCCTGATCGAGCGCCGATAGCGCCGGGCCGACGATGCAGACGCTCGTCCACAGGCCGGCCAGGGCGATGCGGCTTCTCGCGATCCTGTTCACTTCTGCAATTACGTTCACGTCTTCCCAGGTGTTCATCGATGTGCGATCGATGCTCTTCTGATTGGCAAATACTTTCTTGATTTCGTCGAAGGTAGGCCCAGAGAAGGACTTCTCCGCCACTGTCGTGACGATCGTCGGAACCTTGAATTCGGCAGCCGCTTTCGAAATCAACGCCGCGTTGTTGCGGAGATTGACGGCGTCGATCGATTTCGTTGCAAACGCCATCTGGGATTGAAAATCAATCAGGATCAGCGCGTGGTTGCTTGGACTCAGCAGCGCCTTGCCGGGCTGCGCCTTAGCGGTTGTCATGAGAATACACTCCTTTTGAGATGGAACATATGAGCGGATTCGGGCGATCAATTCGGACAACAGTCCCGCGTTTTGCGTGCGCGTCTCCAGGCACCTGGAGCCTCCCCCGTCGACTGTCGAAAGTGCTTGCACAAGTGCGCTTGGTCCGTGAAGCCGCATCGCAGCGCGATGTCGCTAAGGCAAGTGTCGGTCTCAAGCATGTATTGAGCGGCCAATTCAAGTCGACGCTGGATCACGAACGCGTGGGGTGAGGCTCCGAACGTGCGCTTGAAGGAGCGCGAGAAGTGCGCTTCGCTGCGCTGAAGAAGCACGCAGAGATCGGCGACGAGCACCGTACCGGCGATATGACTGTCAATATAGTCGCGCACCTTGCGAGCCTGCCACGCCAGCAAGCGCCCCCTTCCGTTGGGAACATCACTCGCGGTTGGCGGATCTATCTGCTGTCGTAGCAATGAGGCGGCTTTGAGTATTGTCCCATGGGCTGTTTTTTCCGTGCTATAGAGCTGGTGTAAGGCCGAATCGAGCAGGCTGATGACGTGATGCACCCAATTGTGCGATCGCCCCAGAGCGATCGTCGAACCGGCTAGCCTGTCTTCAGTGTCAGTTTCCATTCGTAGCTCTTGCCGCGTGCCTCGAGGAAAGAAGGTATTTGTCGTCCTGATGTAGATCGTGGAACCAGTTGCCACCCGCGCGCAGCCCCAATTGGAGTGGTGTTCGGGTCATTTCGGAGAGACTGGTGGCTCTGTTGAGCCGCGAATGGGCTTCATCGGGGCCAAGGAATACCCACTTTAGGGTGAGAGCTCACTCACCGGGCGGTGATTCCTCGCTCTTTCGATCGCGAATCTCGAGTCGCCTCCAACCAAAGAGGCGGGCATCAATGGACCACGCGCCCGGCCCGATCAGGGCCAGAGCGGCGCCTAGAGTCGCCACCATGATCCAACACCACGGCTGTGTGGAGGAGAAGACATTCCACAGCGCTTCGACCGCCGCCAGCGTTCCCGCCACCGGCGTCCATAGCCCCGCGAGCAGGAGTAGCCCCAGACCAATCGAAAGCATCTGAAATAGAGACGGTCCGAGCGGCGGCGCGGCCAGCAGCGCTAAGACACCTTGAACGACCATCGCCATTCCGGCCAACAGGCGCATAAGCAAGAGTCCGACGCCGGGCGGCCCGTGGGCAAAGTTAGAGAATAGTCGCCGCACAATTCCACAAGGTTATGGGCAAACCGCTCCACGCGGAAACCCTCTATAGGCTGAGTCCCGAGACCCTTTCGAGCGATCAGAACTCGATGATGCCGCGCTTGAGCCCGATCATGGCGGCGTGGGTTCGGTCCTTGGCGCTCAGTTTGGAGAGGATGTTCCGGACTTGGCCCTTCACTGTGTCCTCGCTGGTCGAGAGATGCGCCGCAATCTCTTTGTTGGCATTCCCCTCGGCAATGAGCCGCAAGACACGGACTTCAGCCGGGGTCAGCGCATCGTCAGTGGCATGTTCGGCCAGACGAAAGGAGACTTCGGGGGACATGGATTTTTTGCCTGCATGCACGGCTCGAATCGTGGCAAGGAGTTCCTTGTGCAAACTGTCCTTGAGCAGATACGCCCGCGCACCGGCTTTAAGGGCCCGCAGTGCTTGCACGTCCCCGGCATAGGTGGTCAAAACGACGATGCGAGCGTCGGGAAACTCACCGCGAATCGCGATGATCGTATCGAGTCCGTTCATCTCCGGCATCTGTAAGTCCATCAGCGTGATATCCGGGCGATGCCGTTGAAACTGCTGGATGGCCTCAGGCCCATTCGTGGCTTCCGCGATCAGGTTCATATCCGCTTGAGTTGCGACGAGGCTCGCGACACCTTGGCGGATGAGGGGATGATCATCGACCGATAGAATCCGAATCGGACTGGGATCGCTGCTCATGACTTGCCCTGCTCGCTTTTCCCGGATTCCGCCGCAGTCCAGACAGTCAGCCTGCAATCGAAACTGTCGCTGATCATAGCGGAATTCCACTTCGATCTGTTGCGCTGTGGAATACCCAGATAAGACTGGGGGTAAGATATGGCACGATGAAGAAAAGCCATGGGCGAGCACGAGTGGCTCTCGGGCCGGGCAGTGTTTTGGCATGCCTGTTCATGTGGTGTCCATATGTGTTCGCGCTGAATCCCGCGCTGGACGTCAGCCAGTACGCGCATACCGCCTGGAAGATTCGGGATGGGTTTACCGAGGGCTCTATTCTCTCAATTGCCCAGACACCCGACGGCTACCTCTGGCTGGGGACATCTCTAGGCTTGTCTCGCTTCGATGGCGTCCGAATCGTCCGCTGGCAGCCACCACCAGATCAACACCTCCCCTCCAGCACCGTCACGAGACTGGTTGCGGGGCGCGACGGGACTCTTTGGATCGGCACAAGGAGTGGTCTGGCAAGTTGGAAGAACGGCAAGCTCACTCAGTACGCGGAGTTAGGTGGCTTGCAGATCCGTGCCCTGGTTGAAGATCATCAGGGCTCGCTATGGGCCGGCACGAATGGTTCTCCCGGGCCTCCCGATGGAAAACTCTGCGAAATTCGGAACGGTAGCGTCCGGTGCCACCCGGAAATGGCCGGTGTTGCCCACGGCGTCTACGGGTTGCATGAGGACGGCAAAGGGAATTTCTGGGTCGGATTGGAGGCAGGGGTGTGGCAATGGAAACCTGGGCCGCCGGTCTTCTATGCGGTGCCCGGCCTGCCAAAGGGAAGAATTCAGAGCATGGTCGATGGCGACGATGGCGCTCTCTTGATCGCCACAACGGCCGCGATCATGCGACTCGCTGATGGCAAATCGGAAGTGGTATATCCGTTCCCTGCTGCGCGGCCGGGTTTCCCTCTCCTGAGAATGCTCAGCGATCGCGACGGAGGTCTGTGGGTGGGACCTGCGGGCCGGGGCATTGTCCACATGCACCACGGACGGTCGGATGTTTTTTCACAATTGGATGGCCTTTCAGGCAACGACATTTACGATTTACTTCAAGATATTGAGGGCAATATTTGGGTCGCCACCGTCAACGGCCTCGACCGCTTCCACGAGCTTTCCGTGGTCACGTATTCCAGAAGCCAAGGCTTGTCGGATATCCCCTGGGGAGGAGTCTTGGCGGCGAGGGACGGAAGCGTTTTGGTCGCGAACCTTGATGGGTTAAACCGCCTGAATCAGGGCCAGGTTACTGTGTACCGCGAGCACCGCACCAGCGCCGACGCGCGCGAGATTGTCGGCAGCGGACTGCCGGATGAGGGAGTAGGATCCCTTTTTCAGGACTCTCGCGGGCGAGTCTGGATTTCCACGCTGACCGGCATCGGCTTCTTGGAGAACGACCGGTTTATTTCTACTGTGGCTCCCGGCGGGTCAGTGGATTCCCTCACCGAGGACACGTCGGGGAATCTGTGGATCGCCAACCGCGATGTCGGCCTCTTCCGATTGTCACGAAATAATGAGTTCCAACAGATTCCATGGGCTGCATTCGGACGCCAGAATCCTGCGGTTGTTCTGGCCTCGGATCCCTTGCACGGCGGCGTATGGCTCGGATTTTCTAACGGCGGCATCACCTGGCTTCGTGACGGCCGGGTCCACTCATCCTATTCAGGGGCCGACGGGCTGGGTGAGGGCCGTGTCAACGATCTTAGGTTCGACGACGGAGGCGCCCTTTGGATTGCCACCGAGGGTGGCCTGAGCCGGTTGAACAATAACCGTATCTCCACGCTGACGGGCAAGAACGGATTGCCCTGCGATGCGGTCCAGTGGACAATTGAAGACGCGGCCCAATCGGTGTGGCTGATGATGCCTTGCGGCTTGGTGCGGGTCGCGCGCTCAGAATTGGACGCGTGGGCTATTTCCGCGGACAAGACCTCCCGCACGATCCGCACCACAGTTTTCGATAGTTCCGACGGGCTAAGGGGCCGCGGCAATGTTCTCGATCATACGCCGCGCGTCAGCAAGTCAGCAGATGGGAAACTCTGGTTCGGGGTACCCGACGGCATCAGCGTCGTCGATCCACCACACCTCCCATTCAACAACCTTCCACCGCCGGTACACATCGAGCAGATCACCGCCGACCATAAGACCTATGATCTATCTTTCAATCCCGCCGCGAAACCGCGCCTGTCTCCGTTGGTGCGCGACCTGGAAATTGACTACACGGCCCTCAGCTTGGTTGCGGCGGAGAAGGTGCTCTTTCGCTACAAGCTGGAAGGCTGGGATCGCGATTGGCTGGACGTCGGTAATCGCCGGCAAGCGTTCTATACCAGTCTTTCTCCCGGCAACTACCGCTTCCGCGTCACGGCCTCCAATAACAGTGGTATGTGGAACGAGACCGGAGCGTCCCTCGATTTCTCGATCGCCCCGGCCTACTACCAGACTAATTGGTTCCGCGCGGCGTGCGTGGCCGCGTTCCTCGCGTTGCTATGGGTGCTCTATCAACTGAGACTGCGTCACCTGGAGAGGGAGTTCAACGCGGGCCTTGAAGCACGCGTCAGTGAGAGGACGCGCATCGCGCGCGAACTGCACGATACGCTGCTGCAGGGCTTTCAAGGATTGCTGCTTAGTTTTCAAACGGTTCGCGAGCTGCTCCGAACGCGTCCCGCCGAGGCCGAGAAAGCCCTTGAGGGCGCGATTGATCGGGCAGCGCAGGCCATTACCGAGGGACGGGAGGCTGTGCAGGGGCTGCGTGCCTCGACGGTCGAGCGCAATGACCTAGTCCGGGCCATCACCACGCTCGGAGAAGAGATCGCGGCCGAAACAAGCAGTCACACCTCGATCGGATTGCATGTGGAGGTGGAAGGCACGGCGCGAAACCTGCGCCCTATCGTGCGTGACGAAATCTATCGAATCGTGGGTGAGGCGCTGCGCAATGCATTTCGCCACGCGGCCGCGCGACAGATCGAAGTGGAAATCCGCTATGACGAACGGCAGCTTCGCCTCCGCGTTCGGGACGACGGAAAGGGCATCGATCCACAGGTTCTCAAGAAAGGCGAGGCCGCCGGCCACTACGGCCTACAGGGCATGCGCGAACGCTCCAAACTCACTGGTGGTAAGCTGACCGTCTGGAGCGCGCTTGATTCCGGTACGGAAGTCGAGCTGAGTGTCCCTGCTTCCCATGCTTACGAGAAGTCCTCTACTTCGCTACGTTCCTTCTGGTCGGATCGAACCACGCGATCCCCACCATTCTGACGACAGCCCACCCCGACTAGCGTGCCTTGTACTGTTGTACGGCTTATCGTAAAATGGTCTGAACTATTCTACGATTGTCCGTAAAATGGACCTAATGCCACCCACCCTTCCCGCTCCCCGACTCCGCCTGTACGACCGAGTGTTGCAGGATCACTTTGCGCGGCATCGACAGACGGCCTTGATCAGTGGTCCGAGACAAGTCGGTAAAACGACGACCTGCCGAATGGAAGCTACGGACTATCTTAACTGGGACAACGGGGACGATCGTCGCGTCATCCTCCTCGGACCCGCAGCCGTTGCCGAGCGCATCCAACTCGAGAGGCTTCAAACTCCCTCGCCTATCGTGGTGTTTGATGAACTGCACAAAGACAAAAAGTGGAAGGGGTTTTTGAAAGGCTTCTTTGATGTTTATGGGGAACGTACCCGAATCATGGTCACGGGTAGCTCTCGACTTGATGTATTTCGGCGGGGCGGCGATAGTCTGATGGGACGATACCTCCTGTATCGCATGCATCCTTTCAGCGTCGGCGAAGCTATTCGTATAAATCTGCCGACGGCGGTCGTTCAACCACCCAGCTCTCTCGCCGAAGAGGAGTGGCGGGCGTTGTGGGAGCACGGCGGATTCCCGGAGCCCTTTTTGCGACGCGATGTGCGGTTCACGCGGCGCTGGCGCTCGCTGCGTCAGGATCAACTGACACGCGAGGACATACGCGATGTCGCGCAGATTGAAACTCCGGGTTTACTGGAAACATTGACGCACATTCTCGCCGAACGCTCTGGGCAGCAACTCATTTATTCACACCTTGCCAATGAAGTCGGCATTGCCGTAGACACGGTAAGACGTTGGATTGACGTACTGCAGCGATTGCATTACGGCTTCGTGGTGCGCCCTTGGTTCACCAATATCTCCAAGGCGTTGCGCAAGGAACCGAAATGGTTCCTGCGCGATTGGTCAGGAATCGACGACGCCGGGCAACGCGCGGAGACGTTTGTCGCCTGCCATCTGCTCAAAGCAGTGGAGGGTTGGACGGATCTCGGTTTGGGGACGTTCGAGTTGCGTTACTTGCGCGACAAGCTCAAACGCGAGGTGGATTTTCTCGTTGTACGCGATCGCAAGCCTTGGTTTCTGGTCGAGGTAAAGACTAGCGACACTCGACTATCTGACTCTTTAGCCCACTTCCAGCATGAGACTAAGGCTAAACATGCTTTTCAGGCAGTAATTGAGATTCCGTTCGTAGCGGTTGATTGTTTCAGTCGCACCGATCCAGTGGTGGTGCCGGCGCGGACCTTGCTCAGTCAATTGCTTTGAGTTACGCAATATTGCTCAATCGATATCCACCGCGAAACGCTTGAGGTCGGCGAGCGAGCAATGGGCAAGCGCACCCTCGTGGGTGGCGCGCAACACCACGCGCGGCGCTTGGCCGGCCTTGAATGCCTCTTGCCAGCGAGGCGCGCACAGGCACCAGCGATCACCGGGCTGCAAGCCCGGAAAGCCAAACTCGGGGATCGGGGTCGAGAGATCATTGCCGCGGGATTTCGAGTACGCGAGAAACCCTGTGGTCATGACCGCACAGATCGTGTGGCTGCCGACATCTTCGCGGCTCGTGTCGCAGCACCCGTCGCGGAAGAAGCCGGTCACGGGCTTCAGCGAGCAGACCTCGAGCCGCTCGCCGAGCACATTGCGGGAGTTCGGTCGCCCGCCGCCCCCCGCGTCCTCCCTCAGCATCACCGGATCGCGCATGGCTCCTATGGTACACCAATGCCGCTCCGCCTCATTCGTGAGCATTGCTACCACCTCGGCATCCATGAACTCACAAGGCAATTTGAGTTATCTTCCCAGAACCGCTACCAAGGTCTCGCACGCCCATTGGCCTATGAAACGTGACAGGTCCGCATATTTCTTCGATTCGTTCACTCGATCGCAGTGGGCGCGGTTCGGCGCGGGATCTTATCGTCTCTCCGTCGACGCCTTGTCTTCGCTAAAAGGCATCAATGAACCAATACTCGTATCGGAGGTGGATGAGGTAATTGGCCCCCTGTGCCGTCTCATAGATCTGCGAATAGAAGAAAAACCGACCTGCCCATTTGTGATTGCAGTATCCGGAAGCGTCGCCGTCGGCAAGAGTACGTTTTCCAGAGTTCTTCGGGCAGTGCTCGTTCGAGCAAGCCGAACGGTCGAACTCGTTGCCACTGACGGATTCCTGTGGCCCACCGCGATCCTAGAGCAGCGGGACCTGATGCGTCGCAAGGGGTTCCCCGAAAGCTATGATCTTGAAAGCATGCTGGCTTTTCTGGCAAACCTGAAGGCGGGCAAGCCCGTCCTTCAAGTGCCCGTCTACTCGCACGAGCTTTATGACATCGTGCCGGAGCAATTTCAAACCATTACTCTGCCCCAGGTGCTGATCTTTGAAGGACTCAATGTCTTGCAAGGATCGCGAGACAATGCGGTTGTAGCCGCGGATTATTTCGACTTCAGCATCTACCTCGATGCAGACCAGAACGACATTGAGCAGTGGTACGTCGATCGATTTTCGGTACTTCAGAAGACGGTCTTTCAACGACCCACTTCCTATTTTCATCACTATAAGGCTTTACGACCGTCCGAGGTTCGAAAAACCGGGCGCCAAATATGGCGAACGATCAACCTGCCCAATCTTCTGCAGAACATCCAGCCGACGCGTGAACGTGCCTCCGTGATATTGCGCAAAGGGCGGTCGCATGCCGTGGAGGAAGTTCTCTGGCGACATTCGGTCGAAGGCGATGAGGCGCCTGTCAGAAACCTCACCCGCGAGTCATAACAATCAGGACAGCAGCCGATTTGCGCGGCAATTTCTCAACAAGCTTGGCCTATCGATTCTCTTGGATGTAAATTGCGCGCTCGTGAGAGAACGCTTTGAACCCAAAGAGCCCGTGGTAGCTACCCATGCCGCTTTGGTTTACGCCGCCAAAAGGCAGCTTGTTTTCCAGGTAATGAGAGAAGAACCCGTTGATCGTCACGCCGCCCGATGAAGTTCTGCTGAGTACTTTGTCGATGATCTTTTGATCATTGCTGTAAATATAGAGTGCCAATGGCTTGGCACGGCCCGAAATGTAATCGATGACGTCATCGATGTTCTTGTAGGTCAGGACAGGCACGATCGGTCCGAAAATCTCCTCCTGCATGATTTGCATGTCAGGCGTTACATTGGTGAGCATTGTCGGATGGATCGTGCGGTCGGCCGCCTCCAGCGTGCCGCCAACGGCAATTCTGGCGCCCTTATTGACCGCATCGTCGAAGAGCTTCTTGATGCGGGCGAAATTCCGATCATCGACAATCTGCGCGATGTTCTCCTTTTTTATCTTGCCGTCCTCGGTATACAGGTTCTGTTTTACTCTGGATTGAAATTCTTGAATCAAACCTTCCTTCTGCTGCTGCACGATTTCCTCTGTTGGGGACCACCCAGTTTCCTCGGTTGAAGACCACCTGATTTCCTGAGTTCGGGACCACCCGATTTCCTCAGTTGGGGACCACCTGCGGGGCGCTTTGGAAGCGTCCGAAAGGCGCCAAGGGTCCGCCAATGATGAGATTTCCGTTGATTTCCCCCGCCGCGACTGCCGCCATGGTGGCCGCCGCCGTCGACCGATATTCCCGGCCGCCAGCGCCGATCCGGCTACCTTCGTGGGTCCACACGAAGGAGTTGACGATATGGGGGAACGCAGCATGACGGTGCGGCGGTTTGAGGAGATCCGGCGGCGGCTGTGCGAAGGGCGGGGACTGCGCGAGATCGCCCGGGCGCTGAGCTGTTCACGCGATACCGTGCGCGAGGTGCGCGATGGCTTGAGGGTGTCGCCGGACGCGCCCAAGACGTTGCCCGATCCGTTGTGGATGCTGCAGGTCGATTGGCCGCCGCTCATCCACGATCTTGGGCTCGGCCATCCGCTGAAGTTCTTGTGGGAGGAGCGGGCCCAGCACCTGACGACCTACTCGAACTTCTGGAAGCAGTTCTACCGCAAGTTCCCGCAGTACCGCCAGGCAAGCGTCACCGCCCGGGAGTTTGACGCCGGCGAACGGGTCGAAGTCGATTACGCCGGCGATCCGATCGAGTGGTTTGACCTGAAGACCGGCGAGATCCACCAAGCCTGGGTGTTCGTCGCCGTGCTTGGCTTCAGCCAGCTGCTGTATGCACGCGCGGCCGAGGACATGCAGAGCCGCAATTGGCTCGGCTGTCATCGCCGTATGTTCGCCTTCTACGCTGGTGTGACTCATGTGCTCGTGCCCGATTGCTTAAAGCAAGGCGTGCTCAAGTGCCACCTGTACGATCCGGATTTAAACCCGGCGTACGCCGCGCTCGGTGTCCACTTCTCCACCGCCATCGTGCCCGCGCGCCCTGGGCATCCAAAGGATAAAGCGCTGGTCGAGAACGGCGTGAAACTGCTGATGCGCTACCAGCGGTTCCGCTATCGACGCACGCGCCTGACCTCGCTCGCGCAAGTCAACCAGGCGCTCGAGGACTGCGCCCAGCGCATCAATGACCGGCGCCACACCCGCTTCGGCGTCTCGCGCCGCGAGCGCTTCGAGGCGCTCGAGAGGATCGCGCTCAAACCCCTGCCGCAGGCCGAGTTCGACGGCGGGGAGTGGAAGGAAGCGAAGCTGCACGCCGATTGCTACGTCAGCGTCGAGAGCGACTATTACAGCGCCCCGCATATCCACCGGCACAAGAAGCTTAAGATCAAAATCACCGAGAACCATGTTGAGATCTTCCTCAACCTCGAGCGCCTGGCCATCCATCCACGCAGCCGGCATAAAGAAGGCCGGCGCATCAAGATCGAGGAGCACTTCCCACCGAACAGCGTCGGCTACTACGAGGCGACGCCGCAGAAGCTGCTGTCGCAATCGCGTTTTATCCACCCGGACTTAAACGCCTTGTTCATCGAGCTGTTCAACGCGGACGTCTACGGACACCTGCGCCGGGCGCAAGGCTTCGTGCGCACCTGCACCAAGGAGATCAACACCGCCGGGCACGAGACCGCCAGTGTCCGCATCGCCGCGGCCATCGCCACCATGCGCCGCTACCAGCGCTACCGCGTGCCGTACTTCCACGATCTGCTCGTGCAGGCAGGCAAGCGTCCCCTGTCCCCCGAGGCTGACCGCGAGATCGTGCGCCGCCCCGGCAACCCTATGCTGCGCTACGCCGGCGGTGCCGCCGCCGACGTTGACGCTGCCGTTCCCACCGTCAATCAGGAGAGTTTAGAGCTATGAGTACCGCAATCGCTAAGAATCTGATGGCCGAGATGAAACTCTTGGGCATGTTCGCCGCCTTCGATCAAGGCGTCTCGGACGCCACGCGCGATCAAACCAGCTACACCGAGTTCCTCGATACCCTGCTACAGGCCGAGTCCGATTATCGGCAAGAACGTAAAACTGGCTACCGCATCAAAGCGGCCAAGTTCACGCTGCGCCCGGCGTTCGAAGACATCGACTTCACCGCCAGCCGTTCGATCAGCAAGGCGCAGATCAAGGAACTCTACGGCATGCAATGGCTCGTCGAGGGCCGCCCGGTGCTCTTGATCGGCCAGACCGGTGTCGGCAAGACCTTCATCGCGCAGGCCACAGGCCTTCACGCCTGCGCGTGCGGTAAATCGGTCATGTACATGACGGTGACCACCTGGCTCGAGAACGTCGCGCTCGCCCGGTCGAGCGGCACGTATCTGCGCTATCGCGACAAACTCGCGAAACCCGATGTGTTGATCCTTGATGACATGGGGATGCGAAAAATGTCCTCCATCGAGGCGCAGGATCTATGCGAAATCCTCGAAGAACGTTCCATATCGAAGTCAACCATCTTTACAACGCAGCTGCCTCTGGATCATTGGTCCGAGGTCATTGCCGATCCCGTCATCGCCGATGCGATCCGCGATCGACTGCAGCACTCCGCACTGACTATCAACATCACAGGCGAGAGCTACAGAGGTGTAAAGGCACGAAAACTTGCCAGCAAGAAAAAAGACGCGTAAGAATCGTCGCCTTCGGCTCCGCCGGTAACCCCATCAAGGTGGTACCCAACTTAGGAAATCAGGCGGTCCCCAACTGAGAAATCCTGCAGCTGCTCCTTGACGAACACATAATCGGGGCAGATGCAGGCTTGTCCTCCGTTGAATTGCTTTGCTGCCGCCAGATCCCCCGCAATCTTCTTTAGATCGGCGCCTTCATCGACGATGACGGGAGATTTCCCTCCCAGCTCCAGGGTCACGGTGGCCAAATGCTTCGCCGCCGCCGCCATGACCAGCTTTCCTACTCGCGTGCTTCCCGTGAAGAAAATATGGTTGAACGGGAGGTCGAGCAAGGCAGTTGCCACATCGACACCCCCTTCGAGCAGCGCAACCTCGTTTTCCTCGAAAGCCTCTTTGATGATCCGGGCGGCCACTCTGGCCGTAGCTGGGCACAAGTCGGTGAGCTTGACGATGCAGCAGTTCCCAGCGGCAATGGCTGCCGCGAGAGGGCCCATGACCAACCCAAGCGGAAAGTTCCAGGGGCCCAATATGAGGCATACCCCTCTCGCTTCGCAGACGATCTTCGCCTTATCGTTCTTGTTCTGGGATGGGACTACTTCGACTGGTTTCATCCACTCGTCGAGATTGTTGATGTTCCTGTCGATATTGGCGGTAACGTTGAGCAATTCCGTGATTCTAATTTCGCCTTCTGGCTTGCGAATGTCCTGTTTCACTGCGGCCACGATCTCATCGGCGTGAGTCTCCACGGCCGATTTCAGCTTCCTCAGCTTTTCCTTACGTTGTTCGGCGGTCGTGGCCTTCATCTTCCATTGATGAGATTGCTGTAGAGCAAAAATCCGTTCTATTTCGGGGAATACGCCTTGATCGTTCTTGCTAGCGGGAGTGGACACGATATTCCCTCAATTTAATGAATCACGATTCCCCCTGCGATGCGAGAGGACGATCGCGGGCGTCATCAGATCACCTGCGCTCGGCTCTCACGACCTCGCCGGTGCCGCGATCAATAGAGTAGCAGCGGCTCGTGCAAAAAACGGCGGCACAAAACGGCACAAGGCTGAAAGGAAAAGGGGGGTTTTTAGCGCGTAAGTCTCTGTTTTAATTGATGGTGAGAGAGGGACTCGAACCCTCTACTGCGGCATTGTGAGTTGAGACATTAAGTAGATACGCCTAATATTTTCAACAACTTACCGCGCGGCGCCCTCCTGATTGAACAGAAAGATCCTCATTGTCGACGATGAACCCGCAATCGCGGATACGCTGGACTACGTGCTGCGAACGGATGGATTCGAGCCCGTTTGCGTTGGATTGGGCCAGTCGGCTTTGAAGGAGCTCAAAGTCAACGAATTCGCGCTCGTGATTCTCGATATCGGACTACCGGATATCAGCGGATTCGATGTCTGCCGGGAGTTGCGCCGTCATTCCAATGTCCCCGTCATTTTCTTGACCGCGCGGTCGGACGAGGTCGACCGGATCGTCGGACTGGAATTGGGTGCAGACGATTATGTGCCCAAGCCGTTCAGTCCGCGCGAGATTGCCTCGCGAGTCCGCGCCATCCTGCGCCGAACCCGAGGACCAGAGCTTGCCGAGCCTACGATTGAGCCACTTTTTAGCGTTGACCAGCAAGGGGCACGGATAACCTACGCGGGGGTCTGGCTCACCTTGACTCGCTATGAGTTTCGACTGTTAGCCGCGTTGCTTGAGCGGCCGGGACGGGTGTTGAGTCGCGCTCGCTTGATGGAGATTGTCTGGAGCGATGCAGAGGAGAGCCTGGATCGCACGGTTGATGCACACATCAAGACTCTGCGCGCCAAGCTGCGCGCGGTTCGTGACGGCGACCCCATCGAGACGCACCGAGGGCTTGGATACAGCATCCGCGGCGATCTGTCGTGAACATTGCGATCCGGTTTTTTCTCGGTTACTTCCTGATTGTCGGATTGGCAGCCTGGTTCGTGCTCAATTTCGCCGTTCGCGAGATCGAACCGGGAGTCCGGCAGGCGGCCGAGGACACCATGGTCGATACGGCTAATCTATTGGCCGAACAGGCTGCCGACGACGTCGCCTCCGGACAACTTTCGAATGGACGTTTTACAACCGCCGTTCAGAAAGCGTTGGACCGAGAGCCGCGGGCATCCATCTATGGCGTCGACAAGGAATCGCTCGACCTGCGGGTGTATATGACCGACGCGCACGGTATCGTGACCTATGACTCTGAGGGAATAGCGCTTAACGCCGATTACAGCCATTGGCGGGACGTCGAGCGCGTGCTGCACGGTGAATACGGCGCAAGGAGCACGCGAGAGGATTCTAAAGATCCTGGCACAACGGTTATGTATGTGGCAGCCCCGATCCTTCACAACGATACGCTCCTTGGCGTCATCACGGTCGCGAAGCCCATGACGGCACTCACCCCGTACGCCGAACGGTCGCGCCACAAGGTCCGACAGGCAGGCGCTGCCCTTCTCGTTGCCTCAGCCCTGATTGGGCTCACCTTCACGCTATGGCTGACGTGGTCGCTTAATCGATTGCGTGACTATGCCAAGGCCGTCGCCAATGGAGAGCGGGTGACGGCACCCACGGTCGGCGGTGGCCAGTTGTCGGAACTGGCGAGAGCGCTCGCGTTCATGCGCGAGCGCCTGGACGGCAAGCAATACGTCGAAAGCTACATGCAGAGCCTTACTCACGAAATCAAGAGCCCGCTCACGGCGGTGCGGGCTTCGGCAGAGCTCCTGCAGGAGAATCCTGCTCCAGAGGAGCGCCAGCGCTTCGCACACAATATTGCCGAGCAGGCTGAGCGGATGCAGCACATCGTCGAGCGCCTGTTATTACTGGCCCGGGTTGAACAGCTGCAACTACCCGAGGACGCGCGCAATATCGCCGCGGCAGATCTGATCAATAACTCCATGGCCAGTCGAACCACGCGACTCGAAAGCCGCAAGCTGTCGGTGGACTTCAGTGCCGGGTCTTCGGGAGAGATCCGTGGCGACTCGTTCTTGCTTCAGCAGGCGGTCGACAACCTGATCGACAATGCGATCGATTTCTCTCCCGAAGGCGCGACCATCGGAATTTCAATAGCCATGGACTCCGACCATTGCAAAATCTCTATCCGCGACCATGGTCCAGGGGCCCCGGATTACGCGCTTCCCCATCTTTTTGAACGGTTTTACAGCTTGCCGCGACCCGCGACAGGCCAGAAGAGCACGGGCCTTGGGCTCGCCTTCGTGCGCGAGGTAGCCAAGATCCATGGCGGCACGGTGACCTTTGAAAACGCGCCAGATCGCGGTGCAGTCGTCCAGCTCACGATTTCCCGCGGGGGTACCGGTTGACTTCACTCTCGCTTCATTCCCACTTCACGGCCGCGCCGTATATTCCCAAAACCTGTAAACCAACAAAGGGAATGCCGTGGAAAACAAGCTGTTGTCGAAACTCGCTGCAATCGCCGCGATCTCCATCGTGCTCCTGGTGCCTCTATTCCTGATCGGCGCCCAAATTAACGGTAGAAGCGCCCGGCAGGCCGAGGTGTTACGTGAAATCGCGGACTCCGCTGCGGGCACCCAGACCGTGCTGGGTCCCGTCTGTGTGGTTCGTTATCACGAACTCGTCCAGCACGTTGCGAAAGATAAGGTCAACGACCGAGAAACGTATCGAGAGGACATCGTGGAGGGTACAGAGGTCCTGCCACCCCAGAATCTCGACATCAGTGGCGAAGCGCGCGTGGAAACTCGCAGCCGGGGGATCTATCACGCCCGTCTGTTCCATTCGGCGCTGAAGGTATCCGGGAATTTCATCGTGCCCCCCGCTATCGGTATGGACTCCAGGCGACGGATCCTAGATGCCGAGGTCTTCCTGGTCATGGCGGTGTCCGACCCCCGCGGCATTTCGAATGATCCCGTCGTACTCGTCAACGGCGCGGAGACTCGCTTTGCGACCGGAACCGTCGGCCTCGGGGAGCGTCCCGGGGCCCGGGTTGCGTTGGGTGCACTGGACCTCGTCCAAGGAGGACACTTTGAGTTCTCCTTCCCGCTGAACCTGATGGGCACGGAACACCTGGCATTCGCCCCCGTGGGGACCCAGACTACGGTTACGCTGAAGTCGGATTGGCCGAATCCAAGCTTCCAGGGTCGATTCCTGCCGATTGCGCGAACCGTCAATTCCTCAGGCTTTGAGGCCCGCTGGCAGGTCTCCGCACTCGCGCGCAGCTTTGACCAGGTGCTCGCCAGTCCGGTCGGTGGCGACTCGGAGATTCTGGGTGTCGGCTTTCTCGAGCCGGTCAATGTCTATTCCATGTCACAGCGTGCGGTCACTTATGGGATTCTCTTCGTTGTGCTGACCTTCTCCGCCTTTTTCCTTACTGAAATTCTCCGAAAGCTTCGCATCCATCCATTCCAATATCTGCTGGTCGGACTGGCGCTGGCGATATTCTTCCTGCTGCTGATAGCGCTTTCGGAGCACATCGCCTTCGTACTCGCCTACAGCGTCTCAGCGGCGGCGTGTGTCGGGTTGATCGGGGTCTACCTGGCGGGAGCACTGCACGAGCGCAAGCTTGCGGCTCAATTCGCGGCCGGGATCGCCACACTATATGGGGTCCTCTACGGCGTGCTGCTGTCCGAGGACAACGCGCTCCTGATGGGCACGGCACTTCTGTTCCTGGCCTTAGGCGTAATCATGCTCGCGACCCGGAAGATCGACTGGTACAAGATCGGGGTCGTGACCAGTGAGCTGCCCTCATGAGTCGGTCTCCACGAAGCATGCCGAAGTATCTTTTCGTAATATTTGTTGACACGCCGTTATTTTCGCGTAAATTGCGCGCCCCTATGAATCATCAATTAATAACCTTTTGCGCGCGGCAGCGCTCGGCGCTGAAAGTCTGCGCTGGGAATCTCGTGAATTCCCGCGGCGCACCGCCGCGCGCGTTGGAAGTCTTGATGTGTTAGCCCTGCTCGCGTGAGTTCGCGGGGCTGACCGAATGGCAGTCCCCGGAACAATCTCTCCTGAGACCCCGGAAGGCGCTGCCGACCGGGGTCTCGTCGTTTTGGACGATGAGAAGTCGATGGCGAGAACGAGATGGAGGATTTGAGACTGCGGAATGCCCGGGTCTCGTGACGAGGTCGAAACACCGATTGTGCAGCGACAGTGGGCTCATAAACCCACCTGGCCCGCCTGTGCCCCGTTTCGGGTTGCGCAGGCGCGTACCGCACAAGCGCTCTGTTTCATGCCACCACAAGTTAGCTCAGTTGGGTAGAGCAGCGGCTTGGTAACCGCGTGTCGCGGGTTCGACTCCCGCACTTGTACCAGTCCACGAAACTGGGACTTGATGGTGTTGACGCGGGGATGACTCCCCGCATCGAGGTGAGCTTCAGTGGGGAACGATGTGCATTTCGGCATTGATCCCGCACAACGTGTGCAACGCCTTGAGCGGTGGAACGCGCGGCATTCGCCCCGGTGGCCCTGGGTTGGGTCGATGAGGTTTGGTTCGCTCTCGCGAGGAACCCGGCTTTCCGATCGACGACTGCAGAGATCGGTTCGACGAATGCCACTGTGTCCACCGGCCCGCGCGGTATGCGGAAGTGAACCTCGACTTGTTGGATGGCCGCCGTACATGGGGTACGGCGGCCGGGCTGAGGAGAAGAGAGATGAACGCGATGATGGGAATGAAGCGAATCACGATTGCGCAGTATGAGCGCGGCCTTTTGTTTCGTAACCGCAGCTTCGAGACGGTTATGGCGCCCGGCGTGCACTGGATGTTCGATCCGCTGAACCGGATTGAGATCACGGTGTACGACGTCGCCGTGGCGGAATTCGAGCACCCGCGGGTCGACGTGCTGATCTCGGAGGCGCGTGCGCTGATCGAGCGGCACTTCATGATCGTGGAACTGGGCGACCGTGAGGTTGGACTGGTCTACAAGAACGACCGCTTGGTGTCGGTGCTGCCGCCGGGTAAGCGCCAGCTGTATTGGCGCGGGCCCATCGCCGTTCGGGTTGACGTGAAGGATATCTCCTGCGAATTCGCGCTGAATGCCGACACGGCTCGGATCTTGACGCGTGCAGGCGGCTCGGTGATGACCGCCGCGGCAATCGGCTCGGTCGAGGTACCGGACACGTCGGTGGGTCTGTTGATCGCGGACGGCGAGCTGCGTGATGTGCTGAAGCCAGGCTTGACGGCCTTCTGGAAGTTCCAGCGCAACGTCAAGGTGGAGTTGGTGGATCTTAGGTTGCAAACAATGGAGGTCGCGGGTCAGGAAATCCTGACGCGCGACAAGGTGAGCTTGCGCGTCAACCTGACCGCGCTCTGGCAGGTGCTGGATGCGGTTCAGGCCCGGACGCGGCTCGTCAACTTTGTGGAGTACGTCTACAAGGAACTGCAGTTCGCACTGCGCGAAGCGGTGGGTGCTCGGACCTTGGATGAGTTGCTGGGTGACAAGGGAGCGTTCGATCGCGAGATCAGTGCCATTGTGGCCGTGAAGCTCGAGGGCAACGGAGTTGTGGTTCGTTCTGTGGGTGTGAAGGACGTCATCTTGCCGGGAGAGATGAAGGTGATTCTCAACCAAGTGGTGGAGGCGGAAAAAATCGCGCAGGCGAACTTGATCCGCCGGCGCGAAGAGACGGCGGCAACCCGCTCTTTGCTCAACACCGCGCGCTTGATGGACGACAACCCGACTCTATTGCGGTTGAAGGAGTTGGAGACGCTGGAGAAGGTGACGGAGAAGATCGACAAGTTGACGGTCTTCGGCGGCCTAGAAGGCGTGTTGAAGGACGTCGTACGAATCCAGGTGCCGGGTGCCTGAGAAACGCACGACAAGCTTGCCCGGCGGTCGCAAGGCCGCCGGGTCTTTACACGATCTGGATATGTCGGACATGAGTATTCACAAATTGGCGCCGGAGCGAACTAAGGACAGTTCGAGCCCTTTCCACGTCAGCGTAAACTTTCAGCACGACTTGTGTGATTTGGGCGAGGCGGTGATCAAGACCCGCGCGATCCAGGCATTCGACAATGCCGCAACACGGTATCCGATTCATAGGAAGATTCGTTGCGCCGCAAGCAACAAGCTGCAGGACGTTTTTGACGATCTCGCCCTGAACACCGGCCTGGCGCCGCAGCGGCTCGATACGGGAACCCTGCTGCTCGATGGAGAGGGTGTATTTGTAAGTGCCGAAGGGTACCGAAAGTCTGGTTATTGTTCTTGCACGTTCAATGTATGGGCGGCGAGCAAGGAGTTGGCCGAACAGACTCGCACGACGCTGCTGCGTGCCGTCGGTCCCTGTCGCGTGCGCGATCAGATGTTCGTGATTGATTGGCAGTTCTGCAACAGCCGCGGCACGCTGATGAACACATCCTTTGACGAAATCGCCGACGACGTCGTCATGGACGAAGCCTATCCACATCTGGGCGCGCCCGTGCCGCAATTCATCGAGCGCTACCTGTCCGCGCCCGAGACGGTTTTGATCCTACTGGGTCCGCCCGGAATGGGCAAGACTCGGCTGGTTCGAGCGATTCTCGGGGCCATGTCCCGGCGAAAAGAGGACAGCGCCATGGCAATGTACACAGCGGACAAGAACGCATTGGAAGGCGACGAGATCTTCGTGGATTTCATCACCGGACTTCACGATGCTTTCATCATCGAAGACGCCGATCATCTGCTGCAGCCTCGAAGCGACGGCAACCGGAATTTGCACCGATTCTTGATGATTGCGGACGGCGTGGTGCGCGCGCAGAACCGCAAGATCATCTTCACCACGAACTTGCCGAACATCGGCAGCATCGACGAAGCACTGCTGCGCCCCGGTCGATGTTTTGCGACGATTCAGATGCGCCCGCTGGCTGTAAAGGAGAGCGATGCCGTCCTGAGCCGTCTACTCCCCGGCAACCCGGATGCGGTGGACCGCGCTCGCGAAACACTGTTGGCAACCGGAAGGAATGGTAGTTCGCTGGCAGCGATTTACCGGGTCGTAAGTGCCTACGGAGGCGGGAGCCTCTGACGCCCGATTTCCGGCCGCCCCTCTTCTCGCCCTGATTCAGCCAATCCGTTCCAACGCTTCTTGTTCGCGCAAAGTATTGATGGCTTCGGGCATGACATCGAGCCGATCGCGTGGAATACGCTCACCGCTGACATCTGACAATCCGTAGGTACCCTCCTCGATTTTCTCAAGCGCACGCTCTACTCGAGCCAGCCTCTCCACATCCCGGGCCACCAGATTGCCCTCCCGCTCCAGCATATCCAGCTTCTGCGCATCGTCCTCATATTGGCGCGCTTGAAGATTTGATTCATTCTTGACTATGCCTTCCTCGGCCTCCGCGACATTCGAGGCGTTCCGAAGTTCATCGAGAAGCTTCCTTAGCTGGCGTCGCTTCCGCTCAACGTATTCCGCATCAAGTCTTGGTGACTGTTTGCCCATGATATGCCCCCTGTGATCGTCAACACGCTATGACACCGCGAATGGCGGCGCAAGTCGGCGCTGCGAAAACTTCAAACCCGCGACGCCCCACAGGTCAAACAAAGGTGTAGCGCAGGAACAAATGACTGTCGCCCCGTCGCACGTCAATCAACTTCCCCCACAACGGATTGCGCGGCGCAAACACCTTGCCCATGACCATACCCGGCCTGCCGTCGCCGGCCACGCGACCCGCAATCTGCGGCGCCAGCGTCAAGAACTGCTCCGACACCAATCGCTGCTTGAAGAAATCGGCCAGTAATCGCGGGCCTCCCTCCACCAGCACTCGTTTGACCCCGCGGATACTGCAGACCTCTCTGCAAATCGTGCCGGCCGCAATCTCCGCCCCGCCGCGACGGATAGCACGAATCTCAACGCCATCTGGAATTCGCTGCTTGGCCAACCGTTTTGCACCCGCGGCGGTCGTGATGATAATCACTTGCACTTTCCCTGACGAAAACACCGGCAGCCGCAGGTTGAGTGATCCGCCTCCGCTGACGATGACATTGATCGGTGGTCCCGAATTGCCGAGCATCTGCCTTAGGTGACCATAGTCCGGCGCAAGTTCCGGACAAATGCCCTCCGGCGTCCATACCTGTTGAGGATCGGCGGCGAGTGTCCCCCAACCTACTATCACTACGTCGGCCACAGCACGCAACAGACCCATCACCATTCGATCTTGGCCGTTGAAGCCGCTAATGTCCCCACCAGCTGCGTGCCCCCGCGTACGCAGCGACACCACCCCATCCAGGGTCGTTACAAAATTGCTGAAGACGTACGGAAGCGAGTCCGCCTGCGGCAGGCGGAAACTACCGTAGAGGCGTCTCAATCTCGCCGGTAGCGATACTGCTTTACCTTGTTTTCCTGTCCAAAGCGTTTTCAGTGGCATTAGAGAGCGGGACTGGTGGGGCATGAGTCAATGGTCGCATATATTCCAGGTCATCCGCGAGTCGCGCTCTGCCTGAACCCTAGTGAAAACTACGTCGCGTCGGTGCTCTGACAGACGCACCTTTGCTGTCGCCTTTGCTGCGCCATAACTCTATGATGGTCGATAGCACGTGCGGTCGGGTAACCATACACTCACCGACTGCGAGCATTCATTGAAGGAGAGGGATATGACAGACAAAGATCCTGCCATCGCCAATCAGCCCGCGGGCTACGTTCCACCCAAAGTGTGGGTCTGGGACAAGGAGAACGGCGGTCAATTCTCGAACATCAATCGCCCGATATCCGGAGCCACGCATGAGAAGACTCTTCCGATCGGCAAGCACCCGTTTCAGCTCTATTCGCTTGGCACTCCCAATGGCCAGAAGGTCACGATCATGCTTGAAGAGCTGCTCGCGGCCGGCCACAAGGGCGCAGAATACGACGCCTGGCTGATCCGGATCGGCGACGGTGACCAGTTTTCCAGCGGCTTTGTCGCGATCAATCCCAATTCCAAGATTCCCGCGATGCTCGACTGCTCGACCAATCCGCCTACGCGGCTGTTCGAAAGCGGCTCGATGCTTTTCTATCTCGCTGAAAAATTCGGCGCTTTCCTACCCGTCGAGCACTACAAACGCACTGCAACGATGAACTGGCTCATGTGGCAGATGGGATCCGCACCTTTTGTCGGCGGCGGATTCGGCCATTTCTACGCCTATGCGCCATTCAAGATCGAATATGCCATCAACCGTTACGCGATGGAGACCAAACGGCAATTGCACGTGCTCGAGACGCACCTGGCGAAGAACGAATACATTGCAGGCGACGAGTATACGATAGCCGATATGGCGATCTGGCCCTGGTATGGCTCAATGATGCGCAGCGCCTACAGCTCCCAGGAATTCCTATCCGTGCGTGAGTACAAGAACGTCGATCGGTGGGTGGAGCTGATTGCCGGCCGACCGGCGGTGAAGCGTGGCCAGATCGTCAATCGCACTTTCGGACCCCCTGACCAACAGCTGCCCGAAAGACATGACGCGACCGACTTCGACAAGAGATGACCGGAGTATCCCTATCTCGAGCGGCCGTCTCGTAAACGTCGCGTCGAGCTATTCGGACGCCGCCCGAGCGAGGCGCCTGCTTCTATTTTGTCAGGAGTGTCTTTGCAACATCGGTATGACTTCGCGGGCGAGCAGCCGCACCGATGTAGCGGCCGCCTCGAAGCGCATGCTACCGAAAATCATGTGGCACGCAACGTAGTTCACTCCGGTTTCGCGCGTCAGCTCCTTGAGAAAGTTGAGCACCGTCGTGGGCGAACCAGCGATGCCATGACCGATCGCGGCGAGCTCGTCAAAACGCTGCGGGTAGCTTTCCGCCAGCGGAAAGACGACGTGCGATCTTTGAAACAAGAACGCCAGCGCCTCGCGCCACGGCCGATAGGCCTCGTCTGCGATGCGTCGCGCCTCGTCGTCGGTTTCGGCAACCACGATGTGCCGCGATATTCCGATCATCGGCAGATCGCCGCTCATTCGACCCGCCGCCTCCCACTCCTCGCGGTAGCGGGAGGCAATGTCACGGGCGCGGGACGCAGGTCCGAGCGAGATCACATTGATGCCGCGTGCCGCAGCCCAGGTGACCGCATCGACGCTCGCTGCACCGTACCAGAGCGGCGGATGCGGGCGCTGGAGTGGCTTTGCGACTGCCAAGTAATCCTTGAATTGATAGAACCGGCCCTCGAAATTCACGACCTCTGCTTCGCAGGCTTGCATCAACACGGCGAATGCCTCGTGATACATCGCCTGTGCCGTGGCCGGGTCGACCCCATAGCGCCGATGCTCGAGCAGTGCGCCACCGCGACCAACGCCAAGCTGCAACCGCCCACCGCTCAGGTGGTCGAGCATGCAGATCTCCTCGTAAAGCCGCAGCGGATGATGTAGGGGGAGGACATAGACCAGCGGACCGAATCTGATCCTGCGAGTCCGCTGCGCCACGGCGGCGAGAAACACGCTCGGCGACGGTGCCATCCCGAGTCGTGTCGAATGATGCTCAGCGACATGATAGGCGTAATAGCCCTCGGCCTCGAGTACGCCGATGAGCTTCAGCCGATCCTCGAGCTGCTCACCGAGCGATGTCCCATTGTGATCAAGATGATCGAAAACGCCGAACTGAAGCATTGTGGTAAAGGGGCTCCTTCGCGAGGCAGTTGCCAAGCTTACCCTCGACTTCGGCATTATCACCAGGGAATCGGCGGGGTGAGCGCCCAGTTTGCCGGCGTCGCGGTGTCTGCATCGACACGCGAAAGAGAGACGAAGATGCTACAGCAGGGGAATCCCCTCGGATGAGGAGTACCCCGACGTCATGGCACAGGAGGCCGGCGATCTGGTAAACGTAAGGCGAGGGAGTCGACGATGTCTGAACAGATGACCGGTTCCGAATCGCTCATGACGGACGAGCTCATTTCGCGGGCACGGGCCGGGGACGCCGTCGCGTTCCAAAAGCTGACCGAGTCCCATCGCCGTGAGCTTCACGTGCATTGCTACAGGATGCTGGGATGTCTCCAGGATGCGGAGGACACCCTGCAAGAGACGCTGCTGGCCGCGTGGCAAGGCTTTAAAGGCTTCGAGGGGCGCGCCTCGCTCCGCACCTGGCTCTATCGGATCGCTACCAACCGGTGCCTCAACGCGCGCCGGTCGGCGAGCCGGCGCCCTGCCAAAGCGTGGGACGTTCCCGGCGTGGAGCCGCCCGAGCCGACCCGGCTCGGCGAGGTACCATGGCTCGATCCGTTTCCTGACGACCTTCTTGACGAGGGGGCGACCGACGCGCGGCTCGGTCCGGAGGTCCGCTACGCACAGAGCGAATCGATCTCCTTGGCATTCGTGGCAGCGCTCCAGGTCATCCCTCGACGCCAGCTCGCCGTTCTCATTCTGTCCGACATCCTCGGTTTCGAGGCCAGCGAGGTAGCGAGCATGATCGACTCGACCGTCGATTCGGTGAACAGCGCTCTCAAACGTGCACGCGCCAACCTGCGGCAGAGGATGCAGACCAGTGCCGACCGCCCGCGGCCTCCCGCGATGGGTTCGGCCGCCGAGGAGGCGATCGTGGCGAAGTTCGTTCGAGCGTACGAGAGTGCGGATCTGGACGCTCTCGTGGCCCTATTTACGGACGACGTCTTCATGTCGATGCCGCCCATACCCCTCGAATACGAAGGTCGAGATCCCGTGGCTCGCTTCTGCGGCTTGCTATTCCGCGCGGGTCGCAGGTTCAGCCTCGTGCCGACGAGAGCCAACGGTCAACCGGCGTTCGGCGCGTATGTGCACTCTGCTTCGGGCGTCGCCCAAGGGGTCGGCGTCATTGCCGTCTCCCTAAGCGGTGAGCGGATCTGCGCTCTCACCTTCTTCGAGCAAAGCGCCCTCCCGAGGTTCAGCCTACCTTTGTCACTACCGACGCCCGCATCCGATTCGCGCGCGAGATGAGCAGGGTCCCCGGTCTGCCGAAAGCAGGCAGTAACTGAGCTCGGCGATGCGGAGCGCCCAATTTCTCGAAATCGTGGTGTCTCCATCAGCGGTGGTACACAACACCGAAAAGAGGAGAGCTTACGATGGGAAAGATTGTCGTCTCGAGCAATGTCTCACTGGATGGAGTCATTCAGGACCCGGACGGTAAAGAGGGTTTCAAGCACGGCGGCTGGTTCTATCAGTGTGTGGGAAAGGATCTCGAAGGCTGGGTCAACAACGAGACCGACGAGTTATCGCACGCCGAGGCAATGTTGCTGGGTCGCAAGAGCGAGGAGTGGCTTGCGGCGCGGTCGCAGGGTCGGACCGAACCATGGCTAGCCCGGATGAACGAGCTGCCCAAATACGTCGTGTCTTCCACATTGAAGAAGCCCAAGTGGACCAACTCGACCGTGCTCAAGGATGGTGTCAAGGAGGTCTCCAAGCTGAAGCAGGAGGTGGGCGGAGAAATCCTCGTCTACGGGAGCTACCAGCTCGTGCGAACACTCATGGAGCATCGCCTCGTCGACGAATTCCGACTGACCGTATTGCCGGTCGTTCTTGGAGCCGGCGAGAGACTCTTCGGCGAGACCACGGACAAGACGCCATTGCGCCGCGTCCGCAGCCAGACCATCGGTGAAGGGCTGCTCTTGGTCACCTACGAAGTAGTCCGAGCAGCCTCACGCTGAGCCGCTCCCGATTCGCCGGCTGCGATGGACGCGCGTACTCCGGTTCGCTCCTTGGGCGCAGGACACCCGTCGTCTACGCCCACGGGGCGGCCGGCTCTATAAAAACTGATGGAGCGCACAACCATGAAGAACAACGACACCAGGCATGATACTGATAACAAACGACTGCCCGGCCTTCTCGTCTCGCCGGTCGTATTGATTCGGGTCAGCTCTATTCTGGCTTTTCTCTTGATGGCCGGACATTTGTCGGCCTACCCGTGGACCTCGACCCATGGCCTACAAGAAACACAGCTCGTCGATTCGATGAAATCCGTCGAATTTGAATTCTTTGGCGAGCGTTCAGCTTATTGGAGTCTTTATTTTGGGTGGGGCCTGTTAGTCGGCGTTCTGCTGCTCACACTCGCAATTATCCTCTGGTTTTTGTCGGATCTTGCCCGCCTTGCCCCACGACACTTGGGCGTCATTACCGGGATCATCTCCATGAGCTGTTTGGTCGGCGCTTATCTCTCTTTTCGCTTTTTCTATATACCGCCGATTTTATTTTTTTCCGCCATCAGCGTGATTTTACTGATGGCAACAGTTCAACTCTTGAGACAGCAGGTACCGACCATAGGTGAAAATGGCAAACATGGGGATCGGAGACTACCAAGATGACGCGTATCTGCGGGACAGGAACGTGCGCCCTGAGTCGCCTTGTAGTGCCCAAGAAACTCTTGAATTGCCGCGCGCACGCCGGTTTTATCGAACACGAGGAACAATTCGTTCGCGCGTGGCGCGCGCCTAAAATAATCCACGTCCGAGATGCGTGGATAATCCGGACGGTGCGCAATGGTTGCCGAATTACATGTGATCTGCTCATCCGGAGAGAGCCGCAGGTCATGCATGGACTCCAAGGCAAACAATTTCCGAATCTGTAGGGCGTGCACGGTGGGATGCGAATAAATTTTCTGCACGCTGATGTGCCCTTCGCCGGGCGGCAGGGACACCACGGTGCCCGCGGGTCCATAGGGATAATGGTCGGAGTCGGCGTGATTCGTGTAAAGCAGAAAGATCGGGTTACCTTGCCACTGCTCGAGCGCCTGGACGAGCGCCACGCTGGTGAACTCATGATCCGGATGAGCATCAAGCCGTGGATCCGGCATCACCACAATCCCCGGGTTCACCTTGCGCAGCACCTCCACCAAGTCCTCCACTAGATGCTGCCAGGAGTTGCTGCGCGCGGCGCTCGATACCAGTTTGCTCAAGTTCGCGCGCCGATAGCGCGCCACATCGGTATTTGCGCTATAAACTTCCGGAACCGCTTGCCCCGGTACCCGATACATCTCATCCATTCGTCCATCGAAGTAACCGAGATTGGCGGTGCGCTCCGGAGGAATATTGCCCTGCCACGGAACAGTCACGCTATCGACCGCACGCAAATAGCCTTTGAGGGCGTAATGCTCCGCCGGGTCGCTGACGCTGGCGCGATAGTTCATGTCGCCGGCATTGCCTGCGGTCACCGTGACCACGCTCGCTTGCCGATCGGCATACAGACCAAATGCCGCGACTTCGGCATCGTCGGGATGAGGCGCAATCACCAAGATGCGTTGTTGCAAGTCGAGATGATTGTCGAAAAGATGCAGCGTGGCTGTTTCAGCTTCGAAAGTCACCGCATGAGTGCGAATGATGACTTCGGCACCGCCGGCAAGTTGCTCACGCAGGCCGCTCAAGTTCAACCAACGCGCGCCCACCGCATTGGTATCGAGATACTGTTGAATGCGGAACTCGCCGACCGACACCTCGACCCAGGGGTCTTGCTCCGCGCCCCAGCTGCGCACTTCGAGCAAGGCTGTGTCCCATTGAGAGACTGTGCGCGGCCAGGTGAAGCGCACGCCGTCGGCAGCTCTCGACAGCCGGATGGTCTGGATAACATTGTCTGCCGCCGCAAATTCATAAGGGTCGTTGGCATAGCGTGCTGCGTTCGCGGCACCGGCCGCCGGCGGCACATCGACCGGAGGCGCCGTCGGCGCTTGAGCGCCGCTGATCCGCGCAGTGACGGCCAATATCGCTATAGCCCACTTTGCAATGTATCTATGCATCGACGAGTCTTGCTTCGCTCGTGCCGCTCCTGGTTGCATTGCGAATGAGCGGTCGCGCCCACACGCCGACGCTCAAGACGACCCCGAAGGTGAGATACAGAAACAGCATTCCGACTCGCAGGCCGTACCGATCCCCGAGGCAGCCGATGACAATGGGCACGAGCGCACCACCCATGATCCCCGAACATAGGATCCCGGCGAAGGGACCGTGATGCTGGGGTACCGAGTTTAGGCCCAGCGATACCAGTGTGGGCCACATGATCGAGGCGAAGAAACCAATGCAGGGAAAGGCCACTCGGGATACTTCGGCCGAGCCGAACAAGGCCATCGACAGCATGCACAGCGCACCGATCGAAAATCCGATCAACACGCGGCGGCTGTCGAAAAGCTTCAGCAAGCCCATTCCCAGGAGACAGCCGGCGGTCATCAGCCCCCAGAAGTAGGCCACCGCATCCGCACCTCCCGTGTGGGGATCGACATGGTGATAGCGCTCGAGAAACGGGGACATCCAATCGGCCGTGCCCTGCTCGCAGCCGACATAGGCAATGATGGCAAGAAAATAAAGCCAGACGTAGGGGTTGCGCAGAAGCTGCCGGTACATGGACAGAGTACCCGCCGACTCCTCGGCCGTACGCTCCACCTTGGGTAGGCGGATCAATGTGATCGCCACCACGCAAACGCCGGAGACCACGGCAAATATCCAGTAAATCGATACCCAAGGGAGTGCGGGAGTTGTGATGCTGCCCAGAACCCCGTACAGCCCCTTGAGATCGCGGTGCGCGGGATCGAGGTGCCTCACGAGATCGGAATACACCAGGGGACTCACGAAGGAAGCGGCGCCGAAGATGAGCTGCGCAAACGCTGAGTTGAACGCAAAGTGCTCCTCCCCTCCGGCCACACGCAACAGGGGATTGATCGCAACCTGCAGCACAGCCATCCCGGCCCCGATCACAAAGAGCGAAGTCACCGCCATTGAATAAGTTGGGAAGGCCGCGAAACTTGCCGCGCCGAGACTCGCCGCGACGAAGGAGGCGACCATGGGTTTCTTTTCTCCCCAGCGCTCCACCGCAAAGCCCGCCGGAATCGACATCACGCCGTACGCAATGAAAAACGCGAACGGCAGGATGGCGGCCATCGTCAGCGACACGTGAAAGTCGGCGATGATGTCCGGAACCAACGGTCCGAGAATATTCGTGAGAAAGGAGATCACGAAAAACACGAAAAACACGACCGCAACCAGAAATCGGCTTCTGCCTGAAGTCGCGGCGCGCACCGTGGATGTCATTGTCATTCGATCGACCTCGTTGATGTTCGTCGGGTTGCGGCCCATGGGCGGGCCACTACACGACCGGAACTTGGCTGATGTTGTTCTTCGGGTCCATCCAGAACGATTCGTTCACGAAGCGGCTGAAGATTTCGCGCGGCAAGATGGGGGTGCGCTCGATCGGCTCCACCTTGGGGCGCACCGTATGCAGGCCCGGCATGCCGACCCGGGCATCGAACTCGTCCGCGTTGTAGGAGATGTGGTCGAAGTCGTGTTCGAACCAGGGTTCGCCGATGAACTGGTAGACCGCGCGCATGGCCGCCGACGGATTGCGCGCCAGGCTCTCGTAGGTCAGCAACATCAAGTGGCCCGGGGCGTATTGGCCATAGAACGCATCCTTGGTGGCCTGGAAGGAGAATCCCACCATGCCGCGCGGATCGGTCAGCGCCTCGACGCGCGAGTACACCGTGGTGTTGGTGTCGAACCGGAACACCTTGCTGACGCCGACCGGTTGCCTGCGCACCAGCCGTTCCATGCTGTCCAACACCCAGGACAACTGGCGCACACACGCGATGACCTTCGCGTCCGGAAACAGTGTCTCCAGCAACTGCATCCGGCTGCACCACAGCCGGCTGGTGTCGAACACGACGCCGGCGTCCGCTTGTCCTGCGTAGAAGTTCTCGACCAGGCCGCGCAGCATTGCTACGCGTTGCTCGTCGGAGACGTCGAACGAAAAATCGTTCTTGCTGCTCGTCTCCGCCATCACCACCCCCATGATGTCGGCAAGCGGACTGGTCATGCCCGAACGGAAACGCGGGTTCTGGTTGAGGATGGCGGCCAGAAGCGTGCTGCCCGAGCGCGGCATCCCGGAAATGAAGTGGAACTTGCGGGTTGACTTCGCGACGTGGGGTACCGCAGGCATGGGGTCTCTCTCCTGTAACCGCCCCAAGCGGGGTGTCCGGCGAATGATATCTGGTCCGGGCGGGCGGGCGGCAATCCTCGCGACAGTCCGGCCGGATTCAATGATTTCTCCCCTGCGAAGCGGCTGTCCCAATCTCGACGGCGACCGGGACACTGATGGTCGGAACGTTCCATCCAGTCAATTCGACGACCGGCGTCGCCGCTCCTGACGTCGCGAAATGCGCCGTCAGGGTAAGGGATTCCCCAGGCCAGAGCGTGACGTCATTGTCGCTCCACTGGATCGGCAATATCGGCTCGCCGCCCGCGGATTGCTTGATCGACACGTGCTGGAACAGCGCCACCGCTTTGGAGGATGGGGGAACCGTCAGCGTGACTGAGGCGATGTCCTCGGCTCCCTCGTGCCGCATCGTTACGTGGACTTCGCTCGTCGCGGTCGGCAGGGACTGCAATGGGGTCAGGTCCGCATATCGCGTCACCGGCGTTAGGTACCAAGTCGAATTTGCCCAGTCGAGCTCGTCGGTTTGGGTGGAGAGCCAATAGACGTTGCGGCTGATCGATTTGCCCGCTGCTGAAGCGAGCTCGAGCTCGATGAAGTAAGTGCGCGACAAGCCATCCAGCGCCGGCAGCATCGCCAGTTGCTGCGCACCGTTTCCCTTAAGATCGATGTCTTTGAGGCGCTGCTCGTAGGCCACGCTGCCGTCTAAGTTGCGTACGCGGATGACCGCCCGCAATCCATGCTCACGGTTAAGCGTGTGATTGACCAACATGATGGCGCGCGTATCGTATGAGTACTGGATGTGCAGCGGCTCATTGGCGATCTTGGCGCCGAAGTAGGCGCCGGCCGGATTCAGGAAATAATCGTACAGATGCCAGTGCAGCGAGGGCCAGGCGTTGTTGAGCATCCAGTAGATGACGCCGGTCGAGGGTTTGGCCGCATCCATGTGTGCATTGAACGCCTCGAATTGCGCTCGGACGTTGTCGTAGTTTTCGAGCTGGGACTTGGCGACGTAGTCCTCGAGGCTCTTAGGCTGGCCGTAGCGCCTCGCCAACGCGGTGTCGAACGACTCGATCGTGGCGAATATCGACCAGGCGGCCGAAGCGTGAAACTGCCGCGCCTGCGGGTATTTCCACAGCGCCTCCAGCTCCTGCGGCGCGAGCATGCGAGTCAGGTCGTCCAGCAGCGGAATAGAGGCGCCTGCGCTCACTTCGGAGTCGAACCCGAAGGCGCCGCCCAGCTTGTCGGCATACCAATACGCCGGCGGGATCCATGCGTAGGGCCCGGCCATCTTCATGCCGGACGGACCGGTCTCGGCCGTGCCCTGGTCCGCTGCCGCCGCGATGATCGGCAGCGACCAGTCTTCGGCATGCAAGGTGTCGACGTACATTTTTGAGATCGCCGGCGGCGGCGCGTTGTCACTGCCGATTAGAAATCCGATCACGGACGGGTGGTTTCGCAGCAGACGCGCCTCGCTCGCCATCGAGGCTGCAGCCACCTTCTCGTCAGCGGCATCCCACGGCTCGCCGCCTGTCTTGGCCCATGATTCCCATTTGTCGCAGCACTCCCAGCCGGCGAGGATCATGAGCCCAAAGCGGTCGGCGAGGTCGTAGAATCCTGCGTCCTCCAGCTTGCCCTCGCTTCGTAAGGCGTTGAGCCCGAGGTTCACGACGTAACTGAACTCGGTCTCCATGCGCTTGGGGTCGTCACGCAGGAACATGTCCGGCGCCCACCCCGCGCCGCGAATAAGAACAGGTTTGCCGTTGATGACGAACTGCCTAAACCCGTGCTGGGTCAGATGGGAGCTGACGCTGCGGATGCCGAACGTCGAGCTGGCCCGGTCGGAGATCACATCATCAACGGCAGCCGCCATCTGGAGAGTGTAGAGCGGATGGGCGCCCATACCGACCGGCCACCAGACCTGCGGATGGTTGAGATCGAGGCCCGGATCGCTCTTAGGGGAAAATGACACGGTCTGCGTCTGACCGGCATCGAGATGGATTGTCCGCCGCAGCGAAACGCCGGCCACGACGCCCGTGATCGTTGCCTCGCGTGCCGACGCATCGAGGTTTCGCGCCTGTACTTTCACGGTCAGCGCAGCGCGGGACAAATCGGGAAGTGATAGCGTCGATGTCACCTGCGGATACCCTATCTCGACCGGCCCCCTCCGCACGATATCCACGCCCCGCCAGGGGCCCATGTTGTTGTCCGGTGGCGTCGGGTTCCAGTCGACCCAGCCAATCGACAGGCTCAACCTGGGATCGGCCGGATGCACGCGCAATGCGAGGGTATTGGTGCCCGCGCGCACCCAACGTGTCACGTCGAGCTCATGCACCGGATAGGCTCCGGCGACGGCTGCCTGTTCGGCGATGAGGTTCCCATTCAACCAAACATCTGCGCTCGCGATGATGCCGTTGATCCGCAGCAGCGTGCGTGTTTCCCGCCCTCCTTCGACCAAGGTGAACTCGGTGCGATACCACCAGGGAATCACGAACACGTTGCCGCTGGAATCGGGCTCCTCGGCAGCACGCAGGTTGTCGCTGTAGAACACGTTCTTGTAGGTGCCATTCTCCAAGAGCCCCGCCATCACCGTCGCGCGGCCGCTCACCGGATACCAGTCGCCGGTTGAATAACCGGCAGAGGAGATTTCGGCGCCGCTTTGCTGCGCTTTGGCGCTCGATTGAATCTGCCAATGGGTGATGGTGGTGGCGGACCCGAGGTCGCCATCCACTCGGGTGGGTGAGTAGACACCCTCGGCGGGTGCGAGCGACGCGCGCGCGAGCAACGCGAGCGCAACGACCACCCGGACGATAGGGATGGCCGGGTTTCGCGTCACGTCAGCCGGTCTCAAGAACGATCACCACTGTCCGCGGACGCCAAGCGTGAACATGCGTTCGGCGAAGTTCGAGTGCCCGAATTGGTCCGGCCATACCAGATAGTAGCGCTGGTACTCGTTGGTGAGGTTCGTGCCGTCCAGGAACACCTCGAGGTACTTGTTGAATTTATACGCGAGCGATGCGTCCACGTACTGCTGGGGCGCCTCGTACTCCTCCAGGCCGGTGATGCCGCCCACGCTATTCTCGAAGGCTCGCTTCGAACGGTAGTTGTACGCGACACGGGCCTGAAAGTGCTTGTCCTGGTACCACAAAATGAAGTTCCCCGACTCGGTCGAGTTGTCCTGAAACGGGATCTTGTTTCCGGCGAGATCCGTCTGTCCCGTGTTGCTCGGCGCGTACGTGAAGTTGAACTCCATGCCGGTGTTGGTGAGGAACGACGGCAGGAACGTGAATCCCTGGCGATAGTCGAACTCCGCACCTTGGATGCTGTTGCCCGAGCCCTGAATCGGCTCGACGATCGCTATGCAATGGTGGCGGACCACACCGTCCTCGTCCGGCAGATTGCAATTGGTCACGCTGCCATTCTCGATGAAGCTCTCCACATTGATGCGGAACAGCTCGAGGCCGACCATGCTCACGGAGTTGATGTAGTACTCGAACGAAGCACCGAAGTTCGTGGAACGCCACGGATTGAGGTTCGGATTGCCGGCGGAGTTGCCGGTCGCGACCTCATAGATCGGACCGGTCTTGGTTTCCAACAGCGAATAATTCAGCGCCAAACCTCCGCCCCACTGGCTCAAATCGAGGGGCATCATATTCTTGGAGGCGGAGAGGCGCACGGTGAACGTACTGGTCACATTCAGCGCGAAGTTGGCCGCAGGCAGGGCGTCGTTGTAGCTGCGCCGGGTAACGCTGGTTCCGGCATCGGCGGGCTCAAGTCCGTATTGACCCGGCAGGCCGGTCAAAAACTGGGTCACATCCAGATTGGTGTGGATCAGGCGTGCGCCCACGTTGCCGCTGTACTTCATGCCGCCGAGCTCGCCATTGAAATCGGCTTGCACATAGCTCGAAAGTTCCTTCATCGATACGGCCCAACTCTCTCCAGGCGACGGCTGTGTCGTCGTATTGGGATAAAGCGCCTTCCAGTACGCCATGGGATTGATCAGTGCGTTTGGATTGACCGCCCAAAAGGTGATCCCCGACCCCAGTAGATTGGTGTATTCCTGGAAGTTGTTGGCGAGTGGCGCCGGGGTTTTCGACATCTGCTGCGACGACAACGCGCCGGCACGGAAGGCCCCGAGTGCGTTGCCCGCGGTACACCACGTATCGGGTGTAGTGGCGGTCGCGTTGCCACTTAATATCACGTCGGAACCGGCATATCGCACCAGACAGCCGTTTGGGTCGCTCGCGCCCATGCCGGCGTACACGGGGGTAACCAGCGTGTACCCGTCGTTATCGGCGCTGCGTATGCTGTTGCGCACGCCGAAATCCAGGTGGAATGCATCATTGAAGAAGTAGTGTCCATCGAAGCGCAGCGCGGTAATCGCGGTTTCGCGATTGTAGTCTTCGCCCGATTCCAGCGTCTTCATGGTCCAAGCGTTGGGATTTGCGAAGTCGGCGGCAAGGGATGCCGGCATGCTGATGGTGATGTTCCGGCCCGTGAGATCCGCGATGATGGGAACGGTATTCTGGGGAATGCCGTTGGCGTTGAATACGCGGGGCCCGCCCAGTTGAGTTGGATAGTTGAAGGTTCCGCAGGGCAATGGGCTGTTGGGGTCGGCCCACAGGCAGCCGTTGGAATCGGAGATATTGATGTCGGTCTCGATGTACTCCTGCGTTGCCGTTTCGCGGATACCGCGCACACCCCCTTTGAAGGGGCCGCCGTTGTCGAAATCCAACTGCACATTGAAGTTCTGTGCGGTGGACTGCCACCGGTTGACTTGCGAGTACGATTCCACATCACCCGGCCATTTTTCATACACCTGCGTGGTATAGATGTTCGACCCGACCCAATTGGGGTCGGGCGGCGGCGTGTTGTACTGACTTAGCGCGGTACTCCCGGTGTTTCTCGATTGCAACGGCACATAGGTCGCGCCCTCCCAGTTGGTGGAGTTGAACTGGATGCCGACGGTACGTTCCAACTGATCCTGATGCGCGTAGAAGTAGTCGCTGGTCAACTTGAGCCCGTGGTCGAGGTCCGCCTGGAACGAGACATTGGCGGCCTCGCGCCTGCGCTCGATGGTGCTGTCGTACAGGCCGATGTCCTGGCTGCCCATGAACACGCCGTTGGACTTCCCGTCGCCGTTCACGTCGACACTACCGTTCGGATTCACCTTGATCTGGGACGGAATCGGCGCACCGTTCCACGCACCGATAAACCCGTTGTAGGCACCCGCGCTCTCTGCGTTTTCTCCATGGAGGATGACTCCATACTGGTCGAGGCTCTCGGTGGAGTTCGCAGGCGAATTGGCCGCGCCCGCCGTGCCGAACCGGGTGGTATCGGAAAAATCACCGTGCACCAGCAGACCCCAGCGACCATCGTCATTGAATGAAACAAGACCGCTGGCCTCCGGTCCCTTTTTGCGAGAGATGCTGCCCTCTTCCTCGTCGCCCGAATAGTTATAGGTGAACCCACTCGGCAAATCCCAGGGCCGATAGGTGTGAAGATCGAGCGAACCTGAGATGCCGCCCGCGGTCTGACCTGCGGTGGGCGACTTGATGACGTCCACCTGATTGAACAGTGTTGCAGGCAGTGTGGTGAAGTCCGGTTGTTGCGAGTCAATCTGATCCGGCGTAATGAATACTTCACCGTTCAGCATGGTGCCTACCTGAGGCAGGCCGCGCACGTCCACCGAGGTTCCAACGCCCGCGTCGCGGTTGATTTGCACGCCGGTGATGCGCTGAAGCGCGTCCGTGATGGTCACGTCGGGCAATTGACCGATGCTCTCGGCCGAAATGCTGTCCTGGATACTCGCAGCGTTGCGCTTCAACTCGATCGCGCGTATCTGCGATTCACGTACCCCGGTGACGGTGACCTCATTTAATTCGTCAGCCGCCTTGTCCTGCTGCGCGGGGCCCTGCGCCCCTGCGTTCTCCGCCGGGGCACCGGTGTTCTCTGCTGACATGGCTGATGTGGCCGCGGCGGCGAGCAACGCCATGGATATAGCAATTGACAGGGGGTGCTTGCGATATGCGTTTGACACGGCCTTTCCCTCTATTGTTATCGTCCGGATCTCAGATACCCACGGCGCGCTCCGCGACCTCAGCTTGTCGAACCCCACGACCGATATCCCCACTCATTTGTGCTTTCAGAGTGTCTATTTATTCGGTCGATTGACGAATCAATCTCGCATGACACGCGGTTTTCGTCAAGTATAGGTGGATTTAGTGGCCAATGCGGTTATGATTGTTCGGAGAGGTGACGAATCAATGAGTGCTCCTACGCCTTCCCCACCCATAGCCAGCGTGACCCGCCAGCTGTCGCGACGTAGCGTTTTCGAGGCCCTCCTGCACCGCAGCCCCATCTCGCGGGCGGACCTCGCCAAGGTGACCTCTCTGTCGAAACAGACGATGTCGGAAGTCATCGACGCATTCGAGCAGCAGGGGCTGGTTCGCCCGGTGGGGCGAACCAGCGGCAATGTCGGACGGACCGCCGTGTTGTACGAATTGAGTCCGGACGGCGGTCACGTGCTCGGCATCGACCTGGGAGCGCGACGATTGACAGTCGCCCTTGCCGATATTGCGGGCAGGGTCCTCGCTGAGGTCGACGAAGCCACTGACAGTCGCGGCGGAGCTTGGGCGCTCGACCAGATTGCCCGGCTCTCGGACCGTCTGGCGCGTGACAATCACACCCACCCCAGCCGAATTCGTTCCATCGTGATGGCCACCCCCGGGGTGGTAAACCCCAAGAGCGGCGCCATCGAAATGGCACCCAACATCACCGGCCTGGATCATCTCAATGTCGTCGGCCTGCTGGGTGAGAAACTCGGCACTCCCGTCGTCCTTGAAAATGACATCAATCTCGCGGTGCTCGGGGAAATCTGGCATGGCTGCGCGCAAAACGTTGATAACGTGGCCTTTCTCGCGCTCGGTAGCGGCGTTGGACTGGGACTCTATGTCAACGGCCGGCTCGTTCGTGGCGAGAACGGCGCCGCCGGTGAGATCGGCTATCTGCCGATCGGTGGCGATCCGCTGCAAGCCGAGTCCCGCCTGCAGGGTTGCCTCGAGTACCAGATTGGCGCAACGGGTGTCGTGCGACGGTACCGGGAGGCCGGCGGCTCCGATATTGATTCGGAGAGACAGGTCTTTGAGCGAGCGCAGGCGGGCGATCCGATTGCCTCGGACGTGGTCGATGAGACAGCGCGGCTAACTGCTCTTGCGGCTGCGGCGGTCATCGCAACAGTTGACCCGCAACTGCTCGTTTTGGGTGGCTCGGTTGGAGCGCGTCCGGATTTTGCGGACAAGGTCGCACGCGTGCTGTTGCAGCTCTCGGCGCGGCCGGTGGAGATTCGCACCAGTACACTCGGCAGGCGAGCAGGCGTCGTTGGCGCCTTGTCCGTCGCCTTGCGACGTCTGCATGATGAATTCTTCGGAGTCGCGGAGCTCGCGACGGCCCTGCCTCTTCCGCCGCCCGCGCACCCTAGCGCACGTCAATGACGCGCGAAACTGCGTATTGTTTTGCGGCGGACCTAGGCGGCACGAAGCTCGCCGCAGCGATTGCCGATGCGCATGGTCAAATCGTGGCGGAATTGACCGAGCCCACCGACCCGCGCGGCGCAGCGCACGTGGCCGAACAGATCGCCGCCTGCGCCCACAAGCTGGCGCAAACCGCCGGGATCGACATCACGCGGGCGCGTCATGTCATGGTGGGAATTCCTGGAGCGATCGATCCCCGCACGGGCCGTGTTTCCTTGATTCCAAACATCGCAGGGTTGGAGGACTTCGATGTCCTCGGCTTTCTGCGTGATCGCTTCGGAACGGATGTTGCGATCGAGAACGACGTGAATCTCGCGATGCTGGGCGAGCATGCGCTCGGGTGTGCCAATCACTGCCGCAATGCCGCGTTCTTGTCGCTAGGAACAGGTGCAGGGCTCGGCCTGCTCATCGATGACAAGCTGTTTCGGGGGGCGCGTGGCTCGGCGGGGGAAATCGCGGACCTGCCAATCGGGCGCGACCCGACTTCGCAGATCCCATCTGCCAGCGGCACATTCGAGCTCGAGGTGGGCTCACTCGCCATCGTGGATCGATACCAGCGCCAGGGCGGCACCGCGGCCACCACAGTGCGCGACATTTTCAGGCTCCTGGAGCAAGGAGACGAAGTGGCGGCGTCGGTGCTCGACACGACGGCGCATTGGGTGGCCCTCGCTGTCGTGACATTGCAATCGCTCCTCGATCTGGAACTCATTGTGTTCGGGGGGAGCATAGGCGTGCGTCCCGAGCTGTATGAGCGGGTCCGACGAGCCCTTCCCGCCCTCTTTTCACGACCCATTACCATCGCACCCAGCCGGCTTGGCGATCGCGCCGGACTCATCGGGGCCGCGTGGGCCGCGGGGCAAGCGCTGCGTCAGAACCGAGATCACTCCCGAGACAGTCGGCAAGCGAGTGGCCCGTAAAAGAATTCCAGTCCCTGTGATCCTGATCGCCTGCCTTTATCTTGTCGTGGGCATCGGCGGTTTTGTTGTTCACTTCAGTGACCGTCACGCCCCTGATTGGATTTGGGTCGAGGTGACTGAGTTTCTCGCGATCGTTTGCGGCGTTTTTCTGTTGCGCGCGCACAATTGGGCTCGCTGGCTTGCCAGTGCATGGATGGCCTTTCACGTCGTCATAAGCTTCGGTGAGTTGCGCCCGCTCGCAATCCACAGCCTATTTCTCATTTTGATTGTCTGGTGCCTCTTTCGTGCGGACGCCAGTCGCTTTTTCCAAAACACGCGTACGGACTAGCTTGTGATTGCTGCTCCGCCTGTTTACAACCAATCCTCAGGCTGCAACAATTTCTGATATGACTCGTCCGGTGAATCTCGAAGAATGAACTGCGCTACCGCTTGCACTTTCTTGGCGATTTCCGGGCTCGCCTCGGCCTCCCCGGTCACATACACCATCGATCCCAATCATACCCATCCCGAGTTCGAGGTCGATCACCTGGGAGGCGTTTCGGTTTGGCGCGGTCTCTTTAAGAGGACCAGCGGCACCATTGTTCTGGACGCGACCGCACAAACCGGCACGCTCGATGTCGACATTGACGTCGCCAGCGTGGAATTCGGTAATGACAAATTGAATGAGGAAGCCGTCAACTCGACCGCACCGCCCATTTTCGAGGTTCAGAAATATCCGACCGCGCACTACAAAGGCACGCTGGGTGGCTTCGTCAATGGCTCGCCAACGACAGTCGCAGGCTTCCTCACGCTTCACGGCATCACAAAACCTGTTGCTTTGCGAATCAATTCATTCAAATGTGTGGTCGATCTACCGGCGACGCAGAAGCACGTGTGTGGCGCCGATGCAGTCGGCACGTTTAACCGCGCGGACTTCGGCATCACTGTCGGTCAAAGATATGGGTTCAAAATGGAAGTCACACTCCACATCCAGGTTGAAGCCTTCCAAGAATTGTCCCACTAGCGCCAAATTCACTCGCTACGGCACGATCGTATTCCAGTGCGGTTGAGGGACATCGACGCCTTCGCCGGGCCACGCTGTGCGCCATCAAAGCGCCTTGACGCGGTACAACACCACCCCATGCGGTGGGACAACCGCATCGATGTCCCCGCTGGTTTTCTTCGTCTCGCCCGTCCATAAATTGTCTGTGGAGTAGCCGCTTTTATTCTCCGAGAGACCCACGGCAGTGGCCTCTATGGAGATTTTCCTTTCTGTCTCGCCGGTGTTGAACAGACCCACGATCGCGTCTCCGTTCCTTTCCATCTTGGCGAACACCTGCCGGTCCCCGTTATTGGCGACCCTTTTCGCAGCAATCGAATCTTGGTCAACCGCGAGGATTGCGGCGTTCATCAGGTATTTCTGCAGGTCCTCTTGATCGAGGTTCGTAATATCGACGCCGAGGATGAGGGGCGCCGCTCCAAGCGCCCACAGGCTCAACTGCGTCTGACGTTCGACTGGAGTAAGCCCATCGTGGCCGCCATTCCCTATCTCGATGGAGTCATAGTCGTTGAACCTCCCCGAACCCGAATAAGGCTGCCAGTCGGCTACAAAGTTGAAGCGATTCGAAACATCTTTCCAGCTTGTCAGCGGATAGCTGCTGCTGCCCTTTTCGCATCGATAGCATTCAATATCAGGTGCGAACTCCCATTGATCGGCGTACTTCATCAATGTCGGAGTGAGGGCTGCTGTAAAGCTGCCTTGTGTGACGTCAAGGACAATGGGCCTCCCCCTTTTCCTTATGGCCTTCGACCACGCCTCGACATCAGGGGCGTTGCTGTTCTTCATTCCGTCGATCTTGATGTAATCGATGTCCCACCCAGAGAGCATCTTGACCCATGAATCCATAAACTCCTGCGCGCCGGGCTTGCTGTAATCGATCCTGACCATGCCTTTGCAGTTGTAATTGCTCTCCTTCACTGAGGATTTTGCAATCTGGGCGGCCGTGTACGGCGTACCCTCAATCGAGGTTTTCTTGCTTACCGCCTGATTCGAAATACCCGGGGTAACGTAGATACCGAACTTCATCCCGAGACTGTGCATATAGTCGGCAACCGCCTTGATGCCGTTGGTATCTCCGCGGGGTGGGAATCTCGACGGATCTGTCACCCAGCGGCCATAAGAGTCGACGTTTGGACCCTGCGGGCCCGGGCACTGATACCAGAAGTCGTCAAGGTTTACGTAGGTGTAACCAAGTTTCTGTAGGCCGGAGTCCCGCATCGCCCGCGCCTGAGCTTCGAGTTTATCCGCCGTCGGTTCCTTGCGGAGGAAGCTCCAGCTGCTCCACCCGAGAAGGGGCGTGGGTTCGGGACCATTCCTGGTAGTCCGGACATTCTGTTGTGCATTCAAAGTGGCAACCCCCGCCGACAACGCGACGACGACCAGAGAAGCTGCTAACGCATGTGTCCATTTCCCCATAATCATTCCTTTTGTTTTCTTTCTTTATCAAAAAGCCGTTTCTTGCGCTTACCCTGCGCTTATCGCCGGAATCACTTTTCGAGTGGTAGATCTATCTTGGTTCTTGTTGATTAAAGGTAACTCGAACCCTCGACCTTGGCATTATGAGGCCCAAGCACCGATGAAATACCTGGGTTCTTGAGGCCTAAATGCCATCTAAACCAACCAGAATCGACCTAACCAGGGCACAAAATTGGCACACGGTGCCTGTGCCTTTTAAGTTTGCTGAATGATTGCATATATGCAATCATTCTACCCGTGAATATCGTAGTCGACACGGATGTGTGGGTAGCTGGCGTTCGCGGCTCAGGCCACGCAAATCGTGTGCTGCATCTGTGTCTTGAGGGACGTTTTACACCTCTCATGGGAGCGGCGCTCCTTGCCGAATACGAGGATCTGTTGGGCCGCGAATCGGTTTGGCGCAAGGCACGATTAACGGCGGCCGAGCGCGAAGCCTTCTTGGACATATTTTTGTCGATCTGTCAGTGGACACGTATTTACTACGCTTGGCGGCCCAATCTCGGCGATGAGGCGGACAACCACCTCATGGAACTGGCGGTCGCTGGGCAAGCCGACTATCTCGTGACGCGCAACGTGCGGGATCTACTCGGTGGGGAGCTAAAATTTCCGCATGTTTCGGTGGTTACCCCGACACAACTATTGAAGGAGCAAACATGAGCGCTTTGATCATACGGCTTCCGGAGGAGAAACGGACGCGCCTTAAGCTGGTTGCGAAGTCACGCAAGGTGAGCGTGACCAAGCTCATTGAAGAGATGACGACCATTCTGTTGGCGGACTTCGATGCCGAGACTCGCTTTGAATTGCGCGCCGCGCGCGGGCGCGGGCGAATCGCGGAGGGACTCGCACTGCTGGACAAAGCCGCGGGGAAGCGAGCCCGCTCGAAGCGAAATTGAAATGTGGTGGTGAGAGAGGGACTCGAACCCTCGATCGATGCAAACGCATGCCGCCGGATTTCCGGCCACCTCCTCGCGCCCTGATTCAGCCAATCCGTTCCAACGCTTCTTGTTCGCTCAAAGTATTGGTGGCTTCGGGCATGACATCGAGCCGATCGCGTGGAATACGCTCACCGCTGACATCTGACAATCCGTAGGTACCCTGCTCTATTTTCTCAAGCGCACGCTCTACTCGAGCCAGCCTCTCCACATCCCGGGCCACCAGATTGCCCTCCCGCTCCAGCATATCCAGCTTCTGCGCATCGTCCTCATATTGGCGCGCTTGAAGATTTGATT
>Ga0209274_10000144_pt1 | contig 58640 bp, 51 predicted proteins | sample HubBroMetageREF1_FD_188343 | JGI IMG/M metagenome (GOLD analysis project Ga0209274, IMG submission 188343) | Reference soil microbial communities from the Hubbard Brook experimental Forest, New Hampshire, USA - Hubbard Brook CCASE Soil... | ecosystem: Environmental > Terrestrial > Soil >...
GCTTCACCTCGAGGCCGATGGTCTGGCGAACGGCGCGCGCGACATGTCCGAACGCGATCACCTGATCGGCAATATCGGGGGGCGGGTCGGCTCCGGCCGGCACCGTCGCCCGGGCTCCGGCGATACGCGCGAGACCCATGCCGGCGACCGCCAGCTGCTCCAGCAGCAGAACCTGCCGCCCCGTCGCCACCCGATCCGCCCGGGCGGCATCGCCGGCGCGATCGCGCGCGGGGTCGCGCGGGTCGGGAGGGGATGAGATGGTGGGGTTCGCGTTTGTCATGGACAAGTCGTACACATATAGGGAACATGAGGTAAACATCATTTTACGTGCCGGCACCGCAATCGGGTGAAAGGAAGTTCCAGTGGGGCGTCCCCGCCCGCCTGCCGGCGAAGGCCGGCATTCGCTCTCGGGCATTCCGATCGGCGGTTCCAGATCCTTGCGCGAAACCCCCTGTTGCTGCATGTCGTTGCCGACGGGAGGGTTCCGACCAGATGCGCATCCTGCACGCCGCCGATATCCACCTCGACAGCCCCCTTTCGGGTCTGGTCGCGCGCGCCGGCGGCCGGGCCGAGGAATTGGCCGGGGCGACCCGGCGGGCATTCTGGGGCCTGATCGACTATGCGATCGAGTCCGAGGTCGCCTTGGTATTGATCGCCGGCGATCTCTATGACGGCGATTGGAAGGATTTCTCGACTGGCCTGTTTTTCATGGACGGCATGGCGCGGCTGGGGCGCGCAGGCATTCGAGTGGGGCTCATCAAGGGCAATCACGACGCGGAAAGCCTGATGACGCGCTCGCTCAAGCATCCCGACAATGTGAAACTCTTCCGCGCCGACCGGCCCGAGACCTGGCTCTTGGAGGATCTGGGCGTGGCCATCCATGGCCAGAGCTTTCCCAGGCGCGACGTGATCGACAATATTGCCTCGTCCTATCCCGCGGCACGGCCCGGTTGGCTCAATATCGGCCTCCTGCACACGGCGGCGGACGGCAAGCTCGGGCACACGCCCTACGCGCCCTGTTCAGTCGCCGAACTCGCGGCGAAGGGATATGCCTACTGGGCGCTGGGCCACGTCCATACTCGCGCCATCCTCAGCGAGAAGCCGTGGATCGTCTTCCCGGGGAACCTCCAGGGCCGGCACGCCAACGAAACCGGGGCCAAGGGTGCGACCCTCCTGACTGTCGAAGACCGGGAAATCGTCTCGGTCGAACCAGTCGTCCTGGATGTGGTCCGCTGGGCGAGAGTCCCGGTCGACCTGTCGGGCTGCGTCGATATCGACGCTGCCGGCGACCGGATTCGAGACGAGATCAGCGGTGCAGTGAGCCGGGCCGACGGCAGGACGCTCGCCGTCCGGCTGATCCTCGCCGGCGAGACGGCGGCCCACCGGGCTTTGGCCGGCGATCTGGAAAAGACCAGTGCCGAGTGTTCGGCCCTGGCCGCCCAAGCCGGCGTCGATGTCTGGCTGGAACGGGTCATCGTCGAGACGCGGGAGCCGGTGGCGCGGACCGCGCCGGACGGCGATGCGCTCGCAACCCTGTTGGCCGTCGTCGACGAGATCCGGACCGATCCGGAGCAACTGGCGGAAATCCGGACCGAACTGGCGCAGGCCCTGACCCGGATGCCGACCAAGGTCAGGGCGCTGGCCGGCCTCGCGGAATTGGACGATGCGGCGCTGGGTTCGGTCCTGGAGGGTGCAGCAGCAATCCTCCGTCATCGGCTGCTGGACTAGCGGCGGGCCCTGCCGGTTTCGGGCCTGCAAGCATCGATGCGCGCCCGGAGACAAAAAAGATCCAAATGTTGGACAAGGATGAGCGTGTCCGCCCCGTGATCGCCGACTGGAAATTCGCCTCCATGCGTTCATGTCCAAAATTCTAAATCAAATCCGGTAGAACTCAATCATCAGTGACAAAAATAAGTCATGTTGAATTCAAATTCCGGTACTTACTTGTCATATTTCTGAATACTTAGCAACTTTATTCACAATAGCCCTTCAATTTCCTAGAGCTACATAATGTCGTTTTTACCGCCGAGATTATTATTTACAGATACTGACTTCACCGAGCTTCGTTTGAGCCCTCTTCTAAAGCAACCATGCGGCATTTGCGACCGTTCGGCCATGATCAGGAGCGGCGAAAACTACAAGCCGCCAGGATCGGGCGGACGTCCGCTGGGACCCGTTCGCAAGCACCAACCGCAGGATAGGGAGGACAGGAGTGAACAGCGATCAGGAAAAGCTTGATCTGCGCGTCCGGCCGCGTGGCGTCCATGACCGTCGCCGGAGCCTGGGCTGCTTCGCCGTGATACTGGCGCTGGCGACGGCCGGAGCCTCCGAAGCCGAGCCGATCGTTGCCACCACCACCGGTACCTTCAAGGCGGTGCCTTCGCCGAGCGATCCGGGGGTCGATGTCTTCTTCGGCATCCGCTATGCGGCGCCGCCGGTCGGGGCGTTGCGCTGGGCGCCGCCGCGAGCGCCGACGCCGCCCTCGGAAACTGTCGTCGCCGCCAAGCCCGGCGATGTCTGCCCGCAAGACTTCGAAAGCACGGCCCCTCTGAAGCAATCCGAAGATTGCCTCTTCCTCAACGTCTATGTTCCGGCTTCCGCGACTCCGCAATCGGCACTGCCGGTGTTCTATTGGATTCATGGCGGCGCACTGATCTTCGGCACTGGTGCCGACTACGACCCGTCGGTCATGGTGGCGCAGAACAACATCATCGTCGTGACCATCAATTACCGTCTGGGCGCCCTCGGCTGGCTGGTCGAGCCGGGCCTCCTCGCCACTTCTCCCGACAATTTCCAGCGGACCGGCGATGGCGGCGACTACGGGCTGATGGACGAGGAGTTCGGCCTGCAATGGGTGCGCGACAACATTGCCGGCTTCGGCGGCGATCCGGCGAAGGTCACGATCGGCGGCGAATCCGCCGGCGGCCTGAGCGTGTCGTCGATTCTCGCCTCGACCAATCTCGCGCGCGGCCTCTTCCGCGGTGCCATCATCGAAAGCGGCGGCTATTTGCTGAATTCCGTGCCGTCGCAGACGACGTACGGCGCCGATTTCGGTGCTGCCTTCGATGCGGCACTGGGGTGCACGCCGCCGGCCGACGCCGCCTGTCTGCGGAGCCAGCCGGTCGACAAGATCTTGACCGCGCAGAATGCCGTCTTCGGTGTAGCCGGGATCTCACCCGACACCGGCACCCTGATCCTGCCGCAAGGGCTGCAGCAGGCATTCTCCACCGGGCAATTCATCCGCGTCCCCGTGCTCCAGGGCTCGAACGCCAATGAAGGACGCTTGTTCGAGCCCGACGAGATCCCGTTCGCCGCGAGCCTCGACAGCGTCGCCGCCGCCGGTGGCCCGGCCAATTACGATCTCGATCATCCGAACGAGTTCTGCGCTTCGCCCCAAGACACGGGCGCGCCCGCGACCTGCACCTATCCCCAGGAGATCAACCTCTATCTGGCCTCGTTGGGCCTGCCCTCGACGATCAATTCGACCGGCTTCGACGCGCTGCTGGCGACGGAATATCCCCTCGCCGACTTCCCGGATCCGTTCCTGCCCGGCAACGCGCCCAGCTCGGACGAGGGCCTCGCCCAAATTTTCACGGATCTGGTCTTCGCCTGCAACATCTTCGATTCGAACATGGATTTGGCGACGTTCGTGCCGGTCTTCGCCTATGAATTCAACGATCCCGATGCGCCGCCCTCGCTGTCGAGCAGCGTCGTCCGGCAGCCCAACGATCAGTTCGGCTTCCCCACCGCCTCGGAGCATGCCTCCGAGCTGCAGTTCCTGTTCGATCTGGGGACGACGCTCGATGCCGGGGAGCAGGTGCTCGCCGCCGAGATGAAAACCTACTGGGCGAATTTCGTCACCACTCTCAACCCGAACCACGGCGACACCGCGGCCGTTTCGGCACCCTGGCAATCCTTCGACACGGTGCGGTCGGTTCAGGACCTGGTGCCCAGGCCGATGGCGCCGCATCCCTTCACGACATTTCCGGCCGAGCATTTCTGCCCGACCTGGGAGCCGCTGCTCATCGCCGAGGGTATCTCCATCCCGGCCGTGCCCTTCGCATCGACGCTGCCGGTGACCGGCCCCTGATCGCCCTGCCGGGAGATATTCTCCCAAAACGCCGCGCGCCCACCCGACTCGATTCCCTTCGCGCGATAGGGTCGGGTGGGCGACACGCTCGATCTTGCAAAGTCCGAATTCGGAGCCCTATTGTCGGAGAGCCTCGAGCGCCGAATCATCGACGAAGATACCCTCGTCATAGAGATCGCTGGACGATGGGCCGGCCGAAACCGATATCGCGCCAAAGCCGGTCGGGAATTGGGGACCGAGGGACCGCCGAATGCGCATCGAGCAGTTGCATCTCGAGAAATACGGCCATTTCGACGGGTTGAGCCTCGACCTGTCGGATCCGACCGTCCTCCTCCATGTGATCCATGGCCGCAACGAGGCCGGCAAATCGACGGTCTTGAACGCGATCGGCGACCTGCTCTTCGGCTTCGACGAGCGAACCCGGTTCAATTTCCGGTTCGAATATGGCCGCTTGCGGATCGGGGCGACCCTGTCCAACGCCGCGGGCCAGCGCCTCAGCTTCAAGCGCCGGAAGGTGCGCACCAACAGCATCCTCGCCGCCGACGAGACTGCGGCCTTGCCCGAGAACTGCCTCGCCCCGTTTCTCGGCGGAGTCGACGAGCCGTTGTTCGAGCGGATGTTCGGCTTGAACCACGAGCGGCTCCGCTCCGGCGGCAAGGAGATGCTGGATGCCCGGGGCGACCTCGCCCGCAGTCTCTTCGAGGCGGGCAGCGGAGTGGGCGGGCTGAATGCGCTGCAGCGCGCCCTGGCCGACGAGGCCGCCGCGATCGGCTCGCCCGCGACCAAATCATCGACCAAACCCTATTGGCGCGCCTTTCAACGGTATGACGAGGCCAATGGCCGGATGCGGGCCGATGCGCTCAAGGCCGATGTCTGGAACGCGGCGCTGGGGACCGTCGGCGAGGCCGAGGCCAGGCTCCGTGACGTGGAGGCGAGGCTCGAAGCCTGCCGGCGCGAGCGGAGCGGCCTGGAGCGGGTACGGCGCGTCACCCCGCTGTTGCGCCGGATCGACGATCTCGCGCAGCAGATCGAGAGGCTCGCCGAAACGCCGCGCCTGCCCGAAGATTTCGAAGAGACTTGGCGGCAGGCCGTCGAGACCGAGAAGGCCGCGCGAACGAAGGTCGAGGCCGCGGCGGAAGATCGCGATCGTCTGGCTCGGGATCTCGCGAGCCTGGGCGATCCCGGGCCTTGGGGCCGTGTGCGCGAGCGGATCGAGACGATCGCCACTGGATTGGGCGACTATCGGACCAAGCGGAACGACCTGCCGCACCGCATCCGCGACCTCGAAAACGGCGGCAAACAGATGGCCAACCTGTTGCGCCAGCTCGGTGCCTCGATCTCGCCCGACGAGGTGACCGGTCACCGGCCGTCGGAGCCGACGCTGGCACGAGTCCGCGCGCTGATCGCAGCCTGGAACCGGCTGGATGCGGATCGAGCCAGAGCCGTGGCCGAACTGGAGAAGGCGGGACAGGCCTTCGCTTCGGCTCTGGAAGCAGCCGAGCAGGCGGGCGATCCCGGCGATCCGGCGCTGGCCCGGACGGCGTGGGAATCGGCGAATTCCCTGGGCGACACCGCCGGGCGCCAGGCCAAGGCCGCGCGCGAGCGGGCCGCCGCGGAAGAAAGGCTCTCCGCTGCCCTCTCGGCATTGGGCCGCTGGTGCGGGACGGCCGATCAGTTGAGCGCGGCTGCCTTGCCGGATGCGGGAGCGATCGTCGGGTTCGAACAGCGCCTGGAGAAACTCGCGAAGGACCGAGAAGACGCGGCGCGCGGGCTCGGCGCTCTCGAAGCCGACGAGCGGCGTATCGAAGGCGAGCTGCGAGCGCTCCAACTCGTCGGCGAGGTGCCGACGACGGAGGCGCTCGACACGGCCCGGTCCCGCCGCGATCGGGGCTGGCGGGTGATCCGGCGCAAATATCTCGAAGGGGCCGGCGTGCCCGAAGCGGAATTTTCGGCTCTGGCCCCCGATGGCGACCCGGCCGGCGCGTTCGAGGCGGCAGTCGCCGCTGCCGACCGTCTGGCCGACCGCCGAGAACGCGAAGCGGCGCGCGTCGAACGATTTGCCCTTCTGACCGGACATCTCGCCAAGGTCGCGGGCGACATCCGTGCGACCGAACTCGTCGTCGAGACTTTGGCGAAGCGAGCGGCCGAGACGATGTCCGAGTGGGCGGCACTGTGGGCCGGGACCGGCATCGCTCCCGCTTCACCCGGAGAAATGCGCAGCTGGCTGATCGACAAGGACAAGGTCTTGCTGCTGTTCCGAGCCGCCGGGGCCGCCCGGGATATCCTCACCGAAGTCGCCGACGAGGACGCACAGCTTCGCTCGCACCTGCTCCGCGCGGCCGGAGCGTTGCGGCTCGACCCGGTTGCGACCCTCGAAACCGCTTCGTTGCGCGACCGGGTCAGGGTCGCGGTGACCAACGCCGTGGAGCATTGGAACGCGAAGAGCCAACTCGATCGCGAACGTTCCGACAAGATGAAGGAACGCGACCAGCGGCAACGAGAATGCGACAAGATCGACAGTCTCCTCGCCGGCTGGAAGGAGAAATGGGCGGCCGAAATGCCGGCGCTCGGCCTCGCCGCCGATGCGGCGCCGGTCGAGGTCGAGGCCGCCTTGCTGGTCTGGCAGAGCATCGGGGTTCTGGAGGCCGATCTGACTCAGACCCGCAAGCGCCGCGATCAGCTGGCCGATGCCGTCGAGGCCTATGAACTGGAAATCCGCACCCTCCTGGCCGATATCGGCGAAGAAGCAGCGGATTTGGCGATGCCGGGCGACCCGTCGGCCGTTGTTCCGGTCCTGCAGACTCGGCTCGGGGCGAGTTTGGCAATCGAGGCGAGAATCGAGGATGCCCGCCGCAATCTCGGCCAGGCCGAGGAGATCCTGAGGCGAGCGCGAGCGGCGGCGCTCGATGCTGCAGGCGACCTGCAACGGCTGCGCGATCGGCACGGCTTGGCCGAGGCGGCCGACATCCTCGAACTGGCGCGCTGGTCGCGGGTGGTGATCGACGCCGAGGCGGCGAAGGCTTCGGCGCGGGCGGCGCTGATCGACCAAGGCGACGGGCGCGACGAGCCGACGCTGCGCCTCGCCGTCGCGACCGTCGATCCCGACGGGGCTGCGGCGGAAGTGGCGCGGCTGGAAAGCGAAATCGTCAGATTGCAGCAAGATGCACAGAAGGCGGCGCAGGCCGTGACCTCGGCGCAGGACGAGCTTCGGCGGCTGCGCGACCGGGAAGGTATCGGCGAGGCTGCCCAGGCCGCGAACGAAGCCGCTGCGGAAATGGCGATGCATGTCGAACGGTGGCTCAGGCTGCGGGCGGCCGGTCTGGTCCTGAACCGCGCCGTCGAACGGTACCGGACCGCGAACGAAAACCCGCTGGTCCGGCGGGCCAGCGAGATCTTCGAGGCAGTGGCGGGAACAGGGGAGAACCCGATCGTTCGTTTATCCGTCGACTATACCGACGAAGAGCGGCCTGTGCTGGTCGGCTGGCGGCGGGACGGGACGATGTGCCCGGTGCCGGGCATGAGTGACGGAACGGTCGATCAGCTCTATCTGGCGCTCAGGATCGCCGCCGTCGAAAGATATGCCGAGGGCGGCGAGCCGATGCCGTTCATCGCCGACGACCTGTTCATCACCAGCGACGAGGAGCGGACCGTACCGGGCGTCAGGGCGCTGGCCGAACTCGGCAAACGGACCCAGGTTCTGTTGTTCACCCATCACCATTACGTCGTCGATGCGGCGCGGACCGCGTTGGCGCCCGGGGCCTCGAGGATCCATCGGCTCCGCACGTCCGCCAGCGAGGGTCGCGATCAGGCTTCGTGATCCGAGACCGGGTCGGCGCGCGTTCCCGCGGCCGACTCCACGGTCCCGAGAGGGTTTCCACGATCTTCGGCGCAAATTTCGGCCGCGCGGCCCGGAGGCGGGATCTCACGGCCGCGACGCTCGTTACGCCTCTTTTGCACCAGAGGGCGATCGTCCGATAGGATGATGGTGCGTTGCTGCACCCGAGCACCATCGACACGAGCGTGCGCCCGGGGCCAAGCTCGGATTCCCAGCGTCTCCTTGCCGCTGGGGCGCCATCGGTCGCCCTCCCCGTCGATCGACGAGTCACGAAAGGACCAGCCGCTTGAACCATTCCCAACCCGGCACCGGACGACCCCCGGTCGTGGCCATCACCGGCGCTTCGTCCGGGATCGGCCGATCGACGGCCGAACTCTTCGCCAGGCGCGGTTGGCGGGTCGGGCTGATCGCCCGCGGCGCAGTCGGGTTGGACTGCACCCGCCGGGCGATCGCCGAGGCGGGCGGGTCGGCTCACGTCGCCCTCGCCGATGTCTCCCGGTCCGAGATGCTCGAACTCGCCGCCGATGAAATCGAGCACGCCCTGGGTCCGATCGATGTTTGGATAAACTGCGCCGGCAACGGCGTCTACGGCACCTTCCTCACCGTGCCCGAAGCGGAATTCCTCCGTGTCACCGCCGTGACCTATCTGGGCGTGGTGAACGGCACGCGCGTCGCCCTGAAGCGGATGATCCCGCGCAATCAGGGCACCGTGGTCAATGTCTGCTCGGCCGTGGTCTATCACGCTCTGCCGCTGCTTTCTTCGTATTCGGGGGCGAAATATGCGGTCCGCGGCTTCACCGAGGCGGTGCGCAGCGAGCTCCGGCACGATCGCAGCCGAGTCCATCTGACCATCGTCTATCCGCCGGCCGTCAATACGCCGTTCTTCAGCCATGCCCAGTCCCACCTGCAACTCCCGCCGCGGCCGGCGCGGCCGGTCTACCAACCCGAGATCGTCGCCGATGGAATCTATCTGGCGGCCACCACGCGGCGGCGGCAGCTCGAGATCGGCGGGATCACGGTCGCATTCGCCTGGCTGACCAGGCTCGCCCCCTGGTCGGGGGAGATTCTGATCGGTCTTCTGGGCTATGAGGGGCAAGTCATCGACAACCGCGCCGTCAGGGACCGGCGCGATCCGACCCTGTTCGAACCGTCCCGGCACCCGTCCAGCGCCCACGGGCCTTTCGATGACGAGGCGTTCACCCACTCTCTGCAGCTCTGGTTCAGCCGGCATCTCGGGATCGTGCGGACCCGGCTGGGGGTTCTGATTCTCGCCATCCTGGTCGGCCTCATCTCGGGATTCGAGAGTCTTCGCGCCGTTCTCGCAAACGTCGTCGAATATTTCGGGTGAATCCTGCGCCTCAGCGGTCGGCCAGAGCTTCCGTCGCCGCCCAGACTCTCGCGACCAGTGCCGCATCCCGAACCAGCGGGTTCGGTTCGACGACTTGCCGCTCTTTGAAATAGCGCCCGGTCACCGTCGCGAGGTCCGGTGCCAGGGCGACATGGAGCGCCGTATCGGCGCCCTGCTCCTCGGTCAATTGGAACGGCGCCATGAGCTTCCAGGCGAGCCCGATTGGACCGGCGGCACGGATGAGACCCGTCGCGACGGCGCCGGGATGGACGACGTTGACGGTGATCCCGGTCCCGTCGAGCCGTCGTGCCCAGTCGACGCTGGTCATCTGCATCGCCAGTTTCGATCGGCGATATGCCTTCACCATGTCCCAGCCGCGTCTGAGCTCGAGGTCGCCCGGATCGATCGAAGCGCGATCGGCCGTATCCGAGCCGATATTGACGATCCGAGCCGGCGCGGCCGCGCCCATGGCGGTCGCGAGCGTTCGGGTCAGGAGGAAGGGCGACAGATGATTGACGGCCAGGACCGCCTCGCGCCCCTCCGACGTGACGTGCCGCCGGGTGCGGAAAACTCCGGCATTGTTCACCAGGACGGAGATCCGGGGATGACGGGCCGCGATCTGCCGGCCCAGAGAGCGGGTCGTGGCCAGGGAGGCGAGATCGGCCGCGATCACTTCGATCTCGGCGCCCGGCACGCGCTCGGCGACCCAGTCCCGGGCGGCTTCGCCCCGGTCGCGATCCCGACCGACGAGAACGAGCCGACAGCCGGCGCGGGCCAATCCCAGCGCGATCCAGAGCCCGATCCCGCGCGTGGCGCCGGTGACCACGGCTACTCCGCCGTCCGTCATCTCCGCCTCTATTCGAATTCTTTCAGCCGGACCTTGGTGCGGTGATCCGGCGGGGCCTTGCCCCATTGGCCCGCACCCTTGAAATATTCCTTCTGCCATTTCTGCTGCTGGGCGGAGGAGCCCGCGACCTCGAGATCGGCAATGAAATTCCGCCGGCTATCGGCCCATTCCGTATAGGCGCGCAAGACTTCCGGATCCTGGTCGAGAGTGCGGAATTCGGGCTCGACGGTTTCGAGCAGGCCGCGTCGGAGCGGGAACACCATGCAATAGGGTTCATCCAGCCCGAAGCTCACCGGGGCTGAGGGCCGGGTGAATTTGTAGTTCATGGTGAAGGTGAAGGGCGACCAGTCGGTTTCGACCATGGCGGTCAGCGGTTGGATCGAGTCCTTGATCATGTTGACCGGGCCGCCGACCCAGAGATCATAGCCGGGTTCGGTCCGGAACAGGCCGTTGACGCCGAGGGTCAGCACGCCGTCGCCGAAATGGCTGGAGGCGATCGGTGGCGGGGCACCGCGCGCCGATGGCTGAATGGAGATCGCGTCCAGTCCGGCACCGCCGTTCCACTGGGCCACGAACGGGCTCGGATTGAGGATCAGCCAGCCATGCGTATTGGCGATATTGAGCGGCAGGCACCGATAGGCGAAACCCTCCGGCGTCCGGTCCATCCAGACGCGCTCCAATGGCGCGGGGACGATCCGAGGTGGCGTTCCCGAGGTGGCGTAGCAGATCAGGCGCAATTTCCGGCTCCTTCACCCCCGACGTGCCGAACTCTCGGTCAGGGGGAAGTCGGGTGCAAGAGGGTTTCGGCTTGTGCCAGCCGGATGTTCGCTGCCTCCGAGGCGCCCCGGAGCAAGTCGGCCGCCTCGTCGGCCGAAGCCGGCCGGCCGGTCAGATAGCCTTGGACGACGGTGCAGTCGAGCGACCGCAGAACCCGCAGCTGCTCCTGGGTCTCGACCCCCTCGGCGATGACGTCGAGGCCGAGTTCGCGCGCCATCGAGATGATGGCGGAGGCGACGGCGCGGCTGGCACGGTTCCAGTCGACATCCTTGGTGAAGGCGCGATCGATCTTGAGGCTGGAGATCGGCAGCTGGTTGAGCCCGGCGAGCGAGGAATAGCCGGTGCCGAAATCATCCATGCCGACATCGATGCCGATCCCGTGGAGCAGCTCGACCGTGCTGCGGACCCGCTCGAAATCCTCGATCATGGTGCTTTCGGTAATCTCGATTTCGAGCAATCCGCCGGGCAGGAGATGGGCCTGATAGGCCGGCAGGTGATCGTCCATGAGCGCGGTCAGGAACTCGCGCGGGGAAACATTGATCGCGATCGGGATCGGCTCGAGCCCGGCGGCGATCCAGGCCTGGAGCTGCCGGCCGACTTCGTCGAAGACCCAGCGGGTCAGCGGCTTGATCAGCCCGGCCTCTTCGGCCAGACCGATGAACAGGACGGGCGGCAGCAGCCCGCGCTCCGGATGTTGCCAGCGCACCAGTGCTTCGAATCCGACCAGGCGGTAATCGGGGAGCGCCACTTTCGGCTGGAAATGCAGCACCAGCTCGCCTCGCGGAATCGCACGGCGGAGTTCGATTTCGAGCGCCAGCTTGTCGCGCGCCTGGCCGTGTTCGACTCGATCGAAGAAGGCGAACTGGTTGCCGCCCATCAGTTTCGCCGTCTGCAGGGCCGCCTCGCCGGCCCGCATCAGCTCGCCCGCCTGCTGGGCGTCGTCCGGGTAGAGCGCAATGCCGACCGAGCCGCTGAGCTCGTGCGTCATCTCGCCGAAGCTGAAGGGGGCGCGGCAGAGATCGATCAGCCGCCCCGCCGCGCGATAGGCCGTCTCCGAGCCCGTCCCGGATTCGCCGATCAGGACGAAGCGATTGCCGGAGAGGTGGCCGGCGATCTCGCTGCCGTGGCGCTTCACGACCAGGCGCCGGCCGATCTCGGTCAGCAGCTGATCGCCGGCGCCGTGGCCCAGCATCTCGTTGATCGATTGGAAGCGATCGACGCCGAAGGTCAGGATCGGCAGCTTGCGGCCTGCTCGGCGCGCCTTGTCGATGGCGGTTTCGATCAGGCTCTCGATCAGCACCCGGTTGGGCAGGCCGGTCAGCTTGTTGTGAGTGGCCAGCCGGACCAGTTCGCCGTCGCGCTGTTTGGCCTGGGTCACGTCGAAATTGACCCCGATCGCCCCCAGCCACGCCCCGTCCGGCCCGAAGCAGGGCTCGACCAGGACCTGCATCCACCGCCACTCGCCGTCGTGGCGGCGGACCCGCAGCTCGACTTCGACCCGGGTCTTCTCCTCGATATGCTGCTCGAATGCGATCCTGGCCGGGCCGTAATCCTCTTCGTGCACCAGATCCTCGAGAAACCGGCCGATATCGCGCCCGGCGCGATCGCCGCAGAATTCCCGGGCATGGAAGTTGAGATAGACGCACCGATCCGCGGCGTCGCTCATCCAGACGAAGGCCGGGATGCGCTCCAGCACCGTCCACAGCTGATCCCGGTCGAGTGTCGCCGGTTCCATAAAAGATGCTACTCCAAGATCGAGACCGGCTATCGGCCGAGCGGCTGGTCGACGAGGGCTCGATGTCATCAGCCGTCCGTATCGCGTAGATCCTTCAATGTCAACTCGACATTCCCGTCCGCGGTCAATTGCCGGTGTTCGATCTTGCGGGCAGCGGCCCGTTCGAACCGGGCGCGCTCGAGATGATAAGCCTCGACGCAGAGCTCGGGCAGCGGGCTCGTCTGCAGGAGCGCCTGAAACACCGGACGCGGTACCGACACCCGCCCGACATACTCGCCGACTTCGATGCCGAACTCGACGGCTCTCGTCTCGTCGTTCCAGCAGGCGTCGTCGGGAAAGGTGAAGAACGGCAACCAGTCCCCCGGCGCTCAGCGCAGCGCCATCATCAAGATGAACCCGGCGAAGATGAGCGCCCCGCCGACCAGCCCGATGACATCGAGCGACGCACGCACCCCATCTAGAATTCGCTTCATGCCAGCCTCCCGGATCGGAGCCCAGAGGGACTATTCCACTCCGGTTCGGCGGCGAAGGGAAGCGGATTCGGGTAGGTTCGTCTCATGATTGCGGATTGCGTCCGAGGAATTTTCACGAATTTCCGCCGCCCGATTTCCGACGATGGATTCCCTGTATTCGAAGTGCCGCTCACCGCGGTGTCACGCCTCATCGCGGATCGTCGGGATGATCCGGTGCTGTCGCCGAAGTTCGGCGAATCTCTCGATGAGGGTGCGGAACAATCCGGGCGGCAGCCTTCCGTATTCGGATTGTCGGTTGGTTCCCGGAACGGGCGCCAAATCGAAGCCGGGCCACGAGAAGACGTTGAAATCGTCCAGCATGATCCAGGAGCGTTCGCCGTCGAGCGATTGACTACAGCCCCATGACTGTTGCCGAAGAGCTCGACCTGATCGGCGAGATTTGGAACAGCATCGAGCCGGAGGATATTTCCCTCACCGAAGCGCAAGCCGCCGAGATCGACCGACGCCTCGCCACGCTGGACGACGACATCGAGCAGGGGGTCGATGCCGACGAGTTGGAAGCGGAATTGATCGCCCGCTATCGTTCCTGATCCACGGAGACCACACCATGCCCGATCCCGGCTCCTCACTCTATGACCAGGATTTTTATGCTTGGGCGAACGAGCAAGCCGCGCTCTTGCGGGCCGGGAAGCTGGCCGCCGCCGACATCGAGCATATCGCCGAGGAAATCGAGAGCATGGGCGAGACCGAGAAGCGCGAGCTCGTGAACCGCTTGGCCATCCTGTTGCTCCATTTGCTGAAATGGCGATTTCAGCCGGGCTTGCGGGGCAATGGCTGGCGGTTGACCATCGAAGAACAGCGCTACAGGCTCGCCGATCATCTGGCCGACAATCCCAGCCTCGTCGCGACATTGCCGACGAGCACGGCCAATGCCTACCGTCTTGCACTCGTAGAGGCCGAGCGTGAAACCGGCCTGGCCCGCGCGACCTTTCCCTCCGGTTGCCCGTGGACGTTTGACCAGCTCATCGCTGATGATTTTTGGCCGGGCGATGGGTCGCACTGAGATGCGCCTGAATTCGCTGCTATCAGACTCCATAACCTAAAATCGTGTAAGGTTTAATATGCGGCTGTAACGGGTCAAATTGACGACGGCCCCCAAATAGAAGCCATAGGCAGCTACGTGCAAAAGGAGCCGAAAGGCTTCCTTTGGTTCTTTAGCGGCCTTTCGCTCTATTTTGGCGTACTCGCACTCGAAGGGGGCGCCATCCACCTCCTGCCCCCGCTCAAAACATCGTCTCCAACACCCGGTCCGGCGGACGGTGCCCGTCGACGAAAGTCTTGATGTTGATGATGACCTTCTCGCCCATGTCGATCCGGCCCTCGATCGTGGCCGAGCCCATATGGGGCAGCAGCACGACATTGGGCAGGCGCAACAGCTTGGGATTGACCGCCGGCTCGTGCTCGAACACGTCGAGGGCGGCACCGCCGAGTTCGTCGGCGGCCAGCATCCGGGTGAGGGCGTTTTCGTCGATCACCTCGCCGCGGGCAGTATTGACGATATAGGCGTGCTTCTGCAGCAGTTTCAGCCGGCGGGCCGAGAGCAGGTGATATGTCGCCGGCGTGTGCGGACAGTTGATCGAGATGATGTCCATGCGGGCCAGCATCTGATCGAGGCTTTCCCAATAAGTGGCTTCCAGCTGCGCCTCGATATCCGGGAGCACGCGCCTCCGGTTGTGATAGTGGATGGCGAGGCCGAAACCCCGAGCCCGACGCGCGAGCGCCGTGCCGATCCTGCCCATGCCGATGATGCCCAGCCGCTTGCCCCAGATCCGGTGGCCGAGCATGTGCGTGGGACCCCATCCGGTCCATTTGCCGGAACGCAGCAGCTTCTCGCCCTCGACCAGCCGGCGGGCCACGCCCAGGATCAGCGCCATGGTCATGTCCGCCGTGTCTTCGGTCAGGACGCCGGGCGTATTGGTGACGGTGATGCCGCGCTGGCGGGCCGTCGCCAGATCGATATGGTCGACGCCGGTGCCGAACGAGGCGATCAGCCGCAGCTGCGGTCCGGCCTGGGCGAGCACGCCGCTGTCGATCCGGTCGGTCACGGTCGGAACCAGAACCTCGGCCGTCTTGACCGCGTCGATCAGCTGCGCCGGGCCCAGCGGCTGATCGTCGAGGTTCAGCCTGGCGTCGAACAGCTCCATCATCCGGGTTTCGATCGGCTCCGGCAGCTTGCGCGTGACGACGACGATGGTTTTCTTGCTCGGCATTGCGCGTTTCGTCCTCAACGGGGGCGGCCCTGGCCGCTATCAGTGCCCGTCGCTACTGCTCCGGTCAAGCTTGCGCGGCGCTTGACCGGAACGGCCGGCGCGCTTAACAAGCCCGTGTGCCCGGAATGTCGATCATGTCCCAACTCCTTGTTCGTCGCCTTCTGCTCGGTGCGGGGCTCCTCGCCGTCCTCGCCGGTGCCGTACCGGTCGAGGACAAGCAGAACCTGCCGATCCCGCGCTTCGTCTCGATGCGATTGGGCGAAGTCAATCTCCGGGTCGGGCCCGGGATCCGTTATCCCATCAGCTGGGTCTATACCAAAAAAGACATGCCGGTCGAAATCACCGCCGAATTCGACACGTGGCGGAAGATCCGCGATTGGGAAGGGACGGAAGGCTGGGTCAATCACGCGGCGCTCGGCGGCAAGCGCTCGGTCATCGTCACCGGTGAGATCAGGGCCCTCAGGCGCAGTGCCGATCCGCAGGCCGCACCGGTCGCCCGCGTCGAGCCCGGCGTCATCGGCAAGCTGCTGGAGTGCCCGGCCAGTTCGGCAGAATGGTGCCGAATCGAAACTGACGATGTCCGCGGCTGGGTGCGGCGCGACGAGATCTGGGGCGTCTATCCCCAGGAGATTTATCCGCAGTGACAGGCCCGGATCACCAGCGCCGGCTCGAAAGTCGGGGCACGGACGGCGCGGGGGAAGGTTTCTCCCGGTCGCCTGGTACCTGGGCTCGAATCGGAATCGGGTTCGGGACTCAGTCCCGGGTCGGTGCGAGCCGGATAATGACCTCCACTCGCCGAATCGACATCCCTCGCGGTGGCGGCGGGAGGCCGGCCAAGCTGATCGAATCGCCGCTGATGTCTTCGAGGCGACCAGTGCTGTCACAGTAGAAATGGTGGTGATCGGTCGTGTTCGTGTCGAAATACGACCGGCCTGGTTCGACCACCACCTCGATCAGGAGCCCCGCCTCGGTGAATTGGTGGAGTGTATTGTAGATGGTCGCCAGTGAGACTTTGATCGACGAGGCCAGCGCTTCGCAGTGCAATTGCTCGGCGGTGACATGGCGGTCATGGCCATCGAACAGCAAGCCTGCCAGCGCCAGACGCTGACGGGTCGGGCGTAGTCCGGCTCGTTTCAGTCGGTTCGGTACGGCTATGGCGTCGGCGGCGTTCATCATGCTGTCAATATGACAACGAATCGGCCGGGATGAAAGCTTTTCTTGATGCTCTGAGCGCAGGGCGACGATGCCATTTCGTCGCTACTCAGTCGCCTGACTGCAACTTCTCGAACAGCTGGCCGACCGTCGGCACGAATCCGTTCGAGTAATACGGATCGCTGGCGAAGCGATAGGCATTATGGCCGGCGAACATCAGGTTGAATTCTACATCGTCCGAGTGACTTATGGTTTGCAGGGTCTTTTGGATGCAGAAGCTGCGCGGATCGGCCTTCTTCCCGGTCGTGCCCAGCTCGTTCTGGGCCCAGTTCGAGAATTGGCAGGCCGAAAGGCAGCCCATGCAGGAGATTTGATCGATTCGGATGTTTTCGGCGGTTTCCGGCGTGACGAAGACCAGGGTCGAATCCGGTGTGCGCAGCGCCTCGGTAAAGCCGGCCGCCATCCAGCGCCGGGCGGCGTCCCTGTCGTGCGGGGTGACATAGACGATCCGGGCGCGGGGGCCGATGGCGAGCTGGGTTCCGTGCGCGCCCACGGCCTCGATGGTGTAGGCGATCTGCCGTTCGGAGCGGCCCTGCAGATCGGCGAGGAATGCGTTGTGGACGGCCGAGGAATAGAACCCGGTCGGACTGAACCGGTTGAGATAGACATCGCCCGGATTGAGCGTCAGCAGCCGCCGCTTCCAGGCGTCCGAGATCGGGCTCTCCTGGGTCAGGAGCGGCCTGGTGCCGAATTGGAAGGCGACCGGCCCGAGTTCGGAATTATCCAGCCAGTCCTCCCACTCGCGCAGGCACCAGACCCCGCCGGCCATGAAGATCGGCGTCGCCGCGAGGCCGAATTCACGCATCAGATCCCTGAGCTGGCGCACCCGCGGCAGAGGCAGCTCCGGCTTGTCCGGGTCTTCCGAGTTGGACAAGCCGTTATGGCCGCCGGCGAGCCAGGGATCCTCGTAGACGACACCGCCCAGCCAGTCGCTGAAGCGGTGATAGGCACGCTTCCACAAGGCCCGGAAGGCGCGCGCCGACGATACGATCGGATAGTAATAGACTCCGTATTTCGCACAGATTTCAGCAATCTTGTAGGGCATGCCGGCGCCGCAGGTGACCCCGTTTATCAACCCCTTGGCCCCTTCCAGGACACCATGGAGGATGTCCTCGGCGGCACCCATCTCCCACAGCACGTTCATATGGATCCGGCCCTGGTTGCCGGCCGTTTCATGGGCGACGCGGGCCTGATGGATGCCTCCGGCGATCGAGAAACGGATCAGTTCCTGCTGGCGTTCGCGGCGGGTCGTCCCGTGATAGATCTGCGGGATCACCGTGCCGTCCGCGGCATAGGAATCGGCATTGACGCCGGAGAAGGTGCCGACCCCGCCGGCCGCGGCCCAGGCGCCCGAGCTTTCCCCGTTCGAGACGGAAATGCCCTTGCCGCCCTCGACCAGCGGCCATACTTCCATGCCGGAAATGACCAGCGGTCTCAGCGCCTTCACACTACGACTCCCCAATTCCCCGGATCCGGCGTCCCGCGGCGCCGTGGCTGCGAACCTTATATGGGCATCGGCGGTGAAATGCGATACCCGGTGCTGGTCAAAATTCGGCCGGCCCAGCCGCTGCGCCCGGGCCGCGGCCGGCACACTCGCCGCGGTGGCTCGAATCGTGCGGCGCGGCGCGGGCTACCACGTCGGGGGCGTCGCTGAACACGGCGCAGACGCCCCAATCGAACAGCTCGCGCGCCCGTCCGGCGTCGTTCACCGTGTAAGCCAGCACCGGATACCCCGCCGCCCGGATCTCCTCCACCCGCTCGCGGATCAGCCGCTCATGATCGCAATGGACGGTCCGTGCCTCGATCCCTTCGGCCAGGCGCCGCCAATCATCGCCGACTCGGCCGAGCAGCAGACCGCGCGCGAGCTCGGGAGCGACGCGCCGGGCTGCCACGAGCGCCGGATAGGCGAAGCTCGAGACCAGCGGTGCCGGCAGCGACGCGGGCCATTTCGTCTGCAGGATCCGGCACACGGCCTCGGCCGTTTCGATCTCGGCCCCGCGATGCGGCTTGATCTCGACATTGGCGCCCAGGCCGAGTTCGGCCAGGAGGTCGATCGTGCCCTCGAGGGTCGGAATCGTCTCGCCGGCAAAACCCGGATCGAACCAGGCGCCGGCATCGAACCGGGTGAGGACATCGAGGCTCATCCGGGCGGCGGCACCCCTGCCGTCGGTGGTCCGGTCGATCGTGTCGTCATGAAGGAGGATGCAGCGTCCGTCGCCGGTGAGCCGGACATCGAACTCGACCCAGGCGGTGCCCAGCGCCTTCGCCTTGCGAAAGCTCGCGAAGGTGTTCTCGGGCGCATGGGACGCAGCGCCCCGATGACCGATGATCCTGGGCAGTTCGAAGCCGGCCATGCCACTGCTCTCGTTCGACCCGGGACCGAGGGGACGTCGACGCCGCGGCCGTTCGCCACCCGGCACTCAGCGCCCGGCTGCGACTTCCTCGCGCGGCCGCTTGGTCAGGTCTTCGCCGGTCTGCTGGTCGACTTGCTTCATCGACAGCTTGACCTTGCCGCGATCGTCGAAGCCCAGAACCTTGACCTTGACGCTGTCGCCCATCTTCACCACGTCGGCGACCTTGCCGACCCGCTGGGGCGAGAGTTCGCTGATATGGACGAGACCGTCGCGCGAGCCCAAGAAATTCACGAAGGCGCCGAAATCGACCACCTTCACGACTTTGCCGGTATAGACCACGCCCAGTTCCGGCTCGGCGACGATGCCGCGGATCCAGTCGATGGCGGCCTGGCTCGAGGCCGAATCGACCGAGGCGACCTTGATCGTGCCGTCGTCGTCGATATCGATCTTGGCGCCGGTGCTCTCGCAGATTTCCCGGATCACCTTGCCCCCGGAGCCGATCACTTCGCGGATCTTGTCCTTGGGGATGGTGATCGTGGTGATCCGCGGGGCATTGCCGCTGACCGCGTCGCGCGCCTGTTCCAGTGCCTTGGACATCTCGCCCAGTATATGGGTTCGGCCGTCCAGCGCCTGGGCCAGGGCTTGGCGCATGATCTCCTCGGTGATCGAGGTGATCTTGATGTCCATCTGCAGTGCCGTGATGCCGTTGACCGTGCCGGCGACTTTGAAATCCATGTCGCCCAGATGGTCCTCGTCGCCCAATATGTCGGTCAGGACGGCGAAGGCGTCGGCTTCCTTGATCAGCCCCATGGCGATGCCGGCGACCGGCTGGGTCAGCGGTACCCCGGCATCCATCAGCGACAGCGAACCGCCGCAAACGGTCGCCATCGAGGAGGAGCCGTTCGATTCGGTGATTTCGGACACGACCCGCATCGTGTAGGGGAAGCTCTCCTTGCTCGGCAGCATCGGGCGGATGGCCCGCCAGGCGAGCTTGCCGTGGCCGATTTCGCGCCGGCCCGGCGTGCCCATCCGGCCTGCCTCGCCCACCGAATAGGGCGGGAAATTATAGTGCAGCATGAAGTTCTCGCGGTATTCGCCGTCGAGCGCGTCGATGATCTGTTCGTCCTGGCCGGTCCCGAGCGTCGTCACCACCAGCGCCTGGGTCTCGCCGCGGGTGAACAGCGCCGAGCCGTGGGCGCGCGGCAGAATGCCGACTTCCGCGACGATCGGGCGCACCGTCCTGGTGTCGCGGCCGTCGATCCGCAAGCCGGTCTCGAGGATGGCCCCGCGCACGATGTCCTTTTCGACATCCTTGAACAGCTTCGCCGCCTTCTCGCGGTCCGAGGATTCCGGGAATACTTCGGCCAGCTTGGCCTTGGCGGCACCGATCTTTTCGTGGCGGGCAGTCTTCTGCCGCTCCTGATAGGCGGCACGGAGATCCTCGGTCACGGCTTCGCGCAGCCGCGCTTCGATCGCCGCCGCCTCGGGGGAGGGCTCGGGCAGGTCCCAAGGGTCCTTGGCCGCCAGCTCGGCCAGGTCGATGATGGCATCGATAACCGGTTGGAAGCCGCGATGGCCGAACATCACGGCGCTCAACATGACGTCTTCCGGCAATTCTCTGGCCTCGGATTCGACCATCAGCACGCCTTCCCGGGTCCCGGCCACGACCAGATCGAGCGAGGATTTTTCGATGTCGTCGGTCTTCGGGTTGAGCACGAACTGGCCGTCGACATAGCCCACGCGCGCGGCACCGAGCGGCCCCATGAACGGGATGCCCGAGAGAGTGAGCGCCGCCGAGGCGCCGACCATGGCCACGATGTCCGGATCGTTTTCCAGATCGTGCGACAGAACGGTACAGATGATCTGGGTCTCGTTGAGGAATCCCGGAGCGAACAGCGGGCGGATCGGCCGGTCGATCAGACGCGAGACCAGAGTCTCCTTTTCACTGGGACGGCCTTCGCGCTTGAAGAAACCGCCGGGGATCTTGCCGGCGGCGAACGCCTTTTCCTGGTAGTTGACGGTCAGCGGAAAAAAGTCCTGGCCGGGCTTGACCGTGCGCACGCCGACGGCGGTGCAGAGCACGGTGGTCTCGCCATAGGTCGCGAGCACGGCGCCGTCGGCCTGGCGGGCGATCTTGCCGGTTTCGAGGGTGAGGCGGCGGCCGCCCCAGACGATTTCCTTGCGGAACACTTCAAACATTATCGGATTGTCCTTTTCGGATGATCTTGCGGCCGCCGAATCGGGTCCCGGCCGGGCCGGGCGTTCGGACATGACAATTCGCTGCCATGCGCCGGCGGGCCGGCAAGACCGTGTGTCGGATGAGCGCCGGACAGAGCCTGGCGCGAGGGTGGCGCCGCCGGCGGGGCCGGCAGAAGCGTGCGGTCGGAATGCGGCCGAACGCGTCGGCCGGATCGGGGGCGGTGGCGCCTCCGGATGACATCGAAGCGCCGCGCCGCTCAGTGGCGCAGGCCCAGTCGCCCGATCAACTGCCCATACCGTGACGCGTCCTTGCGCTTCAGGTAGGCGAGCAAGCCGCGGCGTTGATTGACCAGCGCGATCAGGCCGCGCCGGCTGTGGAAGTCCTTCTTGTGATCGCCCAGATGACCGGTCAGATTGCGGATTCGTTCCGACAGGATGGCGACCTGCACTTCGGGGGAACCAGTGTCGTTTGCCTTGGTGGCATATTCGGTGATGAGCACCTGCTTGCGCTCGGCCGTAATCGACATCGGGAGTTTCCTCTTTCTACAAGTTCAGGACACGCACCGGCCGAAGCATGCCGGCATCGATCTCCGCGACCGCGACGAGTTTGCCGCCCGCCGACACGGAGACAATCGACCCGTCGCCGAGTTGATCGATGCACGCCCTATCCGCAGGGCAGAGCGGCCGGACGAGCTGTCCATGCCGCAGGCGGAGCGCTTCGGCCTCCGTCAAGGCCAGTGCCGGGATGTCGTCCAGCGCGGTCTCGATCGGGAGCAGGTGCTCGGATAGCCGGTGACTATGCCCAAACTCGGCGAGCATATCTAGAGAAATCGCATTCTCGACCGTGAATTTGCCCACGGAGAGCCGGCGCAGGCGGCTCAGATGCCCGACCGTGCCGAGGGCCAGGGCGAGATCGCGCCCGAGGCTGCGCATATAGGCGCCTTTGCCGCAGCCGACCTCGAAGATGGCGTGATCCGGGTCCTCGCAGGCGACCAACTCGAACCGGTCGATCCGAATCGGCCGGGGTGCCAGATCGACCGGTTGGCCCGCGCGCGCCAGATCGTAGGCGCGCCGGCCGCCGACCAGGAGGGCGGAGTATGTCGCGGGGACTTGCAGGATGTTCCCGGTGAAGGCGGCGAGGGCGGCACGGATCTGCGGCTCGCTCGGCCGGTGGGGCGAGGTCGCGGTGACTTCCCCCTCGGCATCGTCGGTCGCCGTCGCTTCGCCCCAGCGGACGGTCATCCGATAGCGCTTGGCCCCGGCCATCGCCCATTGCACGGTCTTGGTCGCTTCGCCCAACGCGATGGGCAGCAGGCCGCTGGCCAGCGGATCGAGCGTGCCGCCGTGTCCGGCCTTCTGCGCATCCGCGGCCCGGCGCACTTCCGCCACCGCCCGAGTCGAACTCATGCCGACGGGCTTGTCGAAAGCGACCCAGCCATGAACGAGTTCGCCGCGTCGCTTGCGGGGCATATCAGGCGGTCCGTCTCTGTGGGTCGTTCCAGCGGCGCGGCCGTCCACCAAGCGGGGTCGCTCGATGAAGCCGTACGCTCCGGAAAATCTCTCGCGCCGAGACTTGAGAATGTGGCGCGCGCGTCAGTTCCGTCCGAATTGGGGATCGAGGGCGTTGCGTGCGGCCAATGCGGTCACGGCTTGCTCGATCAACTCCTCCAAGATCGCTCGGGTCGGCTGTTCCGCCGTCACCATGCCGACGCTCTGCCCGGCCATGATCGAGCCGGTTTCGACATCGCCGTCGATGACGGCGCGGCGGAGTGCCCCCGCCCAGAAATGCTCGATTTCGAGCTGGGCCTCCTTCTGGCACAGGTCGCCGCGATTGAAGCGCTCGATCACGTCGCGTTGCAGTTCGGTGAAGCGGCGGGTGCCGTCGTTCAGCAAGGCGCGCACCGGAATCACGGGAAAGCGCGGATCGAGCTGGATCGAGGGCACGGCGTCGCGTGCGGCGGCGCGGATCAAGGCCTGCTTGAACCGCGGATGGGCGATCGATTCGGTGGCACAGGCGAAGCGCGTCCCGAGCTGGACGCCGGCAGCCCCCATCTCCAGATAGGAGAGGATGGCCTCGCCGCGGCCGATCCCGCCGGCGACGAAGACCGGGATCTCGGTGATGTTGGGCAGGATCTCCTGAGCCAGCACGCTGGTCGAGACCGGGCCGATATGGCCGCCCGCCTCCATGCCTTCGATGACCAGCCCGTCGACCCCCATCCGCACCAGCTTCTTCGCCAGCACCAGCGCCGGGGCGAAGCACAAGAGCTTGCAGCCGGCGCGCTTGATCTGCCGAACCGCGGCCGAGGGCGGCAGGCCGCCGGCCAGCACGACATGGCTGGCCCGCTTGGCGACGCAGACCTCGATCAGCTCGTCGAGTTGGGGATGGAGGGTGATGAGATTGACGCCGAACGGCTGCGCCGTACGGTCCTGGGTGGCGTCGATTTCGGCGGCGAGCTGGCCCGGGTTCATCGAGCCCGAGGCGATGACGCCGAAACCACCGCCGTTCGAAATTGCGCCGACCAGATTGCGCTCGCTGACCCAGGTCATGGCCCCGCCCATGATCGCCATGTCGCAGCCGAGGAAGTCCCGGCCGCGCCGCCACAGGTGATCGAGCTGCCGGCGCGCCCGAGCCCGGCCGGCATCTTCGGCCGAGACCCTGGGCGCCGACCGCGTTGCAGTGTCGACGGGTGCAGTCATGGCGGGTTCAAACGGCATCGAGTTCGTAGGCTGTATGCAGCGCGCGCAGCGCCAGTTCGAGATACTCTTCGGCGATGAGTACGCTCACCTTGATTTCGCTGGTCGAGATCACCTGGATATTGATGCCCTTGTCGGCGAGCGTGCTGAACATCTTCTGGGCCACGCCGACATGGCTGCGCATGCCGACGCCGATGACCGAGATCTTGGCGACCGCGGCATCCTGGGTGATTTCCTCGCAGCGCAGATCGGAGCCGAGCGTGCCGTCGAGTACCTTGACCGTGCGGGCCAGGTCGGCCTTGCCGATGGTGAAGGTGATGTCGGTCGTGCGCCCGTCGCGCGACACGTTCTGCACGATCATATCGACATTGATGTTGGCTGCGGCCAGGGGGCCGAAGATCCCGGCGGCGACGCCGGGCCGGTCGGCGACCGCGCGCAGCGTGATCTTGGCCTCGTCCCGACTATAGGCAATTCCGCTGACGACCTGCTTTTCCAAGATTTCGTCCTCATCCACGACCAGCGTCCCGGGGCGGTCGGCGAAGCTCGACAGCACCTGCACCCGGACCCGGTGGTTCATCGCCATCTCGACCGACCGAGTCTGCAGGACTTTGGCCCCTTGGCTCGCCATTTCCAGCATCTCTTCGTAGGTGATCCGGTCGAGCTTGCGCGCCCGGGCGACAATTCGCGGGTCGGTGGTATAGACCCCGTCGACATCGGTGAAAATATCGCAGCGCTCGGCACCGAAGGCGGCGGCGAGCGCCACGGCAGAGGTGTCGGAGCCGCCGCGGCCGAGCGTCGTGACGCGGCCTCCGGGCGAAATCCCCTGGAATCCGGCGACCACTGCGACCTCGCCGCGTGCCGCCCGAATCTCGATCTGGGCCAGATCGATCTCCTGGATGCGGGCCGAGCCATGGGCGTCGTCGGTTCGGATCGGGATCTGCCAGCCGAGCCAGGAGCGCGCCGAAACGCCGATTTCCTGGAGTGCCAGCGCCAGCAGCCCGGCCGTCACCTGCTCGCCTGCGGCGACCACGGCGTCATACTCGCGCGCATCGTGCAGAGGAGCAGCCGCGTTGCACCAGGCGACCAGCTGGTTGGTCGTGCCGGCCATGGCCGAGACGACGACGATGACTTCGTTCCCGGCGTCGGTTTCGCGTTTGACCCGTTGCGCGACAATCTTGATTCGGCCGATATCGGCGACCGAGGTGCCGCCGAACTTCTGCACGATGCGTGCCATATTCTATCTTACCTGCCCGATCCTGCGCGGCTGCCGCGGGGCAGTGCTGCCGGTGATGCTGGGATGCCCTCAGAATGGTGCGTATACATACCCTCTCGTTGCGCAATGAAGCAAGCACGGCCGGGCCGCCCGGGCCTGTGCCGGGAGTACCCAGATCGTGGCTGTCCCTTTTGCCGAGAACGCGGTATCCGGCACCGTCGAGTCCGCCGAGGTCGCCCGATTCGCCGCCATGGCCGCCGAATGGTGGGATCCGCATGGCCCCTGCCGGCCCCTGCACCGGGTGAATCCGACGCGGCTGGGATTCGTCCGCGATCGGCTGGCCGGACAGTTCGGCCGGATCACGACCGGCCGGCAGCCCTTTGCCGGGCTCGGGCTGCTCGATATCGGCTGCGGGGGCGGGTTGGTGTCCGAGCCGATGGCGCGACTCGGCTTCGCCGTCACCGGCATCGATCCCGCTGCGGAAAATGTCGCCGTCGCGCGGGCGCATGCTCGGGCGCAGGGTCTCGCGATCAACTATCGCGCCGAGGCGGCCGAGGCGCTGGTCGCCGAGGGCGCGCAATTCGATGCCGTGCTGGCGCTCGAAGTGGTCGAGCACGTCGTCCGGCCGGCGGAGTTTCTGGGGATGGTCGGACGCCTGGTCCGGCCGGGCGGGGCGATCGTCCTCTCGACCCTGAACCGCACGGCCAAGGCCTGGGCGCTGGGTATCGTCGGGGCCGAGTACGTGCTGCGCTGGATCCCGCGCGGGACGCACAGCTGGGCGAAATTCGTCAGGCCGTCGGAATTGGCCGCGGGCGTCCGTCGGGCCGGGCTCGATGTCCGCGAAGTCGCCGGGATGCACTACGATCCCTGGGCCGATCGCTGGTCGCTCGGCCCCGGTCTCGACGTGAATTATCTGATGTTCGCGACACGGGCCTAGCTGTCGGCGATCGGCAGCCACGGAATTCGACCGAACTCGATTCCTTCGTCGCTCAGCGCTTCGGCCTCCGCCTCCGACGTATCGCCATAGATCCCGCGCTGCTCGGTCTCGCCGTAATGGATCTTGCGGGCTTCCTCGGCGAACCGGTCGCCGACATTCTCGCATTGGCTCTCCACCGCGCGGCGCAGGCCCCGGAGCATCTGCAAGCGTTGGGCAACATCGGGCCCGGATTTCTCGGAGCGGGCGAGACGCGGCGCCATCGGCGCCTTGGCGATGTCGCTGGCGCCGCAGACCGGACAGGCGATCTCGCCGGTGGCGCGCTGCTCGTCATAAGCATCGCTGCTGCGGAACCAGCCTTCGAAGACGTGCTCGGACGGGCATTTGAGCTCGTAGAGGATCATGGCGAATCAGCCGGTCGGATGGTGCCGGGTTCGGCCGGGCCCTGCCAGGCCCGGTCGTGGCGGAGCGAGGGCACGGCCCGGCGCGCCTCGCCGATCCGGGCGAGGTCGAGGTCGGCGGTGACGAAACCGACATCCTCGCCGCCATCGGCCAGCACCACTCCCCAGGGATCGACGATGAGCGAATGGCCATAGGTTCGCCGCCCACCCTCGTGGGTCCCGGTCTGGGCCGGGGCGAGCACGAAGCAGCCGGTCTCGATCGCGCGGGCGCGCAGCAGCGTGTGCCAATGCGCCTCTCCGGTCGGCACGGCGAAGGCCGAGGGTATCGACAGCATCGCGGCACCAGCCTGGGCCAGCGCCCGGTAGAGCGACGGGAAGCGCAGATCGTAGCAGATGGTCATGCCGAGCCGGCCCCAGGGGGTTTCGGCGAGCACGGCCGTCTCGCCCGGCCGGAACTGCGACGACTCCCGATAGCTCTCGCCTCCCGCGAGATCGACGTCGAACATATGGATCTTGTCGTAGCGGGCGGTGATCCGGCCCATGGGATCGAAGAGATAGGATCGGTTGGCGAGCCGATCCTCGCCCGGCACCCGGACGACGAGCGATCCGGCGAGGAGCCAGGCACCAGTTTCGCGGGCGAGATCCTGGAAGGCGGCGATGCCATGGGGGGCCGCCTCGTCCTCGGCCTTGGCGAATTTGGCCTCGCGCCGCGGCTCCAGCATCAGGGTTACTTCCGGAGTCAGGATGAACTCGGCTCCGGCGTCGCGCGCACGGCGGACGAGCGTGCTGGTCGCCCGGATATTGGGCGCGACTTCGGGTCCGGCCGAGACCTGGATGCAGGCAACCGTCACACGCTCGGCCATACCGATGCTCCTTCGCGCCGTCCTGGTTCAGGAGGCGAGCTTGGCGTCCAGTTCCCCGGCCCGGTCGAGTGCGGCCAGCTCGTCGGAGCCGCCGATATGCTCGCCATTGATGAAAATCTGGGGCACCGTAGTGCGCCCGCCGGCCCGTGCCTCCATCTCGGCGCGCCGGGACGGGTGCTCGATCACGTCGATGTTCTCGAACTCGACCCCCTTGCGCTCCAACAGGGCCTTGGCCCGCGCGCAATACCCGCAGAAAATCGACGAATAGACTTCGACTTGAGCCACGATCGCCCGCTCCTGAAAATTAGTCCCGCTTAAGGATATATGACGACGAGAGGGCGGTTGCCAATCGGTCTTTGCAGGGGTGAAACGATTGTGGGGCGGGGACCGCGACGAGGCCGCGACGCACAACTGCGAGGTGATCGGAGATTTCGCCCAAGCGTCTCGTGAATCCAGCGACACCGGGCCTGCGGCGGAGGAGCTTCGTGTGCATGAGCGGATATACACTGCGGATATACACTGACGAGGGCGTACCATGGCTTCCGTCCACTGGAACATCGTCGTGTCGACGGACACCGACCAGTCCGTGCGCACCGGCCAGGGCCGAGGGCGTAAGGGAGACCTGTCGCGCTTCATCGAGGAAGCCGTGTGTGCCCACATCCTCGAGCTGACGGCCGAGGCGGCGAGGGCGGCCAACGCCGACGTCAGCGAGGCCGGACCGGCGGCGATCGTGGCCGAAGCCGTAGAGTGGGCGCGTGCGCCCTGATGCGGGTCATCCTGGACACGAATATCCCCCTCAGTGCCCCGATCTCGCCGCACGGCCGCCCCGGCGCGATCTACCGCGCTCGGCGAGCCGGGCGGTTCGAGCTGATTACCTCGCCAACCCAACTCGACCAACTGCGGGGAGCCAGCCGTCACCCACCATTCAAGAATGTCCTGCAACGGCATCGAGTCGGCGCCACGGTGAACAACCGCCAGCGCGCAATCGTCCTCGAGCGCCAACCACCGGCAGCAAGGCGCCCAATGGCCGGCATTCAAAGGCCGTTTCGCCTTCTCCCGAAGTGGACGCTTCCACCAAGCTCGGGGCGGGCATGGCTACCCGGTCAGCGCCCCCCGTATAATGGTGGTCTGTCCCCTATCTTTCCCGAGTCGTGGGCGGCCTTGGTTGCCGTTCCGGGCGCAACATCGATGGAGTCTTCAGCGGAACACTTCGTCGAGCGATTGCGCGTCGAGCAGTTGGAGCCCCCATTCCTCCAGAACGCCGGGCTCGGCGGCGGCGACACGCTCGCGCACCCATTGCGGCAGCGTACCGAACCGACGTTCCAGCTGGCGCAGCAGGATCGTCATCTCACCTTCCAGGCGCCCTTCCAGGCGCCCTTCCAGGCGCCCGGCCTGCAGCCCCTCGTCGCGCCATTTCCGTTTCCACTCTTCGGCGCGGGTCGCCAACATGGTCCTCACCTCCATCAAATCGTCGAGACCGACAGGACCCGAGCCGTCTTCCGTCGCCACCAGCCTTCCAGCCAGCAGCGCGAATGCCGAGCGGAGCGGCACGAACGCAGGATGCTGCTCGAACCAACCGATCAGCGTGTCGATGAGCGGCACGATCTGGTCGGGATCCCGGCAATGCTCCAACCGGAACAGCAGCGCCGCGAGCGATTCACGCCCAGCCAGTTCCGCAGCCGGATAAGCTCCCTCGTCGACGACATGATAGCGCATCTGCGGCTGCCAGAGCCAGAACGGCGAATCGGCCGCCAGGCCGATCAATTCCCTGAGTTCGAGCGGCATCGTCCAGCGCGGATCGCCGTTGTAGACCACGATGGGGAGGACCGGCGGGAGGAGATCGCCGCCGGCGATCCGCCCTTCATGGATCAAGTGCTGCCACAGGAGCCCGACATAGACCATGACCCTGAGTGCCATCCAGCGCTCGGGACTCGACTGAAACTCGAGGAGCAGCAGAAGATAGGCGTCTCGCCCGCCCCGAATCGGGATCCGCCAGACCACGTCGCCTTCACGACGCTCGCCCGTTTCGGCATGGAACTTGGCATTGACCCGTTCCATACCGGCCAGGTCGAGTTCGTCCAGCCATCGCTCGGCGACGAAATCCCGCAGCAGCTCGGCGACCATGCCGGGATGGGCAAACAGGCGATGGTAGAGGGCGTCGTGGCCAGTCATGCGCCCTGCCTATCATGCCGCCGGGGCCCGAGCCATGGTCCCGCGAGAACGATCGGGCGCGCATGGGGCCCACCGTTTGCGGCAGTCCGGGCCGCCCGGCCCGCCCGGCCCGGTTCCTGGGCAGGACGATCCGTCACGAATGACCGGACGGCCCCGGTATGCGGCAACCGGCCGGGACTGCCGCGCCGCCCTCGAGCGTTCGTGACCCGAATCGATCAGCCCGGATTGCAGACCCGAACCGCTCGTGCCGACACGGACCCAGCGGCGGCGATCGGCGGCAATGCGCGCCGTACGAGCCGTTCGCGACCCCATGGGCCGGGTCTGAAGGCGGCCGTTCGTTCAGCCTGCGGATAAGAGGCTCGGCGACGCCGGTTCCCGATATTATCGCGCTCAGCCCCGAGGCCGGTCGGCGACCGGATCATCGATCTCCCGCGCGACATGGGTCCAACACCTTGCCGCTGCCACCTCCGGTCTCTGTGCCGATCGCGTGATCACGGTCGGGACGGGAACCGACAGCGACTGGTTGGCCCCGGCTCTCGCGGTTTGCAAAACCAATCCGCCGAACGGGCAAAGTCTGGCTCCGCGGGCGTCGGGGTGCGGCCACAATTATCACCGGAGACGGCACGGCGACCTTCGCCACCGTCGCGACTGCCGTGAGCCGGATCAGTGCCCGCTTCGTCGACCAGGGCGGGAATGATCGCAACCGGACCACCATGGCGGTGCTCAACCGATAGTCAGGTTTCAGCAACAAGTCGGTGTTAGACAAAGGCGGACGCACGAGGGATGCCCGCCCGCCGCCGCCCGAACCGAAGGGCGATGCGCGGGGCGCCATTCTCATGGCGCCGATCGCCGGCAGCGCGGCAGGCGCGAGGTTTATGGAGAATGTTATGTCAGGACGGTTCCTTCGACTGGTCTCCTGTACTGCTTTCCTGCTCGCTGGCACGGCCTCGGGGCTAGCGCAGACGATCAAGGAACACGCGGCACCGTCCGGTGGCGTGCCCACCAACATCATTACCGGGTCCGACCAGAATCTCTGGTTCACCGATCAAGGCATCGACGGGATCGTGCGAATGACGACGAGTGGCGTCGCCACGGTCTTCCCCATCCCGACCGCGGGCAGCGCGCCGGCCGGCATCGCTGCCGGCCCCGACGGCAATCTGTGGTTCACGGAATCGGCCGGCAACAAGGTCGGCCGGGTGACCACGTCCGGCGTCTTCACGGAATTTCCCGTCCCGACCCCGGCCGCCGGGGCGTTCAACATGACCGTCGGGTCGGACGGCAACATCTGGTTCGTCGAAGAAAATGCCAACAACATTGCGCGCGTGACACTGTCGGGGGTGATCGCGGAGTTCCCGCTGCCGACCGCAGCGGCCGATCCCGTGGCGATCACACCGGGTCCCGACGGCAATATCTGGTTCAGCGAAGAGAGCGCCAATCAGATCGGGCTGATCACCCCGGACGGCGTGATCACCGAGTTTCCCGCGACGAAGGGTACGAACGCCCACGGCATCGTCTCGGGCTTCGACGGCAATATTTGGTATCTGGCCGGTGGCAACACCAACAAGGTCGTACAATTCAGCACCGAAGGGGTGGTGCTGAACGAGTTCCCCATCCCGACCGCGAATGCCGATCCGGTGCACACCCATCGCGGCCCTGATGGCGCGCTTTACTTCTCCGAAAACGCCGCCGGCAAAATCGGCCGGATCACCATGGCCGGCGACATTACGGAATATACGACGCCATCCGCGAATAGCGGTCCCTGGGGCATCACGGCGGGTCCGGACGGCGCTGTCTGGTTCGCCGAGCAAAACAGCAATGCGATCGGCCAGCTGTTCCCGATCGCCAGCGGGCCGACTCTGGTTGCTGCGGTCCTGCCGGGCAGCCAGTCCGTCACTTTGCCGAATGCCGCCACCGCCTTCGCGACCATCATCAACACCGGCACCCAGGCTGGCACGGCCTGTGCCATCGACTCGATCGGCGGGCCGGCCGAGATTCTCGGCTACCGCGCCGCCAACGCCTCGAACCAGCCGGTCGGCACGGTCGACACGCCGGTGAACATCCCGGCCAATGGCGTACAGAGCTTTGTCATCACCTTCACGCCCACTGCTGCGTTCTCGCCCGAGACCATCACCCTCGGCTTCTATTGCAGCAACGCCGATTCGGCCGCGGTCGAACCGGGGGTGGACACCTTCATCATGTCCGCCTCGAAGACATCGGTGCCGAACATCATCGCGTTGGCCCTGACGCCGACCCGCGACGGCATCGTCGACCTGCCTGGCACCACCGGCTCCAATGCCTTCGCCGTGGCGACCTCGAATCTGGGCGCCCCCGGTCCGATCACCGCATCGGTCGGCACCGGGGTCGACGCACTTCCGGCCGTATTGTCGATTTGCGAGACCAATTCCTCGACCGGACAATGTCTGGCCACACCGTCGTCGAGCGTCACCACCACAATCGACGCCCAGGCGACGCCCACCTTCGGCGTGTTCGTGACCGGCACCGAGACGATCGGCTTTTTTCCGGCGACCAACCGGGTTACCGTCGTCTTCTCCGATTCGAACGGCGTCAATCGGGGCGAGACCAGCGTTGCCGTCCGCACCCAGTAGACCGTCGAACTGCGCGGACTCGAGTGTCTGCTCCGAGTGTGGTATTTTTTGAAAGCCGCCGAAACAATTGTGGCCGAGGCGACGTGTCCGGCTCAGAACCCGAGGTTCCGCCCCGACCCGCCGAACCGGATGCGGCGGCTGTGCGCCGCATCGCGGTCGTTCGCGGGCGGTTCCGGACCGCTCTGAAGCGGCCCTTCCGCTGACGGCGCCTTTCGCCCGTGGCGCCGAGGCGAATGGCGAGGTGGGAGCGTTTCTTTTTTCCTATTGACAAACAGGAAAATTGCCGATACACCTCCTACTGAACATCACAGCCGAGGAAGAGCAGCCCGACCCGAACGCCGTCCCATGGCAACTCGGCTGCATCGAAGAGTTTCCCCCAGCCCCCGATTCGAGGTCCGTTTTTCGTTCATGAGCACCGTCCACGCCAGCCCAGCATCCGCCGATCCGGCCATAGCTGATCCGTCACCGGATCGGGCGGAGGGCCGTGCCGGCTCCGGGGGCGACCAGGCCGTGGCGCGCCATGAGCGGCATGGGCAGATGCTGCAGGAATTGGCCGAGATCGGCATGAACATCGCGCGGGCGATCGAGCGCCAGGCCATGGAAGCGGCGAAGCCGGCGGCGGATGGCCGGGTGGCTCCACCCGAGGGGTCCCGCGATTTCGCAGCACTCTTCGCCTGCATCTCGCGGGCGGTGCGCCTCACCGTCGCCCTCGAGGACAGGCTCGCCGAAGAGCGGCGGCAGCGACTGGAGCGCACCGAATCCCAGCGCGCGGCCGATCTGGCCGAAGCGGCCCGGCGTGAGGCGGCGATCCGGACCGAGCGCCGGAGCCGGAAAAAGGCCAAGGTCGAACGCATCGTCAAGCAGGGGATCGAATCCGAGACCAAGGATCTCCAGGAGCGCTACAATCTGGGCAACGGGCTCTCCGAGCGACTGCGGGAATACGAGCGCTATGACGAACTCGGCAACCGCCCGATCGGCGAGATCGTCGCCCGAATCTTCTGGGATCTCGGCGTCAGGCCGGATTGGCGGCGCTGGGAAAAGGAAGAATGGGCACTGGATGAAGCCCGGACCCGGGCACAGGGCTCGCCTTACGGACGATGCTGGCCGGCCGAGAACGACACGGACGAGACCGAACCACCGGATATCGAGACGACGGGCCGCGACCCGCCGTAATTCGGGATTGGGTGGAGCGTTCGCGATCCCGCCCGACCCGCTCACTCCACCCTGACCGCCCGCGCCAGCGTCAGCACGTCGACCCTGGCCGCCCCGGCTCGCCGCAGCACGCGGGCGCATTCTTCGACGGTCGCCCCCGAGGTCAGGACATCGTCGAAGAGCAGCACGCGCTTGCCCGTTACGTCCACTCCGCGCCGCAGCCGGAACGCGCCGCGGACGTTTTCGGCGCGCTGGCTGCGCGTCCTCCGTCCTTGGGACGGCGTGCGCCGGCGGCGGATCAGCAGGTCGGGGACGAGGATCGGTCCGGGCTCGCCCCGGCGGCGCCAGGCCGTGCAGGCGGCTTTGGCGAGGAGCGCCGATTGGTTGTAGCGCCGGCGCCACAGGCGGGTCCAATGGAGCGGCACCGGGGCGGCGAGGTCGGCTTCGGCGAGGAGACCGGCCCCGGCGCGCGCCAGCCATTGGCCGAAGGCGGGGACGCCCTGCAGCCGGTCGCCATGTTTCAGCGCCAGGACCAAGCCGCGGGAATGGTCGTCATAGGCGAAAACGCTCCGCGCCTGGTCGAAGCGCGGCGGCCGCGCCAGGCAGCCGGCGCAGAGACTCTCCGAACCGGCCTCGTTCGGCCCGGCATCGAAGGCGAAGGGTACGCCGCAGCAGGCGCAGCACGGCTCGCCCAGAAAATTCACGCCTCGCCAGCACCCGGCGCAAAGCGTTCCCGGGGCTTCGACCCGAGCCCGGCACAGAATGCAGCGCGGCGGCAGGACCAGATCGAGCAGCCCGCGGCCGAGGCGGGCGAGCGGTGCCGCCCTGACGCGAATCGCGCTCACGAACTGCCGATGAAGACGCCGGTGAGGAACACCAGAACGCCGCCGACGACGACCTGAACCGTGGCCGACAGCCAGGGCGTCTCCATGTAACGGTGGCGGATCCACGAAATGACGCCCAGTTCGAGCAGCACCACGCCGACCGCGATCAGCGTCGCCGTATCGAAATTCCTGATCAGGAACGGCATGGTGTGGCCGAGCCCGCCGAGCGCCGTCATCAGTCCGCAGACGATGCCGCGCAGCAGCGGTTCGCCCCGGCCGGTGAGCGAGCCATTGTCGCTGAGCGCCTCGGCGAAGCCCATCGAGATGCCGGCGCCGATCGAGGCGGCCAAGCCCACCAGGAAGGTGTCCCAGCTCTGATGCGTGGCGAAGGCGGCGGCAAAGAGCGGCGCCAGAGTCGAGACCGAGCCGTCCATCAGCCCGGCCAGCCCCGGCTGCACCACCTGCAGCACGAACAGACGCCGTGCCACCTCGTCTTCCTCGTGGCGGACATCGACCGGCAACTCTTCCGAGGTCAGCTTTTCGGCCAGACCTTCGTGCCGCGTCTCCTCGGTCGCGAGATCGTCGAGCAGCTGGCGAATCGCGGCGTCGGTCGCGCGCCGGGCGGCACTGCGATAGAAGCGCTTGGTCTCGAGTTCCATGATCTCGGCCTGATCGCGCACCGTGTCGAGGCCGAGCGGCCGCAACAGCCAGATCGGCTTGCGCTTGACGAAGCCGCTGACATCCTCGCGCCGGATCAGCGGGATGTGCTCGCCGAACTTGCGCCGGTAGAGCTCGATCAGGCGATGGCGATGGCCCGCCTCCTCCTGGGCCATGCCGCGGAAAATGTTGGCCGAGGCCGGATATTGCTCCTTCAGCCCGTCGACGAAATTCTCGTAGATGCGCTCGTCCTCTTCTTCGAGGGTGATGGCCAGAGCCAGGACGTCGCGCTCGTTCAGCTCATTGAAATGCTTCACAATGGCCCATCCTGTCTGGCGGCGGGTTCGGGGGATAATAACGCATGGGCGCCGGGGGTTGTGTCAACCGCGCGAGTGGACGGCGCTTTCAGTCTGGTCGCGGCCGGTGCCGAGCGCCATGATGGCCGCCATGAGCGATGAGATCTTCGTCTTCGATCGCGCCGCCGTGCGTGCGCATCGGGCCCGGGCCGCGACCCTGCCGCGCACCGGCCGGTTCCTGCGCGACGAGGTCCAGGCGCGCCTGGTCGATCGGCTGAACGACGTGACCAGACCGTTCGACCGGGCGCTCGATCTGGGCGGCGGCGACGGCGGCCTGACCCGGCTCCTGGCCGCGACCGGCCGTACTCCGCGGATCATGACGCTCGAGCCGGCCATCGGATTCGCGGTGCGCCTCGGCGCCGTCGTCGTCGGCGAGGAAGAGGCGCTGCCGTTCGCCGCCGGCAGCTTCGATCTCGTGATCAGCACGCTCGGCCTGCACTGGACCAACGATCTGCCGGGGGCGCTCTGGCAGATCTGCCGCGTGCTGCGCCCCGACGGGCTCTTGCTGGGTGCACTCTTCGGCGGCGAGACGCTGTGGGAGCTGCGTCACGCGCTCACCCGGGCCGAGCTCGAAATCGCCTCGGGTGCGGCTCCGCGGGTCTCTCCCTTCGCCGATCCGCGCGAAGCGGGGAGTCTTCTCCAGCGGGCCGGGTTCGCCCTGCCGGTGGTCGATGCCGAAGTGCTGACATTGACCTATCCGGACGCCTTCGCCCTGATGCGCGAGTTGCGGGCGCTCGGCGAGACCAATGCGCTGCGCGATCGCGCCCGCTGCTTCACCCGGCGGGCCGTCCTGCTGCGTGCCGCCGAGATCTATCGCGAGTGCTTCGGCGCCGCCGATGGCCGGATTCCGGCGAGCTTCCAGGTCATTACCCTCACCGCCTGGGCCCCGGCCGAAGGTCAACCGCGGCCGCTCCGGCCGGGCAGCGCCAAGAACCGGCTGGCCGATGCGCTGGGCACGGTCGAGCAGAAGGCGGGCGAAGCGGCTCGGCCGGTTCGCGGATCGTCCGGCTGAAGCTCGGGGCCGAGCATGCCGCTGGCCGTTCCCGCCCGGCACTGCTATTCCTCGCCGCCCCGCAATTCCCCTGAAGGAATCGAACCATGGCGCGCGAGCATCGTTATGCCGTAGAGGTCGAATGGACCGGCAACCGCGGGACCGGAACCTCGGAGTATCGCGCCTATGGCCGCGAGCATGTCGTAACCGCGCCGGGGAAGCCCGCGATCCCGGGCTCCTCGGACCCGGCTTTTCGCGGCGACGCGGCGCGCTGGAACCCGGAGGAGTTGCTGGTCGTGGCGCTGTCCCAATGTCATATGCTCTGGTATCTGCATCTGGCCGCCGAGGCCGGGATCGCCGTGCAGGAATATCGCGATACTGCCGAAGGCGTGATGGTCGAGGAGGCCGATGGCAGCGGCAGCTTCGCGGCGGTCCTGCTGAAGCCGCGGGTGACCGTGGCAGCGGGGGCACCGCAGGCGAAGGCCTTGAGCTTGCACGATCTCGCGCACGAGAAATGCTTCGTCGCCAATTCGGTCAATTTCCCGGTGATGTGCGATCCGGGCTGCATCGTCGCCTCTGGTTAGCGGCGGGCGAGAATGGACCTGCCCCGGCGCCTCGAGGATTACCCGGAAGCGGTCCAGTTGCTCCTGATCGATCTCTATCAGCGGGCGGTCTCCCGGCTGACGGAAGTCGTCGAACGCCACGGCCTGAATCCGGGACTGTGCCTCGCCCTCGCTCGGGAGCGGATAGCACTCCTCGCCGAAGCGACGGAGCCGGTGGTGACGGCGATGGCCGCGGCGGCGACCCCGGTCGCCTGCGCTCGCGGCTGCGGCTGGTGCTGCACCCTCACCATCCAGGCGAGCCCGGACGAGGTCTTTGCTCTCATCTCCCATCTCGCGGAGAGTCTCGCACCCGAGGATCTGGCGGCCTTGCAGGCGCGGGCGCTCGCGGCCGATGCGCGCGGCCACGGTCATGCGCCCTCGGCTCGCCACAGCCTGCGGATCTTCTGCCCGGTGCTCGATCCCGCGAGCCACGATTGCCTCGGCCATGTGGCGCGGCCGGGCGGGTGCCAGGGTTATCTCTCGCTCGATCTCGCCCAGTGCAGGGCCGATCATGCTCTGCCGTCGCAGCCGATCGCCCAGCCGGTCGCCGCCGCCCTGCTGCGCGACACCGTGGCGGCGGCGCGCGACACCGTGCTGGAGCGGGCGGGAGCGCGGCTTCAGTCGCTCGAACTGACGGCGGCCCTGGTCGCCGCCTGGGCCGACCCCGACGCCGAAACGCGCTGGTTAGGCGGCTCGCCTGTGCTCGAAACCGCGACGAGCATCGACAATCCGCTCGGAACCACCGCTCGAGTCCCGCCGGACGAGGCCCGGAGGACGCCGCTCGCGTCCTCCGGATCGACCGATTTCAAAACACTTGGCGGAGCAATGCATAGAGCACGCCGGCGATCGTCATGGCCGCCGGCAGGGTCATGACCCAGGCGAGCGCCATGTTCTGGACCGTGCTCCATTGCAGGCCCGATCCGTTGGCCGCCATCGTGCCGGCGACGCCGCTCGATAGAACATGCGTCGTCGAAACCGGCAGGCCGTACACGTCGGCCAGACCGATCGTCGCCATCGCCACGATCTCGGCGGAAGCACCTTGAGCATATGTCAGATGGGTCTTGCCGATCTTTTCGCCGACGGTCACGACGATGCGCTTCCAGCCGACCATCGTCCCCAGCCCGAGCGCCAGAGCGACCGTGACCTTCACCCACGTCGGAATGAACTTGGTGCCGCTGTCCAACGAAGCCCGCAACGATTTCAGCGTCCCGACATCGGCCTCGTCGAAGCCGGCCGGGCTCGCACCCATGATCCGCACCGCATCGGAGGCCAGATACATGTCGTTGCGAACGTTCGGCGTCGCCGCCGCCGGCACGGCCTTGATGGCGCCGTGGCTCTTCACTTCCGATCCGATATCCCCGGTCAGGACGGCGAGCGCCTCGTAGACTTCCGGCTTGTTCACGTCCTTGGTTTTGAGCGCTTCGCCGACGACCGATCGGGCCGCCGCCGCGTCGACGACCGGACTGGTGCCGGCATGAGCCTGGAAAACAGTCTGTGCGGCCAGCGTCGACTCGAGAAAGGCCGGCGTGCTGCTCTCGGGAATGGCCCGGTTCAAGGCATAGGCAGTCGGGGCCGCACCGATCAGGATCAGCATGATCAGGCCCATGCCCTTCTGCCCGTCGTTGCTGCCGTGGAAAAAGGAGACGCCGGTGCAGGTGAGGATGAGCAGAGCGCGGATCGCCGGCGGCGGCGGCTTCTGGCCCTCCGGTGCGACGTAGAGCGATTTGCTGCGCAGGACGAGTTTCATCAAGAGAAGCAGAAGAGCCGCCAGCACGAACCCGATCAGCGGGCTGAACAGGAGAGCCTTCAAGACGCCGAGCGCCTGGCCCCAATCGACACCGGATGTCGCCGATCCGGCCGGCGCCAGGAACTGGTTCGCGAGCCCGACGCCCATGATCGAGCCGATCAGCGCGTGGGAGGAACTGTTCGGCAGCCCCAGCGCCCAGGTCCCGAGATTCCAGATGATCGCCGCGATCAGGAGCGCGAAGATCATGGCATAGCCCGCCCCGCTGCCGACCTGCAGAATCAATTCGACCGGCAGTAGTGTCACCACGGTGAAGGCGACTGCCCCGCTGGAGGTGAGCACGCCCAGAAAATTGAAGCTGCCCGACCAGATCACCGCGAACAGCGGGGGCAGACTATGGGTGTAGATCACGGTCGCGACGGCGTTGGCCGTATCGTGGAAGCCGTTGACGAATTCGAAGCCCAAGGCGATGAGCAAGGCCAGACCGAGCAGCACGAATGCCCCGATCGCCAAACTGTGCTCGCCGACATTGCTGATATCGCTCGACACGCTGTAGGCGGCGTAGCCGAGCCCGGCCAGGAGCACGAGCAGGAAGACGAGGGCGCCGGCCGGGTGCGGCTTGTGCTCCAAGTGCGGGCGCGGCGCCTGCGCCTCCGCCGCGCCACGGCTCATCGTTACATCTGACATACTCACCCCCGTGCGTCGGATCCGCTGGAGAACATAGATGTGCAGGTTCGGATGACGGTTTCGTGACAGACGGCGCCCGGACTCTCGGCGCCGACGACGACCCCGCAGCCATCCGAGACCGTTCGCCCATCGACCTTCGCCAGCCGCGTGACATTACGTTTCTTGTGCGACACTTCGGTTACCGGAGGACCAGTCTGAGATTGAATTTTCTGCGCGCGCAGCCTGGAGAAGTTTTGTGACTCGGCGGGGCTGAAATCGGTCGGGCAGGGTGCCGACAGGCCGTTCGCGGCATGAGACGATTCGCCCCGAGGAGGTCGCGTTGCCGAACCTCCGGCTTTGCCCGTGCCGTGTCGATCGGGTCCATGGCGGGCGAATCGGGGGGATGGACCGAGCGGCGACCAGGTTCTCGGCCACGGCTCCCTGTCACCGATTTAACCCGCCGCCTCCTGGACCTTCGCCTCGATCCCGCTAGGATGGCCCCGACCGATGCGTCCGGAAGGGGCACACCCATGCTGTCGATCAACGACCTCGTCCACATCTACCCCAACGCCGTCCGTGCGCTCGACGGGATCAGCCTCGAGATCGATCGCGGGATGTTCGGGCTTCTCGGCCCCAACGGCGCCGGCAAATCGACGCTGATGCGCTCGGTCGCCACGCTCCAGACGCCGACCAGCGGCTCGATCCGGTTCGACGGGATCGATGTCGTGGCCGAGCCCGAGGCGCTCCGTCGTCGGCTGGGCTACCTGCCGCAGGATTTCGGCGTCTATCCGCGCGTGTCGGCCTACGACATGCTCGATCACCTGGCGGTCCTCAAGGGTTTCGGCCGAGCCGGGGATCGGCGCGAGACGGTCGAAGCGCTGTTGCATCAGGTCAATCTCTGGGACGTCCGCAAGAAGGCGCTGGCCGGTTTCTCGGGCGGCATGCGTCAGCGGTTCGGCATCGCCCAGGCGCTGATCGGCCGGCCTTCTCTCGTCATCGTCGACGAGCCGACCGCCGGCCTCGATCCGGAGGAACGCAACCGCTTTCTCAATCTTCTGGCCGAGATCGGCGAGAATGTCGTGATCATCCTGTCGACGCATATCGTCGAAGACGTGACCGACCTGTGCCCCAAAATGGCCATCATCGGCCAGGGCCGGATCATCGCCCAAGGCGTTCCGGCGGAACTGATCCGCGGGCTCGAAGGGCGAGTCTGGACGAAGGCGATCGCCAAGGACCAGCTGGATTCCTACCGGAGCCGGTTCGAGGTCATTTCGACCCGGCTCTTCGCCGGCCGGACCATCATCCATGTGCTCGCAGACGAGGATCCCGGCGACGGGTTCCAGGCGATCGCCGGCGGTCTCGACGATGTCTATTTCTCCACTCTCTCTGCGCTGCGCAAGGCCGCCTGACCGGGCGCGGGGGAGACGAGCATGTTCGCCAGGATCGCCGCCTTCGAATTCCGCTACCAGCTGCGCAACCCGGTCTTCTGGGTCACGCTCGGCATCTTCTTTCTCCTGACCTTCGCCTCGGTCACGATCGAGCAGGTGCGGATCGGCTCGGGCGGCAACATCCACAAGAACGCGCCGATGGCGATCGCCCAGGTCCATGGCATCATGAGCCTGTTCGCGATCTTCATCATCATCGCCTTCGTCGCCAACGTGGTCGTGCGCGACGACGAAACCGGCTTCGGCCCGATCGTGCGGGCCACCTGCGTCACCAAGCGCGACTATCTGTTCGGGCGGTTCGCCGGCGCCTACCTGGTATCCGTCCTGGCCTTTTGCGGCGTCCCCCTCGGGATGCTCGCCGGCTCCTTCATGCCGTGGGTCGATCCCGAGACCCTGGGGCCGTTCCGGCTCGGCGACTATGCCTATTGCCTGCTGATCGTCGCCGTCCCCACCCTCTTCGTCATGGCCTCCGGTTTCTTCGCGCTGGCGACGGCGACCCGGTCGATGATGGCGACATATGTCGGCGCCGTGGGATTTCTGGTGGCCTATACCGTGGTTCGCCAGTTCCTGGGCAAGCTCGAGTACGAGCAGGTGGCGGCCTTGGGCGATCCCTTCGGCTTGGCCGCCTTCGACACGGCGACCAAATATTGGACCGCAGCCGATCGCAACACGATGCTGCCGCCGATCGCCGGGCTGTTCCTCGCCAATCGCCTGATCTGGATCGGCGTGGCCCTGGGCTTCCTCGCCCTGGCCTATCTCCTCTTCCGCTTCGAGGCCAAGGGTGCCAAGACGGCGCGACCGGCACCGGCCGAGGCTGCGGCGCCGCTGCTCTCCGGTTTCGCTGCGCCGGGAGCCCGGGCCGCACCTCGGTTCGACCGCCGACAGAGCTGGCAATTGCTCTGGGCGCGGGTCCGGTTCGATGCGGCCGGCGTGTTTCGCAGCCCGGCCTTCTTCGTGCTGCTGGCGCTCGGCCTGTTCAATGCCGGCGCCTCTCTATGGGTCGGGCCGGAGGTCTACGACAACCCGTCCTATCCGGTCACCCGTTACGCCATCGCGACCCTGTTCGGCGCCTTTTCGATCGTGGCCCTGCTGGTCGCGATCTATTACGGCGGCGATCTGGTCTGGCGGGACCGCGACCGGCGGATTCATGAAATCATCGATTCCAGTCCGATCCCCGATTGGGCCTTCCTGCTGCCGAAGATCCTGGCGATCACGACGGTCCTGATCGCGATGGTTGGCGTGGCCGTCGCCGCGGCGATCCTCATCCAGGCCGGCAAGGGCTATTTCAAGTTCGAGCTCGGCCACTACCTGCTCTGGTATCTGCTGCCCAATTCGATCACCTTCGTTCAATACGCGATCCTGTCGATCCTGGTTCAAGCCGTCTCGCCCAACAAATATGTCGGCTGGGGGGTGATGGCCCTCTACATCGTCTCGACCGTCACGCTGACCAATCTCGGTTTCGAGCATAATCTCTATCAGTTCGCCGGAACCCCGACCGTGACGACCTCGGACATGAACGGTGAGGGCCGGTTCTGGATCGGGCGGGCCTGGTTCGAAGCCTATTGGAGCGCCTTCTCCGTCATCCTCGCCGTCCTCGCCTTCGCCTTGTGGCGGCGCGGCACCGAGACGAGATTGCGGCCGCGTCTGCGCCGCCTGCCCCGGCGCCTGGCCGGGCCGGCCGGGGTGATCCTGGCGGCCGCCGTGCTCACCTGGGCAGGTCTCGGGGGCTATATCTTCTACAACACGAATATTCTGAACCCCTACCGGACCACCCCGGACACCGAGCGCTGGCAGGCCGAGTATGAGAAGGCCTTGCTGCCCTACGCCGCGTTGAAGCAGCCGGCGGTCACCGCCGTCACCCTGGCGGTCGATCTCGAGCCGCACCGGCAGCGCGCCCGGGTCAAGGGAGAGTACGTCATCGAGAACCGCACGGGCGCCCCCCTTTCCGCGATCCATCTGCGCTGGGACCGTGATCTGCACGAAGTCGCGATCGAGGTCGAAGGGGCGAAACTCGAAACCGAGTATGAGCGCTTCGCCTATCGGATCTACGACTTCGACCCGCCGATGGCGCCGGACGAGGTACGCCGGGTGACGTTCACGACCCTCTGGGAACGGCCGGGATTCCGCAATGAACAACCGATGGGGATAGTCCCGACCTCGGTGGCGGGCAACGGCACCTTCCTCAACAATTTCGATATTGCGCCGCAGGTCGGCATGAACCGCGACGGCCTGCTCCTGGACCGGGTGAAGCGGCGCAAATACGGCCTTCCGGCCGAGCTTCGGCCGCCGAAGCTCGAGGATGATTCGGCGCGCGCCTACAACGTCTTCCACTCGGACTGGGTGTCGGCGGACATCACCATCGCCACCGATGCCGACCAGATACCGATCGCGCCCGGCTACAAGGTCGCCGACGAGACCCGCGACGGCCGCCGAACGGCGCGGTTCCGGACGGATGCGCCGATCCAGCATTTCTTCTCGATCCAGTCGGCGATCTACGATACCCGCTCCGATACCCTCGGCGATATCGATCTGACCGTCTACAGCCACCCGCCGCACCCTTACAATGGCGCGGCGATGCTGGCGTCGATGAAGTTCTCGCTCGATCTTTATTCGAGGATCTACAGCCCCTACCAATTCCGCCAGGCGCGCATCACCGAAATTCCCTATGGCCGCTTCGCCCAGAGCTTCGCCAACACGATTCCCTATACTGAAAATCTAGGCTTTCTGGTGCATCACACCGATCCCGACAAGATCGACATGGTGACCTATGTCACCGCCCATGAAATCGCCCATCAATGGTGGGCGCACCAGTTGATCGGGGCGGACATGCAGGGTTCGACCATGCTGAGCGAGACCTTCGCCCAATATTCGGCGATGCTGACCATGGAAAAAATGGGCGGCAAGAAGCAGATCCGGAAATTCCTGAAATATGAACTGGACTCCTATCTGCGCGACCGCGGTGGCGACGTCGTCGAGGAGGTGCCGTTGATGCGGGTCGAGGACCAGCCCTACATCCATTACCGCAAGGGCGCAGTCGTGATGTATTTCCTCAAGGAGGAGGTCGGCGAAGCGGTCGTCGACCGGACGCTGCAGCGCCTGCTCGCCGAGTTCGCCTTCAAATCGGCGCCCTATGCCACTACCAAGGACTTCATCCGCTATCTGCGCGAAGAAGCCGGGCCGAAATACGATGATCTGATCACCGATCTGTTCGAGCGGATCACGCTCTACGACATCAAGGTCGGCAACTGTTCGGCCGAGTCCCGGCCGGACGGCAAGTTCGACGTCACCGTCGAGGTCGAGGCGAAGAAATTCTATGCCGACGGCGTCGGCAAAGAGAGCGAAGCGCCGCTCGCCGAGGAGTTCGAAGTGGGATTGTTCGATATCGAGCCGGGCAAGCCCGGCTTCGGCGACGGCAACGTCCTGCTCTCGACCCGACTGCCGCTGACCTCGGGACGACAAACCCTCAGGCTCGTTGCCGATTCACGCCCGAAATTCGCCGGTGTCGACCCCTACAACAAACGGATCACCCGCAACTCCGACACGGTGATCGCCCCGGTCGAGGGGCCGTGAGCGGAATCATCCCGCCTCGCCCAATTCGCCGGCCCAGCGCGCCGCCCAGGCGGCCGCCTCGTCTTCGGCCAGGGTTCCGGCGCTGGCGTCGTGCCGCTGCACCGGCGTCACTCGGGTCGCTCCCTTCTCTGCAAACAACGCGTCCCACAAATCGCCGGCCCGGCAGAACGTGTCGGCATAGGTGCGGTCGCCCAGCCCGAAGACCCCGTAGCGCAGGCCGGCGAGGCTGCCGCGGCCCTTGATCGCGCGGTAGAAATCCTGCCCGTTATCCGGAATGTCGCCTTGCCCATAGGTCGAGGAGACGATCACCACCGTGTCGAGTCCCACCAGAGCTTCGGCGTCGAGCGCCTCCATCAACAGGTGCCTCGTCTCGACTCCGGTCTCCTTCAGCGTCCGCTCGATTTCCTCGGCACAGAGTTCAGCCAGCCCGGTCATCGTCGCCACGAAGATCCCGACCCGCCGGCTCGCCATGATCGCTTCTCCGTCTGTCTGTTCGAGTGACTGATTATGCACTATAACTCGTCCGGTCAACAGGGAGACGGACGAGCGTGGCGACATCGAACGAATCATCGGGATCGAACGACACCGATGAGCGCGGTTCGGCGGCGCTGGCGCGGCGCTTGCGCGCGCTGCGCGCCAAGATCGGGATGACGCGCCTGCAGCTGGCGACCGCTTCCGGAACGTCCGAGCGTTACCTCGCCACGATCGAGCAGGGGATCGGCAATCCGTCGGTGACCGTGCTGACCAACCTCGCCGCTGCCCTCGATGTCGCCGTCGCCGAATTGCTGCCGCAGGGCGGCGAGCGAACCGCGTTGCGCGAAGAGGTCGCGGCGGCGATCCGCCGGCTGCCGGAGGCGAGGCTTCCCGCCCTTCTCGACTGGCTGAGGCATCCCGCCGTCGGCCGGGCCGCCAAGGGGCGCCGCATCGCCTTGATCGGCTTGCGGGGTGCCGGCAAATCGACGCTCGGGGCGGCGCTGGCGCAGCGGGCGGGCATCCCGTTCCTGGAAATTTCCAAGGAGGTGGCGCGAGTCTATGGCGGCGACATCGGCCTGCTGATCGAGCTCTTGGGGCAAGGCGCGCTGCGCCGCTACGAGCGGGAAGCTTGGGAGGCGATCCTCGCCGACCACCAGGCGGCGGTGATCGCCGCGCCGGGCGGCGTCGTCGCCGATCCGGCACTCTTCGATCGGGTGATGGCGACGGCGCATACGGTCTGGCTGCAGGCGACTCCGGACGACCACATGGCCAGGGTCATGGCCCAAGGCGATTTCCGCCCGATGGCGAGCCACCGCGGCGCCATGGCCGACTTGAAGGCGATCTTGGCGGCCCGGTCCGGCGACTATGTCCGGGCCGACGCGCGGCTCGACACCTCGGCCCAGGATTTCGCTGCCACGCTCGACCTTCTGGAAGGGATCGCGGCGTCTCTCCTGGCAGATCGAGATGTAATATAATGCTTGCGGCACCCGCTCGTTCCGTTATTGTCGGCCCGACAGCGACGGAGAACCGCTGATGAATTCGCAACCGAAGGCGCCGAGCCTCGCCCAGGCGGCGGTCAGCTATGACTGCGCGGGCGGCCGGTGGCGGCACTGGCGGCTGTCGCTCGACGGCCGTATCGCGACCCTGGCCATGGCGGTCGATCCCGAGGGCGGCTTGGTCGAAGGCTACAAGCTGAAGCTCAACAGCTACGACCTCGGCGTCGACATCGAACTCCACGACATCGTCCAGCGGCTGCGGTTCGAGCACCCGGAAATCGCCTGCGTGGTGCTGACATCGGCCCAGCCTCGCATCTTCTGCTCCGGTGCCAACATCTACATGCTCGGCCAGTCGAGCCATGCCTGGAAGGTGAATTTCTGCAAATTCACCAACGAGACCCGCAACGGCTTCGAAGATTCCTCGGCGAACGGGAGCTTGAAATTCCTGGCCGCGGTCAACGGCACCTGCGCCGGCGGCGGCTACGAGCTGGCGCTCGCTTGCGACGAAATCCTGCTGGTCGACGACCGCGCCGCGGCCGTATCGCTGCCCGAGGTGCCGCTTCTGGCGGTGCTGCCGGGCACGGGAGGACTGATTCGGCTCGTCGACAAGCGCAAGATCCGCCGCGACCTCGCCGATGTCTTCTGCACCTCCGAGGCAGGAGCATCGGGCCGGCGCGCCAAGCAATGGGGCCTGGTCGACGAGACCGCCCCGCCCGGCCGCTGGGGGGAGACCGTGCGGGCGCGCGCCGAGGCGCTCGCCGCTCGATCGGCCCGCCCGACGCGGGCCCAAGGGGTGATGCTCACGCCCCTGAAGCGGATCGTCGATCCTGACGGCATCCACTATTCCCGGGTCGATGTCCGCTTCGACCGGGCCAGGCGTTTCGCCACTCTGCGCATCTCGGCACCGGGTTCGGAACCGCCGCGGGGTGGGGAGGCCATGCGCGCCCAGGGAGCCGAGTTCTGGCCGTTGGCCGTGGCCCGCGAGTTGGACGATGCGATCCTGTTGTTGCGCACCAACGAGCCCGAACTCGGGCTCTGGGTGCTGGAGACCGACGGCGACGGCGACAGGGTCCTGGCCTGGGACGCGGCCATGGCGGATGCCCGGGACCATTGGTTCGTCAACGAGGTGATCGGCCAGATTCGCCGCACTTTCGCGCGGCTGGAAGTGTCGGCGCGCTCGCTCTATGCCATCGTGCAGCCGGGCTCGGCGTTCGCCGGGATGCTCGCGGAGCTCCTGTTCGCCGCCGATCGCAGCTATATGCTGGAGCTGCCGGCGGCGCCGGGGAAGGGCCCGGTCGTCACGCTCGGTGCCGCCAATTTCGGCCTCTATCCTTGTGTCAACGGCTTGTCGCGGCTGCAGAGCCGGTTCCACGGCATGCCGGAACGCCTGGATCAATTGCGCGAACGGATCGGCCGGCCGATCGGGTCGGCGGAGGCGTCCGAGCTGGGCCTCGTCACTTTCGCCCCGGACGAGCTCGATTGGGAGGACGAAATCCGTGCCGCGATCGACGAGCGGGCGGCGCTGTCGCCGGACGCGCTCACCGGCATGGAGGCGAGCCTGCGCTTCGCCGGGGCCGAGACGGTGTGGAGCAAGATCTTCGGCCGGCTCTCGGCTTGGCAGAACTGGATCTTCATCCGGCCGAACGCGGTAGGCGAGGGGGGTGCGCTGAAGCTGTTCGGTTCCGGCCGCCGTGCCGATTTCGACCGCAAGCGCGTCTGAGCGGAACCCGCCTCGAGGAGATCGACCATGGCCATCGACTATCAATCCCGCATCCCCAACAATGTCGATCTGGCCCATGATCGCAGCCTGCAGCGCGCGCTCGAGCACTGGCAGCCGGCCTTTCTCGACTGGTGGAAGACGCTCGGGCCCGAGCACTATCAGGGACACGACGTCTATCTGCGGACCGCGACTTCGGTCGATGCCAAGGGCTGGGCGACCTTCGGCCACGTCAAGATGCCCGAATATCGCTGGGGCATCTTCCTGGCCGAACCGCGGGAAGGGCGGACGATCGGGTTCGGCGACCATTTCGGCAAGCCGGTCTGGCAGCAGGTGCCGGCCGAATACCGCTCGGTTCTGCGTCGCCTGATCGTGACCCAAGGCGACACCGAGCCGGCCAGCGTCGAGCAGCAGCGGCGGCTGGCCCAGAGCGCGCCGTCGCTCTACGACATGCGAAATCTCTTCCAGGTGAATGTCGAGGAGGGCCGCCATCTCTGGGCCATGGTCTATCTGCTGCACGCCTATTTCGGCCGCGACGGGCGTGAAGAAGCCGAGAACATGCTCTACCGCCACTCCGGCGACATCGACAATCCGCGCATTCTCGGCACCTTCAACGAGCCGATCGACGATTGGCTGAGCTTCTTCATGTTCACTTACTTCACCGACCGCGACGGCAAATACCAGCTGAAGAGCCTGGCGGAATCGGGGTTCGATCCGCTCGCCCGCACTTGCCGCTTCATGCTGACCGAGGAAGCGCATCACATGTCGGTGGGCGAGACCGGCATCGGCCGGATCGTCAAGCGCACGCTCGAGGAGATGGTCCGGCTCGGGACCGACGATCCGCAGGCGCTGCGCCGGGCCGGGGTCGTCGATCTGCCGCTGCTCCAGCGCTATATCAATTTCTGGTACAGCTCGGCCTTGGATTTGTTCGGGGGCGAGATCTCGTCCAATGCCGCGAGCTACTTCGCCAACGGCATGAAAGGACGGCCCGACGAAGAGACGTTCGCCGACCACGACGCCGCCGAGACGATCGAGCACCTCGACACGCCCGACGGGCCGGCCCAGGTGCCGACGCGCAGGGCTATGAATTATCTCGTACGGTCGGCCTATGTGCGCGACTGCCAACTGGGCCTGACCCGCTGGAACCGGAGCATCGCCAAAACCGGATTCGCCGTCGAGCTGAAATTGCCTTCGGAACGCTTCAACCGAAAAGTGGGTCTCTGGGCTGGATCGAGCTTCGGCGTCGATGCCGGGCCGGCCTCGGCCGAAGCGATCGCGCAGGCACTCCCGAGCACGACCGACCGCGATTACGTGATGTCGCTGATGGTCCAGGTCGCCGAGATCGGCAAGATCGCCAACTGGATCGCGGCGCCGGAGCGCGGCATCAACAATCTCGGTTTCGCCTACGATTATGTACGGGCGGCCTGATCGCCCCGGACCAGAGAAGGAACGGCAATGGACACCGCGGCCGCACAACGGATCGAGGATCTGCCGGAGCGCTTCAATGCCGCCTCGGACTTGATCGAGCCGAACCTCGCGGCCGGACGGGGCGGCAAGATCGCCGTTCTCGATCATCGGGGCGCCACCACCTATGCCGAATTGGCGTGGCGCGTCGACCGGATGGCCGGAGTCTTGGCCGAACTCGGCGTCCGGCGGGAACAGCGAGTGCTGCTCTGCCTGCTCGACACGGTCGATTTTCCGACCGTGTTCCTGGGGGCGATCAAGGCCGGCGTCGTTCCCGTGCCGTTGAACACGTTCCTTGCCGCTGACGATTACCGCTGGGTCGTCGAGAACAGCGATGCCGCCGCCGTGTTCGTCTCGGCGGAATGCGCGCCGCAATGGGCCGAGATCGCGGCGGCGATGCCGGATTTGCCCGTCGTCTCCAGCGGCGGCGGGCCCTGGGTCGAACTCGAATCGCTCCTGGCTCGGGCCGAGCCCGTCGTTGCAGCTGCCGCGACCCATCGCGACGAGCCTGCCTTCTGGCTCTATACGTCGGGTTCGACCGGTCGGCCGAAGGCGGCGATGCACACCCACTCCTCGCTCCGGCTCACCGCCAATCTGTTCGGGCTCGGGGTCGTGGGCTATCGCGAGGACGATCGGGTCCTGTCGGTGGCCAAGCTGTTCTTCGCCTATGGCCTGGGCAACGCCTTGACCTTCCCGTTCGCCGCCGGGGCGACCTCGGTGCTGAGCAAGGACCGGCCGACGCCCGTGGCGATCAGCACACTGATCAAGGCACACGCGGTCACGGTCTTTTGTGGGGTTCCGACTTTCTTTGCCGGCTGGCTCGCCGGCGGCGAGGCTCCGACCGGGGAAGACGTGCCGCGGCTGCGGATCGCGGTCTCCGCCGGAGAAGCCCTCCCGGCTCATCTGGGCCGGACATTCCAGGCGCGCTATGGCGCCGATATCATCGACGGCCTCGGCTCGACCGAGATGCTGCATGTCTATCTGGCACAAGTGCCGGGGCAGGTGCGCTACGGCTGCACCGGCCGGCCGGTGCCGGGCTACCAGGTGCGGATCCTGGACGATGCCGGCAACCAAGCCGGGATCGACGAGATCGGCGAGCTCCAGGTCAAGGGGCCGACCGCGGCGCTGGGCTATTGGCGCAACCGGCCAAAGACGCTGGCGACATTCCTCGGCGACTGGACCCGCACCGGCGACAAGTACCGCTGCGACGCGGAGGGATTCTATACGTATGCCGGGCGCAGCGACGACATGCTGAAGGTCGGCGGCATCTATGTTTCCCCCAACGAAGTCGAGGAGGCGCTGGCCTGCCACGACGCGGTCCTCGAGGCCGCAGTGGTCGGCCGTCCCGACGAGAACGGCCTGGTCAAGCCCTGCGCCCATGTCGTCTTGAAACCCGGGCACGAGGGCGATGCGGCGATGGAAGCGCTGCTCAAGGCGCACGTGAAGTCACGCCTGGCAGCCTTCAAATATCCCCGCTGGGTCGTCTTCACCGAAGCTCTGCCCAAGACTGCGACGGGCAAGATCCAACGCTTCCGCCTGCGCGCGCTCGGATGAGCCGCGGCGCGCGCCTGGTGGTGGACGGAGTCGGACTGGAGGTCGCGTCCTGGCCGGGAGCGGGCGATCCGATCCTGATGCTGCACGAGGGGCTCGGTTCCGTCTCGATGTGGCGCGACTTCCCCGAGCGCCTGGCGCTGGCGACAGGGCGCGATGTGGTCGCCTGGTCGCGCCGGGGTTATGGCCAGTCGGACCCTCCGGCGCGGCCGCTCGACCCGGATTACATGCACGCGGAAGCGGAGTCCTTGCCGGCGGTGATGGATGCCCTCGGGATCGGGCGGGCGCATCTCTTCGGCCATAGCGACGGCGCCTCGATCGCGCTGATCGCCGCAGCCTTCCGGCCGGAACGGGTCGCCAGCCTGGTGCTGGAGGCGCCTCATGTCCTGGTCGAGCAACGGACGGTGGACAGCATCGCCGCCGTCAGGAAGGTCCATCAAACCACTGATCTCGGCATCCGGCTCGGCCGGCACCACCGCGACGCGGATCGGGTGTTCCGGGCCTGGAGCGATATCTGGCTCGACCGGCGCTTCCGGGACTGGAACATCGAGGGACTGCTCGCGCGCGTCACGGCACCGGCGCTCCTGATCCAGGGGCTCGACGACGAATACGGGACGCTGGATCAGCTCGACCGGATCGAGAGAGCGCTGCCCCGGACGCGTCGGCTGGACCTCGCCCGATGCGGTCATTCGCCCCATCGCGACCAGCCGCAGGCGGTGCTCGCCGCCATCGTCGCGTTCCTGGCGGAACCGGTGCCGTCGAGCGTTCGCTGACTTCGGGATTTCAGCGGGAGAGTAGAGGTGGCGGGATCGTGGGACGTCCTCATCGTCGGTGGCGGCCAAGGCGGCGCCCAAGCCGCGCTGAGGCTGCGCCAGCACGGATTTGCCGGTTCGGTCGCGATCCTGGGCGACGAGATCGACCCGCCCTATGAACGGCCGCCGCTCTCCAAGGAATATCTCTGCGGCGAGAAGAGTTTCGAACGGCTGCTGTTTCGGACCGAAGCGGGCTGGGGTGAAGCCAAAATCGATCTCCTGTTGGGCCGGCGAGCGATTGCGGTCGATCCCGGGGCCCGGCGGGTGACGACAGCGGACGGGGACGTCCTCGCCTATGGCTGCCTGATCTGGTCCGCGGGCGCTGCCGCGCGCCGGCTCGGTTGCCCGGGCGAGGATCTGGCCGGCGTGCACAGCATTCGCAGCCGCGCCGATGTCGACCGCCTGCGCGATGACTTGGGCGGAGTCGACCGGGTGGTGCTGATCGGCGGCGGCTTCATCGGGCTCGAGGCGGCTGCGGTGCTGACCAAGCTCGGCAAGCGGGTCACCGTGCTGGAGTCCCGGGATCGGGTGCTGGCGAGAGTCGCCGGCGAAACCCTGTCGCGCTTCTACGAGGCCGAGCACCGGGCTCGGGGGGTCGAGATCCGCTCGGGCGTGCAGGTCGCCCGGCTGCTGCCTTCGGGTGATCGCGTCGCCGGAGTCGAACTCGCGGGCGGCGAGATCGTGAGCGCGGGGATGGTCGTCGTCGCAATCGGCATCGTTCCCGCCACGGCCCCGCTCTCGGCCGCCGGCGCTGCCGGCGACGCCGGACTTTTCGTCGACCAACGGTGCCGAACCAGCTTGCCCGGGATCTACGCCATCGGGGATTGCGCCGAACAGGCCAATCCCTTCGCCGGCGGCGCCCGGATCCGCCTCGAATCGGTGCCCAACGCCAATGATCAGGCGTCCCAGGCGGCCTCGGCGATCTGCGGTCGGGCCGAGCTCGCGACCTCGGTGCCCTGGTTCTGGTCGAACCAGTTTGACCTCAAGCTGCAGACGGCCGGCCTGAACCGGGGGTTCGACGCTGCCGTGGTTCGCGGCGATCCGGCCGGGCGCAGCTTTTCGGTCGTCTATCTCCGGGAGGGTCGCGTCGTGGCGCTGGATTGCGTCAATGCCGTCCGAGACTACACCCACGGCAAGGCGCTGATCCTGGCCCGGGTCCGCCCCGACCCGAATGCCCTCGGCGATCCGGGAGTACCCTTGAAGGCGCATCTTCCGGGTGCGGTGAAGTGATCGGCGGGCCGAGCGCGAATCGGGCGGGGCGGCGGCCAGGGGAGCAGCGGCGGCAGTCCAGGGTTCGGACCCGTCCAAACCGCTATGAAGCGGTGCCGGGCCCGGCACTCTTCCAGGGCGGCGTCTTGCGCGCGTCCGACAGTCCGTCCCAATAGGCCATGACGACCGGGTCGTCCAGGTGCCGGTCCCGAATACAGGTGAAGACGGTCCGATCGATCGGCAAGGGGGCCGCCGAATCCGGATCATGCACCGGCAGGTTCAGCAGCGAGGAACGATCGGCAACCGTGAAGCCCAGGCTTCCGGCCGTATCGACGAAGCCTTTGACGTTGAAGAAGGTGCAGGAGGTCGGCTCGTAGGGGCTGTCCGCGCCGATCGGACAGAGGAGCAGGGGCAGGCGATTGGCATCGGTAAACGTCGCCGTCTCGACCAGCAAGATCCCGCCGTCGCGGACCAGATCGCGCATCAGCCGCAAGCCCAGGAACGGGTAGCGCAGATGGTAGACCACGCCGGGCAACAGGACGATGTCGAACTGTCCGTGGGTTTCCGGCTTCAAATCATAGAGATTTTGCTTTTCGAACCGCACCTGCGAGCGAAGCGCCGGCTTCAGGAAGGCGATCGTCTCGTGCGGCAGGTCGAAATCGACGCCGAGCACCGAAGCGGCGCCGAGCTTCTCGGCCGTGAAGGAGAGCGCGCCATCCCGGCAGCCGATGTCGAGCACGCGTTTACCGCGGAAATCCAGGCGGCGCATGGCGTCGATGATCATGTTGACGATCGGCACGACCACAGGCCAGCCCTTCGTCCACTGCCCGGGAGCATATTCGACCGTGTGATAGAACGCCAGATCAGGTGGTGGGTTCGACAGGTTTTCGGTCATCGTCGGCTCCGTTCCAACGTGGCTGCGTCGGCCGCACCCTAACCCGGGGGGACTTCCATCTCGCGGCAAATCCGCGCTTTTTCCAGCCGGGATAGTATATTGTCGCGACAGTGCTCTGAGGTTCGTCGGGGAAACGGTTCGATGCGGTTCACCGCGCTGGCGTTGCCGGGTGTCTTGCTGGTGGAAATCGAGCCGGCAGCAGACGCTCGCGGCTTGTTCGCCCGGGTGTTCTGTGCCGAAGAATTCGCGGCCCATGGGCTGCCGGCCGATTTCGTCCAGCACAGCATCTCCTACAATCACCGCGCCGGAACCTTGCGCGGCCTGCATTATCAGCGGGTGCGGCCGGAAGCGAAGCTGGTCCGCTGTCTCGCCGGTGCGGCCTATGATGTGATCGTCGATCTCCGGCCGGGGCTGGCGAGCTATGGAAAATGGTGCGCAGTCGAGCTCAGCGCCGCGCGGCGCGACGCGGTCTTCGTCCCGCGCGGTTGCGTCCATGGCTTCCAAACCCTGACCGACGCGACCGAGCTGCTCTATCTGATCGATACGCCCTACGATGCGGCGGCGGCGGACGCGGTCTTCGTCCCGCGCGGTTGCGTCCATGGCTTCCAAACCCTGACCGACGCGACCGAGCTGCTCTATCTGATCGATACGCCCTACGATGCGGCGGCGGCGGCGGGGATCCGCTGGGACGATCCGTCGCTGGCCATTCCCTGGCCCGTGGCCGATCCGATCCTGTCCGACCGCGATCGCGCCCTGCCGTGGCTGGCGTGAAGCGGGTTCTCGTCACCGGAGCGTCCGGCTTCCTCGGCCGCGCCTGCGTCCGGACGCTCTCGGCCCGCGGCTACGAAGTGCATGGGACGGGACGATTCGCACGGCCGGCCTGGGCCGCCGGGATCACCTGGCACGAAGCCGATCTGCTGACCGATGCCGGACGCGACCGGGTGATGACGGCGGTGCAGCCTGGTCTTCTCGTCCATATGGCCTGGGAGGCGCGGCCCGGTTTCTACCGTGACAGCCCGGACAATCCGGCCTGGACGGTGGCGAGCCTCGATCTGCTCCGGCGCGCGCTCGCTTCCGGCACGGAACGGATCGTCGGGATCGGCAGCTGCGTCGAATATGGACCGTTTTCCGGCCTCTGTGTCGAGTCCGCGACGCCATGCCGGCCGACGACCCTCTACGGCCGTGCCAAGCTGGCCGCGGCCGAGGGCTTCGCTGCCGCCGCGGACGCCGGGGCGAGCGTCGCCTGGGCCCGAGTCTTCTTCGTGTTCGGCCCGGGTGAGCCCCAAGCCCGGCTGATTCCGGCGCTGATCCGCAGCCTTTCCGCCGGCGAGACCTTCGGGTGCTCGCATGGCGCCCAGCTGCGCGACTTCATCTATGTCGAGGATCTCGCCGAAGCGGTGCTGGCCGTGCTGGAAAGTTCTCTCGTCGGCTGTGTCAATGTCGGCTCCGGCGAGCCGCGCAGCCTGCGCGACATCGTGACTTTCTTTGCGCACCGGCTCGACGGGGAGGAGCGCATCCGGTTCGGGGCGCGGGCCGTCACGGGCGTGGATGCGGAACCCGAGATCACAGCCGACATCTCCCGGCTGCGCAGGGCGACCGGCTGGGTTCCCGTCATCGGCTGGGAGGCCGGCGCGGAGCGTACTCTGGCGTGGTGGCGTTCGCGCCTCGAGGGTTTGGGATGACGGTTCGCCGTGGGGACGTGATCGCCCGCATCGCCCGTGCCGCCCGCTCGCAACCGGGGATGCTGCCGTGCCGAAACCGGCCGGGCCGCAAGATCGAGGACACTGGAAGAATCGCTCATGCCGCGGCTGTCCGCTGTCGTTCCGACGCTCGATCCGGACAGCGTTGCCGCCGACGGCGACGTGACGATCAGTTTCGCCCTCGCCGACCCTCGCTCGCCCGCCGACCTCGGTCTCGGCACCGATGTTCGGCCTTTGGGCATCGGCCTCGAGCGAATGTGGCTCGCCGCCCGAGGCTTCGGCGAGGGCGATGACCCACGGCCTCGGCGCCCTTGCCGGCAGAAATCTCGACGGTCCCGGTCCCCGGCTCTCGCCGCTTCGATGGGTATTCGGCTAGGATACGCGACTCGGCGCGGCCGACGACGGGTTCAATCCGGGTAAATGGTTCCTCGGTGGTAGATGAAGCACGCCTACTGCGCCTATTGCGATGAAAACTACCTGCCGCGCGTGCTCCTGATGCTGCGATCGCTGCGCAGCTTCGACGCCGAGACGCCGGTTCTCGTCCTGCCCCTGTCCGGGCTCTGCGAGATCGTGCTCCGAGACTTCGCACCGCCGGGGGTCGTGATCCTGCCGCATCGGCGGCTCGAGGCGGAATTTCCGGAACTGTCCCGGCTGAAGCGCGAGCGCACGGCGATCGAATACATCTTCACGGTGAAGCCGTTCCTGCTGCTCTATGCCTTCGCTGAAATTGCCGCGGAGTCTTTGACCTATGTCGATGGAGATCTGTACTTCTATGGCGATCCGCGCGGCGTGCTGGCTTCGATCGGCACCGCCTCGATAGCACTGACACCCCATCGCTTCGCGCCGGACCGCGAGGCCGATATCCGGTACGGCCAATTCAATGCCGGTTGGGTGACGATTCGGCGGAATGCAGAAGGCTTGGCCTGTCTTCGCCGCTGGGCCGACGACTGCGCGTCCTGGTGCCATGATCGGGTCGACAATGGCCGCTTCGGCGACCAAGGCTATCTCGACGCCTGGCCCGGGCGTTACCCTTCGCTCGCGATCATCGACCACAAGGGCGTCAATCTCGCGCTCTGGAACGTCGACAATCACATCCTCGACGAGCGGGGCGGGGCGGTGACGGTCGATGGCGAGGGGCTGATCGCCTATCACTTCCACGGGATCCGCCTTCAGCCGGATCGCAGTTTCGCGATCTGGTACCCGCACCGCTCCGGCGGTGCGGGCAGCGTGCTGCGGCGCCGGCTCTACAATCCCTATCTGGCGCGGCTGATCGACCTGCGGATCGACCTGCATGCGCGTTTTCCGGCGCTCGCCGAGGCGGAACGACCCCTTCGGTATATCGAGCCGGACGTGACGCCGAAATCCGCCTCGGCCTGGCGCCACTGCGGCGAAGAATGGTCGCCGGCCGGTCTCGACATGCGTTGCGACGATGCCGTTTCCCGCAATTTGGTGGCGGCGCTGGCGATCGCTCGTCACGGCGACGCGGACGATGCGGCGTTGGCGACGGCACTCGTCGCCGGGGCGGGTTCGCGCCGGCGCATCAGGGTGCTCGATTGGGGCGGCGGCGTCGGCATCGCGCGGACGGCGGCGGCGAAGGCGGCACCGGGGCTCGCCCTGGATTGGCACGTCGTCGACACCCGATCGCGCTGTGAGCACGGTGCCGCGATCCAGCCGCAGGTGCGGTTCCTCACCGATGCGGAAAGCCTCGGCAAGCAACGCTTCGATCTGGTCCATGCCGGCGGTTCGATCGGCGCGGATCCCGATTGGCGGGGCACGCTCGCGCGCCTCCGCCGATTTTGCAGTCGCGCGCTGCTGCTCGACCATGTGGCGGTGAGTGAGAGCGAGCCCAGTTTCGTTGCCGAATATCATGACGCCTCGTGGCCCGAGGGCACCGTGTTCACCAGTTGGATCCTGAACGAGGCGGAACTCTGGGCGGCTCTCGCTGCAGCGGGATTCACGCTCGAGCAGCGCTGGGCTCCAGATCGGTTCGATCCGATCCTCGGGGTCGCCGGTCGATACCAGTGCGTGTCCCTGCTCTGTTCGGTGCCGCTCCCGAGCCTGATCACACCGATAGGACGAACCGGTTGAGTGCCTTTGAGCCGGATCGAGGACAGGCGAAAAGACATGGCGGAGTCTCCCGAACAGGACGGCGACAACGATCCGAAGATCCTTCCTCTCGACGGATTGCTGACCGAGATCCGCGCCTGCCGGGTCTGCGCGGCGGCGCTGCCCCTGGGCCCGCGCCCGGTGGTCCGCGCCGCCGTCACGGCCCGGCTGCTGATCGTCAGCCAGGCGCCGGGCCGGCGCGTGCACGAGACTGGATTTAGCTTCGACGATCGCAGCGGCGACCGGCTGCGACAGTGGATGGGCATCGACCGCGACACATTCTATGATACGAGCCGGATCGCGATCATGGGCATGGGCTTCTGCTACCCCGGAACCGACGGGCAGGGCGGCGATCTGCCGCCGCGCCCGGAATGTGCCCCGCTCTGGCACCCGCGGCTGCTGCCGCTCCTGCCCGAGATCCGTCTCACTCTGCTGGTCGGATCCTATGCCTCGAGCCGCTATCTGGGCCGCAGTTCGGGGATGACCGCGACCGTGGCGGCGTGGGATCGATACTTGCCGGCCTATTTCCCGCTGCCTCATCCGAGCTGGCGCAATACCGGCTGGCTGAAGCGCAATCCTTGGTTCGAGGCCGAGGCGCTGCCGGAATTGCGCCGGCGGGTCGGGCAGTTGCTCGCCGCCGCGGCAAACGAGCAGGCGGGATGACCTATTGCACCAGCAGCCGGCCACCGACCAGCAGCAGCGTGGCGGCGAGGATCGGGCGCAGTGCGGCATCGGGGACCCTGGTCGCCACCAGACTGCCGATGACGATTCCGGGCACCGAGCCGACCAGCAAGGCGCCGAGCAAAGCCCAATCGGTCGAGCCGAGCAGCCAGTGGCCGATCCCGGCCAGCAAGGTCAGCGGTACGGCATGGGCGATGTCCGAGCCGACGAGCCGGGCAGTCGGCTGGTCTGGATAGAGGAAGACCAGCGCCGTCAAGCCGAGGGCGCCGGCGCCGACCGAGGAAATCGAGACCAGCACGCCGAGAGCGACCCCGGTCACGACGGTGAGGATCGCCGCCTGGCGCGGGGGGAGCGACCCCAGATGGGCGAGCGCGAATTTCTGTATCCAAACCCGCAGCGCCACGGCGAGCGCGGTCACGACCAGGGCCGTGCCCAGCACCAGCGAGATGATCGCCGCCATTTGCGGCGTCGCCGCACCAATTCGGTCGATGACGACGAGAGTGAGACTGGCCGCCGGAAGGCTGCCGGCGGCGAGCCACCCGGTGATCCGCCAATTGACGGTGCCGAAAGAGCCGTGCATGCCGGTGCCGATGGATTTGGTGATCGAGGCGAAGAGCAGATCGGTCCCGACCGCGGTGGCGGGATGGAACCCGAAGAGCAGTACCAGAACCGGCGTCATGAGCGAGCCGCCGCCGACCCCGGTCATGCCGACCAACAGGCCGACGCCCAGGCCGGCACAGGAATAGAGAAGATTCATCGGCGCTTTCCAGGCTCTCCGCTGCGGCTGGCGGAAGCGAATGCCCGTTCTGCGGGCAATGGTCCAACCTGCGCACATGGTTCCACGCGGGCGCGGTCGAAGTCAACCGAGCCGGCCAGGCGGCAGCGGTTCTCAATGCGATCGAATCTCATTCGCATGGTTCTGCGGCCTGGTTTTGGTTTTTTGGGTGCGACGGAACGACTCGGGTTTCGGTTATGGGGTTGGCAAATCGGAGTTTATGGGATTCCA
>Ga0209274_10000145_pt1 | contig 58165 bp, 35 predicted proteins | sample HubBroMetageREF1_FD_188343 | JGI IMG/M metagenome (GOLD analysis project Ga0209274, IMG submission 188343) | Reference soil microbial communities from the Hubbard Brook experimental Forest, New Hampshire, USA - Hubbard Brook CCASE Soil... | ecosystem: Environmental > Terrestrial > Soil >...
GCCAGAGATCATGCCGATCGGAAGCTGCTGGTTGCGAAGTGCAATCGGCCGGCCCGGGGGGCCGGTTTACTCATTCGCCGTCGCTCGTGACTACCTCCACAGCCGGTTTGTTGTTCTTCCCGAGAACCTCGCCCAGCAGAAATAGGTCGGTGAGCAGCGCTCGAAGGTGGATGGAAGCGTTCAGGTTGTCAATCAACTGGGAACTGATTGCGGGTTGAGCCAGAACCATTTCAATCGCAGCAAGAGAGTCGCGAGAGTCGCGATCGAGCACCGCAATGAACGCCAGGTACTTGCCCTCGGGCTCAAGGCCTTCCTGTTTGACTGCCATCGCGAAGGCTTCCGGCAGCCCCTTCAAGGCTTCCACGGCGCGACGCAGGAACTCACGGACTTGCCCACCCGACTTGCTGCCCTGGTCACTCGGTAGCCCCTGGGCTGCGTATGCCAACAGGAACTCATAGCATTCTTCCACCGCTTCACAACGATCGCAGATCTCAGCCAGCATCGGTTAGTCCTCGACCTTCGACCCGCTTGGAGGTCGGTGACGACGAAGCAGTCTCGACCTTCCATCGCTCGGGATCGTGCTCTTCCAGATAGAAGTCGCGGTCCATCCAGCCGAAGATCATCGATTTCGTGATCGCGCGCTTCTCCGGCCGGAGCCCAAAGTAGACGTGCATCATGACGAGCGCAATCAGTCCCACGCCTGCCAGTCCGTGCAGCACATACATCAGGCCCCAGGTCATGTCGCTGAACAGATACGGATTCCGAGGGAAAAAGATCGTACGCACGCGAGACATCATGAAAACGCCGGTAAGGATTACCGACAGACCGCACAAGATAATGACACCGTGGAAGAGCTTGTTTTCCAGCGGATACTTGGCAAACTTTCGCGGCGGCGGCGCCGGCATTCCGAAAAACCGGCGAACTCTTTTCCACGCGTCATCCAGATCGATTCTGTCGGGCCAAATCGACCAGAAATCCAGCCAGAAGGAAGCATGAATGATGTGAAAGATGATGGAAGCGGTTAACACGGTTCCGGCGATCCAATGATAGGTCACCCAATTAAACTGGATGCCGACTTTCGGGAGAAACGCAGTAAACAGCAGCGTGAACATGGAGGCTGCCATGATCCAGTGAAACAGTCGTGCAACGAGCGAGTGCCGGGGAACGTGCTTGGGTATCCGCGCAACGACTTGGGGAGAAGCATCGCCCGCAAACTCCCTTGCCTTGGCGAAATACATGACGTAGATGGCGTGGACGATCAGGAAGAGCAACCCCGCGATCACCGCAACCCAGATCAGGAACCAGGCAATATGGATGGGGACACTCTGCCCCCACGGACTCGTGGCCCATTCTAAGAAGCCCATGTAGCCTCCTCAACTCCGCTGATGGCGCGCTTCACGAGATTTCTCATCAGCGGGATCTTGTAGGCATTGAACTGCAGTGGAACCGCTCCCTGCACCGAGAGCTTTCCCGCCATCTCGCCGGTCGCCGTATTCCGCGCGCGGCCCCGAACAGCATCTTCGACTGTCTTCAGCCTTAACGGTCTGGCGGCGGCGCCGTTCACTGCGATTCGCACGCGCTCGATCGTGTCGCCGGATAGGACCATGGCCGAGGCAACGTTTAGAAGCGGAAAGTCCCAAACATTGCGGTCGCGCACCTTTTCAAAATAGAATTGCGTGCCCGCCCAGGCGGATGGAATCCGAATGGCGGTAAGCAGATCGCCGGGCTGCAAGATGTGCAGCCGCGTAATATCGATCTCAGGGCCTAAGAAGTAATCTTCGGCATCGACCACGCGCTCACCCTTGGGCGTGCGCAGGACGAACTTGGCGTCCAGCGCAATCAGGGCCGGGGCCGTGTCGGAAGGATTCACCGCCACGCAGCGGTCCGCGTGCAGAATGGCATGTTCACGGTTGCGGCCCTCCGGCGTATCGGCGTAGCAGATGTTGCCACCCGCGCGGTAGCACGGCCAACCTCCACGGTAGTACCAGCAGCGCGTATCCTGCGAAACATTGCCGCCGAGCGTTCCCTGATTGCGGATTTGCGGCGATGCGACCACCTCCGCTGCCTCCGCCAGCAGATCATACTTCTGCTTGATAATGGGATGATTCACCACTTCAGTGAGAGTGGTCATCGCGCCGATCTCGATACCATCGCCCGTTGTGCGAACTCCCCGCAGTTCCTCGATTCCGCTTAGGTCAACCACCACCTTGGGCTTCCGGATTCGATCCTTGAGCCAGTCGAAGCTGTCGAGCCCTCCGGCCAGCACCCAGGCATCGGGTCCGTGCTGTGCGAGAAGCTTCTGCGCATCGGCGACAGAGCCCGGCTGATACATCTCGAAAGCGGGCATTACGTCTCGTAAGACAGCCATAAGTCTCCTCAAAATCTCAATCAAATATGAGCCGTCAAATGTGCGCGACCAAGGGATGCTGCATCGGGCGGCCCGCTTCGAGCGACGTCAGAATCGTGTCGGCATTCACCGGTGCGCGCTGAAAGATCTCGTCTCCGAGCGCATCGGAAAGAGCGTTCAAGATCGACGCGCACCCGCCGGCAACGGGCGGCTCGCCGACACCGCGCGCTCCCACCGGCGTCTCCGGATCCGGAATGTCCAGCGCGCTCCATTGCATATCAACCGGCACATCCAGAATCGTCGGCGGTTTGTTGTGATGGAATCGCTTTGAAACCATCTCACCGTAGTGCGGATCAAACACCCACTTCTGACCGATGGCATGCCCGATGCCCAAGACCGAACGGCCGAGCACCTGACCACCCAGCGCTCTGGGATGGATTACCGTGCCAACATCCGCAGAGGCGAGAAAATCGACGATATAGTATTTGCCGGTTTCGACGTCAACTTCAACTTCGGCAAAGCTGGCTACGTATGAAAACGTCGAGCCGTCGCGGGGATAGTTGTCCTTGGCCGCCGCCACCAGGCCTTGACCCGCCAGCGCTGCCACGGACGCCTTCGTCAGTTTATGAACATCGGCGGGTGCCTCGTGCCCATCGTAGACGCCGCCCAGTTGAATCGCGTACTTCGCGGCCTGCGCCAAAGTCATACCACCACCGCCCCTGCGGAAAACACGCTCGTTGGCGACCTCGTATTGCTCCGGTTTGCCACCCAGCTTCTTGGCCGCGATTTCCTGGAGCTTCTTCTTGGCGTCCATCGCTGTCGCGTATGCAGCCCGTGTCATGGCGTGAGTAGTCTGGCTGCCCCCGGAGACGCAAGTGAAAGGAAGGTTCTTTGTCGTGTTCCCCCACACGACGTCGCATTTCTCCCACGGCACGCCGAGAACTTCCGCGCCCGCGCGGTGCACGTCAATCACCGACTCCGTTCCCAGATTGCCGATTCCCGACTGAAAGATGACACGGCCTTCGGGCGTGATGACCAGAAGCCCGTCGAACCCGATCGTGCCTCCAACATAACAACTCAGCGACACTCCGACGCCGCGAACTTTCGTGCCCATCCTCTTCGGAGTGCGCGCCACCCGCTCGCTCCATCTGAATTGTTCTGCACCGCGATCGAGTGCTTCTTTGAGGAATGCGCTGGTGGCGTAGCCCCGTTTTCCCTGCACCGCTGGTCCGAATGGAGCCTTGCCCTCGGGGCAGTTGACGCGGCGGATCGCTACCTGGTCAACCCCGAGCTTGCGCGCAGCTTTCGCGATGATGGGCTCGATGATGACAATCCCCTGCAGCCCACCCGGCGAACTCTGCGCGCTGCGGGGCGGTGTGTTCGTCAGTACCGTCACGCCACGCCAGCGCATCGCTTGCGGCTGGTACAAGAGAGAGACGATGCGGCCCGATGAGGGAGCATCACCCACTGCGTCGTATGGGCCGTTATCACAAATCACGAACATGTCGAGGGCGGTAATCCGACCTTCTTTCGAGAAACCGACTTTCATGCGTCCTTGAAAACTAGGACGGGCGCGTCCGATGAAGGTCTCCTCTTCACGGCTGATGCGCATCATCACCGGAGTGTTGGTTTTCTTCGCCAGAAGAGCTGGGATGATCATCGACACGCCGCCGGTGATCTTGCTGCCGAACCCGCCTCCGGTGTACTCGCTAACAAAAACAACATTGTCAGGACTAATGTTCAGCCAGCGCGCAATCGCAGGCAGCGTTTGCGCAGTGCTTTGGGTACCCGTGTAAATGTAGACCTTGCCGTTCTGCCAGTAGGCCATGGCACTGCGCGTCTCGAGCGTCTGATGGCTGGTGTCGGGTGTGACGAAGGTCTCGTCGAGAACCAGCGCCGCGTTCTTGAAGCCGGAATCGACATCGCCATACGACCATTCGTCGGGAGCCTTGCCCATGGGGAGACGACCATGGTCTAGCTCGGCGACGTCGGCTTTGGTCCACTTGAGTTCGGTGACCACCGGCGGACCTGGATTTTGCCCAGCGGGCCGAGTCCAGACATTGCCATCTGTTCGAGGATTCGGGCCACCAGGTCGCAGGGTGTCGAGCGGATCCACCACGAACGGAAGCGGTTCAAAATCGATCTGGATCTTCTCGATGGCCTCCGCGGCGGTGAGTTCGTCAACCGCGGCCACTGCAAGAATCGGTTCGCCCTGATAGACCGGTTCATTGGTAAGGCCACGTTCGCCCCACTTGCTGGCTTTGATCACAGTTCCATTGTCGGTAAGCGTATCGGCCGGAGCGGGAAGATCGTTTGCCGTGAGCATGGCCTTGACGCCAGGCATAGCGAGGGCTGCATCCGAATGAATGCGCTTTACCCGGGCATGCGGCATGGGGCTAAGCAGCAATTTACAGAACAGCATGCCCTCGGCTCGAAAATCTTCCGCATACTTTGCCTGACCGGTAACCTTCGCATATAGATCTGGGGTCTGGTAGTTCTTGCCGATCAGCTTGTAACCGGCTCCGTACTGGCGTTCACTAGCTTTAGCAGTCTCGACCGCTTTCTTGTTATCCAAGATTAGACCTCCGCATATTCTCGGCGCCGCGCATCATCGCGGTGAGGATCTTGTCATAATCCTGGCAGCGGCATAAGTTTCCCGAGATGCCCTGCGCCAATTCCTGGCGGGTAGGATTGGGATTGGTTTTCAGGTATCCCACTGTACTCATAATGAAGCCGGGCATACAAAACGCACACTGAAATCCCTGTTCGTCGATCACACCCTGTTGTACTGGGTGCAACGTTCCGTCAGCCTTGGCCAGGCCTTCGATGGTCACAACTTTTCGGCCGCGCACCGTATGGGTGAGTACCGAGCACGAATAATACGGAATATCGTCAATAAGCACGGTGCATGATCCGCATTCAGCGCGGTCGCATCCCAGCTTGGTGCCGGTCAGGCCGAGTTTGTAACGCAGAGTCGACGCCAACGTCTCCTGCTTCATCGCGTCGACGCGCCTCTGCTGACCATTGACGTTGAGCGTAATCAACCGCTCGCCTACACCCGCCGCCGACTGCTGGCCGTGCAGAAGGGAGGAGGCGCGAAACAGATAGCCCGCCGAAGAGACTGCCACACCGCTGGTGATGACGCCCTTGATGAAGTTGCGCCTGGAGACGGTTTTGGGAACGTCTAGTTGAGCTAGCTCTTGGATTGCCTTGGAACTTGCCTTTTCGGTCATACTTAGTCACCTGAATCTTGCGGGAAAAAAGGCATCTGAAGCTTCACGTCTCTACAGTTGGATTAGAAGAAATAATGCCCGGATTCGGAAATTTACGCTGCTCGCCGCACTGACGGAGACAGCTGGTTCAAGAATGAAAGACGGGCTTCCGTAAAGTGACGGCAAACCTAGTCACTCTAAAGGCATCGAATTGCCGGACATCACCGGCTTATCGGCGTGTGTCTTGCTGATCGCTGACGGGGAAGGTACAAAATAGGCTGCCCCCGAGACATTCGAGATTTCGTTTACATCGCTCGCGCCCTCAAACACTTCAGCGGCGGCTGGGGGCTGACATTCTCCTTATGACTAAACTGAGTCCCATGCGATATTTCGCGATGCCGATTCTCTTCATGCTTGGGAGCCCTCGATAAATGTCTCTTCCATCCGAGCCCATTGTGTGGCCTGGCCGACCTTACCCTTTGGGATCAACCTGGGATGGCGAGGGGGTCAACTTTGCGCTCTATTCAGAGCACGCTGAAAAAGTGGACCTCTGCCTGTTCGATCCTTCGGGAAAACGCGAGACCCTTCGCGTCCCGCTTCCCGAGCAGACTGACATGGTATGGCACGGTTACTTGCCGGAGGTACGTCCCGGCCAACTGTACGCATACCGGGTGTACGGCCCTTATGCCCCTGAGCAAGGTCATCGTTTTAATCACCACAAGCTTCTTCTTGATCCCTATGGCAAACAGATTCAGGGAGCCGTCCGTTGGAGCGACTCAAATTTTGGATATAGGGTCGGGCACAAGCAGGAGGACTTGTCTTTTGACCGGCGGGATGATGCCGCCGCAATGCCGAAGAATCGGGTGATCGACGCCGCTTTCACATGGGGAACTGATAGACCACCTTGTATTCCATGGCACGAGACTGTGATTTATGAGCTCCACGTCAAGGGATTCACCATGTGTCATCCCGACGTTCCGGCCAACCTGCGCGGGACGTACGGTGCTCTGGCGACCGCTCCGATCATCGAACACCTCACGCGCTTGGGAGTGACCTCGATCGAGCTCATGCCAGTGCACAGTTTCGTGGACGACCGCCAACTGGTGGAGCGCGGGCTGCGTAACTACTGGGGTTACAACTCCATTGGTTTTTTTGCGCCCGAGACGCGTTACCTGGCAACGGATTCCATCAGTGAATTCAAAACCATGGTCAAAACTCTGCACTCGGCCGGATTGGAGGTTATTCTTGACGTCGTTTATAACCATACGGCTGAAGGCAATCATCTCGGGCCCACGCTTTCCCTGAAGGGGATCGACAACAGCGCTTACTACCGCCTGGTGCACGACAATCTCCGCTATTACAAAGACTACACGGGTACCGGAAACACACTGAACATGCAGCATCCGCGTGTGCTGCAGCTGATTATGGATAGTCTGCGCTACTGGGTGCTCGAGATGCACGTGGACGGTTTTCGCTTCGATCTCGCCGCTACCCTGGCCCGTGAACTGCACGAAGTGAATCGCCTGGGAGCGTTTCTCGACATCATCCATCAGGATCCTGTGCTCTCGCAGGTAAAGCTGATTGCCGAACCCTGGGACCTCGGCGAAGGGGGCTATCAGGTAGGAAACTTTCCCGTGGGGTGGGCAGAATGGAACGATCACTATCGGGACACGGTGCGTGCCTATTGGAAAGGCGACAGCGGGGTGGTGGGAGATTTGGCCTACCGCCTGACCGGGTCCAGCGATCTGTATGCTTCCAGCGGCCGCCGTCCCTACGCCAGCGTCAATTTCATAACCGCCCACGACGGCTTCACGCTGCAGGATCTAGTGAGTTACAACGAGAAGCACAACGAAGCCAATGGCGAGGACAATCGTGACGGAAACAACAATAATCTCAGCTGGAATTGTGGAATCGAGGGTCCCACCGATAATCCCGACATCCAGGCGTTGCGCGCCAAGCAAAAACGAAATCTGCTGGCAATTCTGCTGCTCTCTCAAGGCGTGCCCATGCTGTATGCCGGAGATGCAATCGGGCACACGCAGATGGGAAACAATAACGCGTATTGCCAGGACAATTCGATCAGTTGGCTAAGTTGGGAGCTGCGCCCTCAGGATCGTGACTTACTGGCCTTCGTTCAGCGCATGATCAACTTCCGTAAGAGGCATGCCGTACTCCGGCGGCGGCATTTTTTTCAGGGGCGGCCGATTAAAGGCGCTAACATCAAAGACGTCCTGTGGCTCAAACCCAATGGCGTTGAAATGGGCGAAGAGGAGTGGCGTGATCCTTCGGTTCGCTGCCTGGGAATGTTTCTCTCCGGCCAGGGACTGGACGAAACCGACGATCGCGGTCGCAAACTCAGCGACGAAAATCTCCTCGTGCTCTTTAACGCTCATCACGAAGATGTCGCATTCACTCTGCCGGCATTTCATCCTGGCGCGCGTTGGAGCGCATGGATGGATACATCTCGCGAATGTGGTTTGCGCGCGACCGGGACCTATGACGCGGGTGCGGCCTATCCACTACAGGCACGCTCTCTGGCGATGTTGATGGAGCGTCGTGGGAACGGCGGTGGAAACGGCGGCGGAAACGATTTTGGAAACGGCAAGAGAGAGGAGTCGAATGGAGCGCCGTCATAATATGCCGTTCGGCGCCGAGTGCCGCGGCGACGGCAGCGTGCGCTTTCGTCTGTGGGCTCCGGCGGCGCGGCGCATCGAGCTTTGCCTTGGCGATACGACCCAGGCCACGCACATTTCTCTGGCAGAGCGCGATAAGGGTTGGTTTGAGTTAGTCACCGATGCGGTCAAGCCCGGGACCCAATATCGTTTTCGAATCGATGAAGGACAGAAAGTCCCCGACCCAGCCTCGCGTTTCCAACCTCAAGACGTGCATGAACCCAGCGAAGTCATCGATCCCGACGCCTTCTTCTGGCGGGATCAATCATGGCGAGGCCGTCGTTGGGAAGAAGCCGTCATCTATGAACTCCACGTTGGAACCTTCACCCCGGCCGGTACCTTTTCTTCCGTGCGCGAGCGACTCGACTACCTGGCGGACTTGGGAATCACTGCGATTGAGTTGATGCCAGTTGCCGATTTCCCCGGACGGCGCAATTGGGGTTATGATGGCGTCTTCCCGTTCGCGCCTGATAGCGCCTACGGCAGGCCGGAAGATCTCAAAGAGTTGGTTCAAAGCGCTCATAACCGCGGAATCATGGTTCTGCTGGACGTCGTCTACAACCACTTTGGTCCGGAAGGAAACTATCTTGGCTTGTATGCGCCGCAATTTTTTACCGATCGACACCATACTCCCTGGGGTAACGCCGTCAACTTCGACGGACCGGGAAACCAAACCGTGCGGGAGTTCTTCATCGATAATGCCCTGTACTGGCTGACCGAATATCATTTCGACGGGCTGCGCCTGGATGCAGTTCACGCAATCATTGACGACTCGACACCCCACATTCTCGACGAATTGGCCGATACAGTCCGGAGTTCCGTCGAACCCGATCGTCACGTCCATCTCGTTCTGGAAAATGACCGCAACCAGTCGCGCTATCTCCAGAGGACCGACCACTGCAAGCCTCGCGCGTACACCGCACAGTGGAATGACGACATCCACCATGTGCTGCACGTAATCCTCACCGGTGAGCGGGACGGTTATTACTCGGATTATGCTGAGCGTCCTCTCGACCGATTGGGCCGCTGCCTAACGGGCGGATTCGCATACCAGGGCGAAGCTTCACAGTACAGAAATGGCGAAGCGCGTGGTGAACCCACCAACGGTCTACCGCCCACGGCGTTTGTCTCCTTTCTACAAAATCACGACCAGATTGGAAACCGTGCATTCGGTGAGCGAATCACCACACTGGCAGATCCACACCTGGTTCGCGCGGCGCTGGAGATAATACTGCTCGCTCCGTCTCCACCGTTGCTCTTCATGGGCGAAGAGTTCGGGAGCGAAACACCATTTCTGTTTTTCTGCGATTTCGGGAAAGATCTGGCCGAAGCAGTTACCGTGGGGCGGCGAAATGAGTTCGCCGGTTTTGCCAGGTTCAACGACCCGTCTGCGCGTGAGCAGATCCCCGACCCCAACGCTGCCGGAACTTTTGAGAGCTCGCGGCTTGACTGGGATGTTATTGTGCAGCCGCGCCATCGAGAGTGGCTCCGCCTCTATCGCGACCTGCTGCGGCTAAGGTGTCAACACATCATTTCGCGCCTTTCCACTGCCTGCGCCGTCAAGGCAGAGTACGTTGTCCACGGTAATCGTGGCCTCACAGCGGAGTGGTGCTTTCCAGACAGCTCGAAACTTACTCTGCTGGCAAATCTTGGAACAGCTTCCGCCTCTGGATTCACTCTTCCTGCTACGCCGATGATTTATGCCAGCGAGGAAGTGAGTACCGACACCCTGAAACGAGGGACGCTACCCGCTTCGTCGGTGGTGTGGTTTCTGGAATCATGATCCGAGGCAGGCACATTCCGAGCGCCACTTATCGCCTGCAACTGAATCACGACTTTACTTTCGCCCAAGCCAAAGCGATCGTTCCATATCTTTCCGCCCTCGGCATCAGTCATTGCTATCTTTCTCCGTGTTTAAAGGCTCGTCCGGGCAGTATGCACGGGTATGACATCGTGGACCACAACTCCTTGAACCCGGAGATCGGCAGTCCGGAAGACTTCGACCGCTTTGTTACTGCTCTACATGAACATGGCATGGGATTGATTCTGGACATCGTGCCCAACCATATGGGGGTGATGGGCAGTGACAATGCCTGGTGGCTCGACGTTCTCGAGAACGGCAAGGCTTCGGCCTATGCTGGCTTTTTTGATATCGACTGGCACCCGCTGAAAGAGGAACTTCAGGGAAAAGTGTTGGTGCCTGTTCTGCATGATCACTACGGCGCTGTTCTGGAAAGTGGCGAGTTGAAGCTGGTCTTCGATGGCGCGCGCGGTGAATTCGACATTTGGTATCGCGAACATCGTTTCCCGATTGATCCCAAAGAATATCCGCGTGTTCTGCAACAATGCGAGACGAGAGAAACTGAACCGCATGGGGAGCAGAATCCAGACGTACTCGAGTTTCAGAGTCTGATCACCGCTTTCGGCCACCTGCCGGGAAGGCAGGAAGCGAGCGGCGACCGCATCGCCGAGCGTAATCGCGACAAAGAGATTCATAAGCGCCGGCTAGCCGACCTTTGTGCCCGATCTCCTGAGATCGCCTCCTGCATCCTGCGAGCTGTCGACGCGATCAACGGGAACGCTGGTGATCCCGAAAGCTTCGAAGAACTGCACGAACTAATCAAAGCGCAAACCTTCCGCCTGGCCAATTGGAGGGTCGCCTCCGATGACATCAACTATCGCCGGTTCTTCGACGCCAACGATCTTGCCGGTCTCCGCATGGAAAATGAGAACGTATTTCAGGCAACCCATCGTCTGGTTCTTAGTCTGGTGGCCGAAGGCAAAGTGGATGGTCTGCGGGTTGATCATCCTGACGGTTTGTACGAACCAGCGCGATACTTCGAACGTCTTGACCGCTGTATTGCAGCCGCTACCAGCAAATCCGAGAACGGATCCACCGCGAACGAATCAAACTATGCTTCCCAACACCATGGTTCCCGATATGTGGTCATCGAGAAAATTCTTACCGGATCAGAACAGTTGCCAGCCAAGTGGGCTGTATGCGGCACAACTGGCTACGACTTCGCGAATCTCGTGAACGGCCTCTTCGTAGAAGCGGCATCCGCTAAGCGATTGCAGCGCATTTACCAAAAGTTCATCAATGCTGAGGTCGACTTTGCAGAGACTGCTTATCGCAGCCGCAAACTGATTATGCGAGTTGCTCTAGCCAGCGAGTTGAACGTGCTTGCCAATCAACTAACCCATATCGCCCTTTCCAAACGTCGCACCTGCGACTTCACGCTCAACAACTTGCGTGAAGCACTGACGGAAGTTGTCGCCAGCTTTCCCGTCTACCGCACTTACGTTACTCCCTCGGGCATCTCGGAAGACGACGCACGTTATATAAGAGTCGCCGTCGCTTCCGCCAAATGGAGAAGTCCGGCCGCCGATGCCAGTATTTTCGATTTCATACGCGAGGTGCTTTTAACTCGCATCGCCGAAGGACACGATTCCGGTTACCGTGATGCCGTTACCAGCTTTGCGATGAAATTCCAGCAGTTCACGAGCCCGGTGATGGCCAAAGGCGTAGAAGATACCGCCTTCTACCGCAGCCACCGCTTGGTCTCGTTGAATGATGTGGGAAGCGATCCTCAGCGGTTCGGAATCAGCACCGCCGAGTTCCACTTAGCGAATCAGGAGCGCCTCCGCTCTTGGCCTCATAGCCTGCTGGCTACCAGCACACACGACTCCAAGCACTCAGAGGATGTGCGCGCCCGGATCAACGTGCTTTCCGAGATACCCGGACTCTGGACGCTTCGGCTGCGGGATTGGAAACGCTTCAATCGCCGCCATAAGCGGCTGGTGAACGGCCAGCCCGCCCCGTCGTCGAACGACGAGTACTTGCTTTATCAGACACTGGTGGGGGCTTGGCCGTCAGAGCCTTTGAGTAAGGAGAACGACTGGAAGGTTTTCCGTGAGCGCATGGAGAACTACATGTTGAAAGCGGTCCGCGAGGCCAAGCAGAACACCAGTTGGATCAATCGAAATACTGAATACGAAACTGCCATCTCGTCGTTCGTGACGACGTTGCTGACGCCCGGGAAAAAGAACCGCTTCCTCGACGTATTTGTGCCCTTGCAACGACGTGTCGCTCGCGTCGGCATTTGGAACAGCCTCGCGCAAACACTTCTCAAGCTGACCTGTCCTGGAGTTCCCGACATTTACCAGGGTAACGAATTGTGGGATTTCAGTCTCGTCGATCCCGATAATCGACGCCCAGTGGGTTTTGTGCGTCGCCAGCAATCGTTCACGAATCTCCGGAAGTTGGGCAGCGAGCCGGACGGGGTATCGCGAGCCCGCCTTCTGGAGACTCCCGAAGACGGCCGGCTTAAGTTGTATTTGATCTGGAAAACTCTGTGCCTGCGTAAACAACGACCTGATCTCTTTCGGGCCGGAGAATACGTGCCCTTAGGGGTCGCCGGCGCGAAGGCCAATCACGTTATAGCGTTCATCCGAAAGTTTGAAGCTACGAGTGTGTTGGTTATTGTTCCCCGCCTCCTGGCTGGCTTACGCAACGATAATGGTAATGAGATCGACCTCCCACCTATCGGAACCCAGGCTTGGGGAGACACTCACGTGTTACTCCCATCCTTCGATTGTTCCGAACATTATCGGAATGTATTTACGGGCGAAGTGCTCGACGTGCAGAAGCTCGACCAGCAGAATAATGATGCGTTCGTAGCGATTAACGTCTCGCAACTCTTGGCGGAGTTCCCGGTGGCGCTGTGCCTGCTGGGCTAGCCCTTCATGTCCCGAGCATGGGCCTCAGCAGCCATCCGCGAACTCGGCTCGATTGCAATTCACCTTCCGTGACCCGACTGAGCGTCGCGTATTTAATTACGCCGCTTTCCGCGTCCGTTGGCCGTGAACAACTTCGGCCTCCGCCTGGAGCCAGTCATGTACCTCAAAGCCATCGACCCTCCCCCGTTCCTCGTAAAGTTCATAGGCGCGGCGTCGAACTTGCTCCATAGGATCCTTGTGCGATTGTATGGGTTGCGCTTGCTCGGTACGCTTCATTTCAAATTCTCTTTTCTCCACCTTCATTTTCGAATGTTCCTTTCTCGAGAGACACCTATCTCGCATGTGTTCCGTGCTTTGAACTGAGAATAAGACTGGAGGGTCGAGAGCCATTCTCGCCAACTGCCATCTTGAATCTCACTCTACATCCGACAAAGAAAATAGTGAGTACAGTGAAGTCTGTATTCTGAGAGCATCCACCGGGGTGACTCCGCGTCCCTAGAGATTGGCAGAGGAATTGGTGGTTTCACAACAAATTCTACCGGCGCTTTAAATATTGGACCGCGCGTTCGCGGTCTTCCCAAACATCAGACCGGACAGAAAGCGGCCGGCAAAGTCGGAGGTTCGGTCATCATCTCTATCTCTAAGATCTCTATCTCTAAGGTTGCGCAGCGTCAGCGTTGCCCACCATTTCCTTCAACCGGTCCTCGAGCTCGGACATTTCCCGCAGCCGCGCTGTGTACTCACGGTCACTGCACGCACAAAGGCTACGTTCAGTTTCCATTTGCTTGCGCGCCAAAGTGAGTTGTTCGTGTGCCGCCCCCAAATACACGCCACTTTGCGATCTGTCGAGATGGATTCTCGAGAGCGCGAAGACCATTCGACAAAGATGTTCCAGGGATCCGATCCGAGCCATGACCAGCGCACGCTGGCCGTTTGTTCCATCCGCGGGAGGCGCCGACTTGGTCAGATTCGCAAGTCCATATGCGGATTGGGAAAGCACGTCGGTCAAATCTCTTAACCCGACAGATTCATTGTCTAGAACACAGTTGCGGCCCGCTGCGGTGCCCATGTCTGCCTGCTCCTCCGGCTGGCAAGAGCCTTTTGTGATTTCGTAAAGCATGCCCGAAGAGAATCGTATTGACGCGCTCTCCAAAAGCAGGTCGTTCGCCACCAGGTCTGCATGCGGCTGGTCATGCAGCAGCGCGTTGCTGTACGCGTCGGTGAGGAGATGAGCAAGCTGCGGCAGATTGCTATTGCCATAATTACTAGCAGTATTGTTCGCTGGCTGGCCGCTCGAAAGTCTGCACCGCGAGCGCTTGCAGACAAAATGCTTGGCACCTCCGCTTGGCCGACCGAAAATAACGTGGGGAACACAGAAGCTGGAGCCAGGGTTACTAGCGTCAGTAGAGTTTTCCGGATCGCTGCACAGCACGATATCATTTTCAGATTCCGCCACTCGAGCCGCAGTTTCGCAGCTTGGGGCCGACGGGGCAGCCGTGTCGGTTGACTTCTTGAAGCGATCGCGCTGATTGCACAATAGGGGCCGGGACCGGGACAGTCGATCCGGTCAATTGCGTATTCGATCTGATTGGTTTCCTGTATGAAGTTTCGGGAAAAGGACACACACCTCTTCCAGTAGACACAAACCTCTTCCAAGAAATGATAATGATGATAAGGTTGTCGAATGGGAAAGCCTCGTCTCTACGGGCGGAAGTTCTTAGAAGCGATTTGCCGTGCCTTGGCTACTGAAAGTGATATCCCGGTTTGGGTGTGCATCGATAGACACGCCCCTTGTCGGGATTGACACCACCATCGCAGTTGGCCCAACTCATCGAAAGTGTCTGTGATGGTGCCAGGGGAAAAATGATAGTCTGGCCGTCGAGATCGGCCTCGATGCTTACACTCTCCGCGGCGGAAGGCAGGGTAAAGGAGAGTCCCTCCCCGAAAACGACGGGATACGACCAGTGTTCGCTTTGGCTGATCATCGGCCGAAAGACCTCGGCCTCTAAGAGAAAAGTAGCAGTGTCGGACCAGTCACGGGCAGAGACCGTGATGATCTGGCCGCCCTGCGAGAAATGGTCGGTCTCAATTTTCGTGAACGGACACGGGCCGGCGATGCAGGAGGCACGGGCGTCGCGAAATTCATTGCCCGCACCGGCATCCAAAGTTGCCGAACCGAAAGCCGCTTTCCATTTACCGTCAGGTGAGCATGGTCGTTCACCCTTACAAGGCACGTTGCCCTTGTTCTCAATCTCGAAAGTCTTGGCCGCACTCCCTACATTCAACTCGGTCCTGGCCTTGACCGTATACCTCACCCGAACGTCGGCCACTTTAACCTCCGGTTGATTTTCCGGAGCGGGACTGTTGGACAAAGGTACGAGATGAACGACGTAAAGCTTGTTGGCCACAAAATCCTTCAGCTCAAGAGGACGGTACTGTGGGTGAAGAAAGTCGAGAACGATGGTGTGCCCCTTGCGAATTGGCTTTCGTAGATTAAGAAGAAAAAATCCGGAGGCGTCGGACTTGACATCGGATGCAGCGAGATCCCCAGCAGAGATTGCAACCCCTGCGATCGGCAGCTGTTTTCGGGGGTCCGAATCCTGCACAAGGACGGCTCCCCGAAGCGAAATCGGCTTTCGTCTCTGCCAGCGGACCAGCGCAAGGATACTGGCGGTGAGCGAGACAATGATCAGCAGACCGATCCAAGTCTCAAGTTTGTGAGTTCGGGTCATGGGCCATCATCAACTGCATCTATAGGATGACGAATGCGCCTCGAACGTTTCTGCCAAGTGCGGCAACGGAGGAGAATTTAGTTGCATCCTTTAGCAGATATCCTAATCATAGGAATAAAACATGGGAATGATTGTCCTCCCTCCTTTGCGTTGTCGGTAGAGGACATCGAGTTGCTGCGTCATTTTTCAAGTTGCCATCCAAGTCGCGACGATCAACGGAAAGCAAACGCATGACTGATGCAAAATCCAATTTGCTCTCGCGCCGGCAGGTCCTGCGTCAAGTGCTGGGGACGGGTCTTTGCCTGCCCATTGCAGGGTTGTTGCCGGCGTTGGGTACCGAGACGCGACCCTCTGCTCCGGTTGGCAGCGCTCCCGGAACGCCGCTTCTATCAGCAGAAGACGACAAGTTTCTGGGTGAGTTGGAGAGCGCGAGTTTCCTTTTCTTCTGGGAGCAGGGCAACCCGAAAACGGGAATGGTCAAGGACCGCTGTAATGTTCACAACCCCAATCAAAAGGTTGCGTCCAGCATTGCCGCAACGGGCTTCGGTCTTACTGCCCTCTGCATTGGAGACCGGCGAGGCTACATTTCGACCAGCGATGCACTGGAGCGTGTCTACGCCACGCTGCGTTTTCTATGGAAGAAGCTGCCCAACCACCGCGGGTTTTTCTATCACTTCGCCAACCCCGAAACGGGGGAACGCATGTTCGACTCCGAGGTTTCTTCGGTGGATACGGCCATTCTCCTCTGCGGGATTCTTACCTGCCGCGAGCATTTCCATCATGCCGCAGTCACGGAACTTGCGGATCTAATCTTCAACCGCGTGGATTGGACCTGGCTTTCAGAAGACACCTCCCTGCTAACCCACGGGTGGACACCAGAAGTCGGATTTCTTCCCTCGCGGTGGGATTACTACAGCGAGTTCATGATGATAAATCTGCTGGGCATGGGGTCGTCGGCCCATCCCCTGAAGCCGGAAACCTGGAACGCCTGGAAGCGTTTGACGTTTGAATATGATGGCATGCGGTATATCGGGTCGTTTGCGCCACTCTTTGTGCATCAGTATTCGCAGGCATGGTTTAATTTTCGCGGCCAGCGCGACAAATACGCAGACTATTTCCAGAATTCGGTGACTGCCACTGAAGTTCATCGGCTTTTTTGCCTGGAGCTGGGAAAGCAGTTCCCGGACTACAGCGACGACCTGTGGGGAATTACGGCGTCCGACTCCGAGTATGGCTATGTCGCCTGGGGCGGACCTCCTGCCACGGGACCCATTGATGGCAGCGTCGTTCCGAGCGCGGCCGGAGGGTCATTGCCGTTCCTGCCGGCAGCTACCATGCGCGTTCTGAAGACGATCCGAACCCGCTACCCTGCGGCCTGGACTAAATACGGGTTCGTAAACGCATTCAATCCGCTCAAGAACTGGTATGACTCCGATGTGATTGGGATCGACACTGGAATCATCTTGTTGATGGCTGAGAACTTGCGAACGGGTTTTGTATGGGACACCTTTATGAAGACTGTGGAAGCGCAGCGTGGAATGCAGCGAGCAGGCTTCCATAAGTACTAGCGATGCATCTACGAGAGTGGTCCAGCCTGGATTTTTCGGACCTGACCCAACCGCCCGGGCGGTTCCTTCATCCAAACAGTAGCTAATAATCAAGGTAGAGGTGGCCTTTGTCTGCCCGGAATTGGGTTCGGCTTCACTCAAAGTGTCTGCCTTTTTGATTGACGCCGGCGCCGCGTCGTTGACTTGCCGAGGGTAGCCTCTTCTGCGCATACGAGGTCCATTGGGGATTCAGTTATGACCGGGAAGTCGGAGCTATGGCGCGGATGGCGGGAGCGACTCAGAGCTCTCCGCAATGTCCCGGTGGTTCTGCGCTTTGTGTGGGAATCCGGGCGCACTGTCGTCGTTCTTGGGCTGCTCTCCCGAGTTCTTGCTTCTCTACTTCCGCTCGCCCTGTTCTGGGTTTCAAAGCTCATCATCGACACCATCTACCGCATACTCACAACTCATCGGTCTCCCGGAGCGAGACTGTGGTGGCTGGTCGCTGCGGAGTTCGCCATCGCCGTGACCGCCGGTGTGCTCAGCCGTGCGATTGACTATCTCGATGCCCTGCTCGCGGGCAGGTACACGCACCACATAAGTGTTCGCGTCATGGAGCACGCCGCCGGGCTGGACCTGATGGCCTACGAGGATCCCGAGTTCTATGACCGACTGGAGCGAGCTCGCGTTCAGGCTACGGACCGCTTGTACATGATCCAGGCGATTGGGCGCCTGATTCAGCAGGTGGTTACGACGCTTACATTATCAGTTTCAATCATGGTGTTTTCGCCTTGGCTCTTGCTCTTGCTGATTGTGGGTGTAATTCCAGCCTTCGTGGGCGAGACTCACTTTGCATTCCTGGGCTACGCCAAGAATTTTCGCCAGACCCCCATCCGTCGCCAACTCGACTACCTGCGCATTCTGGGGGGCAGCAAGGAAGCAGCCAAGGAATTAAAGCTGTTTGGTCTAAAAGATTTCCTCACCGCGAGATTTAAGGGACTTTCAACCCAGGTCTACGAAGAAGACGTTGCGCTGGCGCGCCGAAAGATGACGGTGGGTCTATTCCTCTCCGCGATCGGCACGGCTGGCTACTATACGGCTTACGTATTCGCGGTTTGGAGGACGGTCACAGGCGTCTTCAGTTTCGGCACTCTAACTTTCCTGGCGAATGCCATTCGAGATGCGAGTTCGAACCTGCAGCAGACTTTTTCAACACTCTCTACTATTGCCGATCAATCTCTGTTCCTGACCGATCTCATCGCATTTTTCGAAATGCGTCCCACGATTCAATCGAAACCCAACGCGGTGCCGGCGCCGCGTCCTATTCGGCATGGATTTGAATTTCGCAACGTTTCCTTCCGCTATCCCGGAAGTTCGCGCCTGGTCCTGAACAAATTGAATTTTCATTTTCGTCCCGGCGAACGTGTCGCGCTGATCGGCGAAAACGGGGAGGGGAAGACAACCATCGTCAAGCTGCTGACTCGCCTCTACGATCCGGTGGAAGGGCAAGTCTTGCTGGACACTGTGGATCTGCGTGAGTACAGCCTCGAAGACCTTTATCGCGAAATTGGCGTCATCTTTCAGGACTATATGCGTTACGAGATGACCGCACGAGAAAACATTGCGGTGGGACGAATTGAGCAGATCGATAACCTGCAGTTGCTCCGGCAGTCCGCTCAGAAAAGTATGGCCGACGACGTTGTGGGAAAACTTCCATCCGGATATGAACAGATGCTGGGTAGGCGCTTTGATGGCGGAGTCGATCTCTCTGGTGGCGAATGGCAGAAAGTTGCGCTGGCCCGAGCCTATCTGCGAGACGCGCAGGTCCTAATCCTGGACGAGCCTACCTCAGCACTCGACGCCCGCTCCGAGTATGAAGTCTTTCAACGCTTTGCCGAGTTGACTGCAGGGAAGATGGCTCTATTCATCTCGCACCGATTCTCGACCGTGCGGATGGCAGATCGAATCGTGGTGCTCGAGAACGGGCGCATTGCGGAAGACGGAGATCACGATGCGTTGACACATCTCGGCGGCCGCTACGCGGAAATGTTCGAATTGCAGGCCGCCAGTTACCGCTAAGGGCCGACAGATCAAGAGGGGCGCAAGCAAGAGCGGCGCAAGAAGAACTGATTATCAAGGATGGCTTGATCAAAATGGTTCCACGTACTCAAACCGCCGGCATCGTCGGGGAAGAAGAGCGGCAATCTCCTTCGGCCGGCAATAGGGCGGAAGTCCGGACAGAGTCTCGAAGCATGCGGAGCCCCGCGCTGGAGCTTGCCGCGCGTCTGGGTTGGCTTCCTGGGATACCGTCGTCGGACACATTCTCGAAACGTTGCCGAAAGCTTCGGGTCGCGTTCGAGGCCGTATTCGAAGGTGTGGATACTGGCTTTGCGCGGGACCCCGGTTCGGAAGATCTGCTCTGGCTCCGCGACAACGCGCAACAGCTTTCCTCGGCAGTGGATGCGGTGGCGGCTGAACTTGGGCCGCTGACCCGTCTTCCTCATGTCTGCAGCACTACGGACGAGATCGTACCCCGGGTGCTAGCGATAGCACAGGGTTTTTTCGATGAAACGGCGAGTACCTTTTCTGAAAGCAAATTTACAGAATTTTGTCTGGCTTTTGAGGAGGCCATGCCTCTCGAATTTCGTGAGGTTGGCTCCCTAGTACCCGCGCTAAAGCTCGTTTTGCTCGAACAGATTGTGACCCTGGGCGGCCGTCTCGTGAACGATCCGGCTAGCAAGCCCTCAAAGCGAGTCACCACGTGCATACGGAGCTTAGAGAACGTTACCCAAACTTCCTGGCAAGACGTGCTGGAGGCGCTCATTCCTTTCGACAGGGTTCTACGTCAGGATCCCGCCGACGCCTATGCCAGGATGGACATTGAGAGCCGGAATGTGTATCGCGAAAGGGTTTCGAGGATCGCCCAGCGCTCCGATCGAACCGAGTTAGAAGTGGCCGAGGAGGCGCTCGCCCTGGCGCGGCGGGCTCTCGCAAAGACATACGGCGATCCGCGGATTCGACTGCGGGAATGCCACATTGGTTTCTATCTCGTCGGCGAAGGAGCGACGCTTCTGTGCCAGAGGGTTGGTTTCCACCCCAGCTTTCGTGAAAGGCTGAGGACAATGTTGCGCAGGCATCCCGACGAATTCCTGCTCTTAGGAATCGCGGTCCTAACCCTCGCCATCCTTACTGGAGCCGTATGGCTCTTGACTCCCGCCACGACTTCGCCGGCACTGGTGTTGCTATCGATGTTGATTTTGTTATTGCCAAGCTCCCAGGCCGCAATTCAACTGATGAATTACCTGACCACCAACCTGCTGCCGGTGGAAACCCTGCCCAAGCTGGACCTCTCGGAGGGCATTCCGGACGATTGCAGAACCTTCGTGGCCATTCCAACGCTTCTGCTCAGTGAAAAACAGGTGCACTCCCTGGTAGAAAATCTCGAGGTACGCTTCCTCGGCAATCACGACCGCAATATTCACTTTGCGCTGGTATCCGATCTGCCGGATTCGCATCAATCTGCCCCGGAAGAAAGTTCGCTGGTGACATTGTGCTCGAGACTAATCTCCGAACTCAATGAAAGATACTCCGGCAGGAATATGGGCTCCTTTTTCCTTCTTCATCGCCACCGGGTCTACAACCCACGCGAAAGAGGATGGATGGGCTGGGAGCGCAAGCGAGGAAAGTTGCTCGATCTGAATCAACTACTGCGCGGCCAACACGACAGTTTCCCGGTCAAGATTGGCGATCTTTCGATTCTTTCCACGATACGCTTTGTAATTACGCTCGACACCGATACCGAACTACCACGGGGAGCGGCGCACCGCATGGTGGGAGCGATCGTCCATCCTCTGAATCAGGCGATCATCGATCCCATCAACAATATCGTGGTTGCGGGATATGGCATTTTGCAGCCCCGAGTCGGCGTCAGTGTGCAGTGCACCGCGCGCTCGCGACTGGCGTCAATCTTTGCCGGCGAGACCGGTCTTGATCCGTACACGCGCGCGATTTCCGATGTCTATCAGGATCTTTATGGAGAAGGAACATTCACTGGAAAGGGCATTTACGAGGTCGAAACGATGTTCCGCGTTCTAACCCGGCGCTTTCCCCGGAATGCCCTGCTAAGCCATGATTTGATCGAAGGTGCATACGCCCGCGCCGGACTGACCACCGATATTGTGGTGATTGAGGACTATCCCTCGCACTACAGCGCCTATAACCGCCGGAAACATCGCTGGCTTCGGGGCGACTGGCAGATTGTGGAATGGCTAACGAACTGGGTGCCGGATGAGTCTGGCGCGCGGGTTCCGAATCCGATCTCGCTGGTCTCGCGCTGGAAAATTCTCGACAACCTCCGCCGCAGTCTGGTCGAACCGGCAACTTTCGCATTGCTTTTGTTTGGATGGTTCGTAATGGGCCACCCCGTTTTGTGGACCATCGCCACGGTTTGCATTTTGTTTGTTCCAGCGTGGGTCGAGCTTGCCTTTGGGCTGACTCGCGCGATGGTCGCGCGCCAGACGCAAATCGCTCGTGAGGCTCTGAGCAACCTCTTCGCCAGCAACTTGACTGTCTTGCTTACCTTGACGCTCCTGGCGCACCAGACGCTGTTGTCCCTTGATGCGGTGCTGCGGGCGCTAGTAAGGCGTCTGGTGACGCGCGAACGTCTGCTCGAGTGGGAGACAGCCGCAGAGGCCGAGTTATGTGAGCGTCGCACTGCAGTTGACCGATACATCGATTGGATGCCCTTTCTTGCAATCGGCCTGGGTTTGGCGATTTGGCTGACTAACCCCCAATCTTTGTGGGTCGCAGTTCCAATTCTTGGACTGTGGGCCTGTAGCAAGCCATTCACCCACTGGCTCAACGCCTGTCCGATCGAACCAGCGCCCGAAATTACTCGCAGAGATGCTCAGCTTCTTCGCAAGTCCGCCTTACATATCTGGCGTTATTTTGCAGAGTTTTCCAACCAGGAACACAACTGGCTCGTGCCGGATAACGTTGAGGACCAGCCGCGAAAGGTGACGGCCAGCGTGTCCCCGACTAACGTAGGGCTTCTTCTGAACGCGAGGCAGGTCGCGAACGAGTTCGGCTATCTCACGATGCCAGAGTTGGTAGAACTTACCCAGAACACGCTGGCCACGATAGTCCGCCTTCGCAAGTACCGTGGCCACCTGTTGAACTGGTATGAAACCCGCACACTCGAAGCGAAGCCGCCGTTTCTCGTCTCTTCGGTGGACAGCGGCAATTTAGTAGCCTCTCTTTGGACATTACACCAGGGATGCCTGGATGGCTTGCGTCGGCCGCTTGCTTCAAGAAGCCTGGTCGAGGGCATACTGGACCACCTCCGCACCCTCGGGAACCTGCGAGCGCTTCCAAAGCGGGCACTGTCGAGCTTCGAAACGGAGTTCCGAGACGAGGATTGGCTGACGCCTGTCTTGAATTTCCCCGAGGAGGTTTTGGAGGAAAAAAACCCTCGAGCGAAGTCTGAGCGCTCGCCAGATATTGTGTGGTTCCGCGAGCAAGCGCATTTGCGAGTGCGAAACGTCCGAGCACTGGTGCGAGCGTATATGCCCTGGAAGCTCCCTGATTTTGCGGCACTGCGAAACGAACTGGGGGACGACGCCAGCCTCATGGACGATACGCCTCTGCAGAAACTGCCCGACTTGATTTCGGAGCTGGAAGCACGTCTCGATCGCACCCTTCGATCGGTTCGAAACGGCAATGGATCGGCCGGCGAGCGCCTGATGCCCATGCTCGCGGAGGCACGACAAAATGCGCTTCGTCTGATCGAGGATCTGGGGCAAACCAGCGAACAGGCACGCAGCCTGGCAAACGCTATGGACTTTACGTTCTTGCTGGATAAGCAGCGTCAGTTGTTGTCGGTGGGCTTCGACGCCCATTCTGAAGAACTACAACCCTACTGTTACAACTTGCTGGCCACCGAGCCGCGGACGGCGGTCTTCATCGCAATCGCGAAGGAAGACATCCCGCAGGATTGCTGGTTTCGGCTGGACCGACCCTACGCGAGCGATCACGGTCGTCCGGTCTTGCTCTCATGGACGGGAACCATGTTCGAGTACCTGATGCCTTCAATATGGATGCGTGGCTATACCAACACATTGCTCGACCGGGCAACCGTGGAAGCGGTGCGATCACAACAGGCCTATGCCGCCAGAAAGGGTATTCCCTGGGGCATTTCTGAATCTGCCTGCTCGAAGCGCAACGAAGCAGGGGATTATCACTACGAAGCGTTCGGCGTGCCCAACCTGGCGCTGAGAAAAGACGGATCGGAGCCGTTGGTAGTTTCACCATACTCCACATTTCTCGCCCTGAATGTGGATCGCCAAGGCGCACTTTCAAATCTGCGCCGGATGGATGCGCTCGGGTGGTTCGGCCCGTACGGATTCTATGAGGCAGCCGATTACACTAACTCCCGCAACCGCTTCCTCGGGGCTCGTTGTGAGATCGTTCGATCCTGGATGGTTCACCACCAGGGAATGAGCCTCCTCTCGTTGGCCAACTTCCTTTGCAACAACGTTGTGCAACGCTGGTTTCACTCCGATCGGCGCGTGCGGGCCACAGAACTCCTCTTGCAGGAGAAGCCAGTCTCCCATGTGCGCAGCATGGCGGCGTAACTGCGTCGGTCGGTGAATCTCGTTCTTTGCGGAATAAGTTGCAAAGTCTTGCAGCTTCCTCGCTTTTCCCCACAAAATATTTGCTGGTGGCATTGTATTCTTCCGGTTTGCTTTGTAGAATCTGTTCGGTTTCTGTTCGTAGGTTCGCGGACTACCTTCCTCCCCTGAGTTCCGCGGAAGATAACGAAAGAAAAAAGAGAAGTTGTTATTGATCCTCATTTCCAGGAGTGACCTTATGCGTGCCACCGCTCTCGCTGCGAAAATTTCTGCGTCTTCTTTCGCCAATCAGCTTCACAGGGTTCTGTTACTGTTGGCTCTGGTCGCGATGGCCAGTCTCAACTCCTTGGCGCAGATTACGGTTTCGGTCGCCAGCATAAAATTCACAGCGAAACAGCTTATCGACACGACGAGCGCTTCGAAGCCGGTGACCATCTCAAATGGTGGCGCATCGGCTCAGCCCATCGTCATAGTAATGAGCGGCGACTTCACCGAGAGCGACAACTGCAGCGGGAGTGTCGCTGGCGGCGGCAACTGTACGGCGAACATTTCCTTTGCGCCCACCATTGTGGGGGCCATTTCGGGCGCGGCCAGTATCTACGACAATAACAAGAACCTGCTCGCCTTTGTAGGCCTCACCGGAACCGGCGAGGCTCCGGTCACCACCGCGCCGACCAGCCTCAATTTTGGCGCCGGAACGATCGGCACGCTGAGCGCTGCGAAGACTTTTAACATCACCAATAATACGGCGAGTTCCATCAACGTCACGGCCATCACGGCGAGCAGCGACTACGTGCTCAGTACCGGAACGTGCCTGACAACAGCCATCGCCCATGCGGGACATTGCACGGTGAGTGTGCAGGTGCAGCCGACGTCGGCAACCGACGACGGCGCCGTCATTATTACTACCAATGCGCCTAACGCCACACCATTGGCCGTGGCGCTCTCCGCGACCGCGACCGGCGGCTCGGCCGACCCGATTTCTCTCAGCAAGAGCAGTCTCACATTCAAAGAGGTAACGGGCGGAACCAGTGCCAGCCAGTCCATCACGGTCACCAACACCAGCGGAGCCACGCTGACTCTGGGTACGATTACCGCCAGCAGCGACTATGCGATCGGCAGCAACACCTGCGGAGCATCGCTGGGAATAGGTGGCACGTGTACGTTCGGAATCACGTTTAACCCCACGTTTGTGGGCAAGATCGGCGGATCGGTCGCCGTGGCTTACACCGGCAATAACAGTCCGCAACTGGTCGATCTGTCCGGCACGTCGGAGGCTGACCTGACCGTGGCCCCCGCCAAGCTGACCTTCGCTTCGCAGGGAGTGGGCACGACCAGCACGGCAAAATCGATCAAGATCACCAACAACAGCGCCAGCAATGTGACCTTGAGCAGCATCACGCCCTCGGGCGACTTCCAAATTCAGCTCAGCGGCACGACTTGCTCGCTGACGGGCGGAACGCTGAATGCGGGGCACAACTGCACCATCGAGATCCAGTTTGCGCCGACCATCGCGGGAGCCATCACGGGCTCGCTGACCGTAGTGAACACCTTGAGCCCCGATCCGCTGCTGATTGCATTCGCCGGCACTGGCGCGATCACGTCTTCGGCGACGCTGAATCCTGCTTCGGCCCACCAGGGATCGAGCGAGACCATCGTCATCACCGGCACCGACACCAACTTCGGGCCGACCACCACCGTCAATTTTGGCGCCGACATTACGCCTGGCACGGTGACCGTGAACGGTCCGACGAGCGCATCGGTTCCGATTACCATTGACGACGTCGCCGTCCTCGGCGCGCGCAACGTGACCATCACCACGGGCTCGCAAGTCGTGACTACAAGCTTCACCGTGATCGCCGGAGTGCCGCAGGTTACGGTCATCAACCCGAATACGATTGAGCCGACGCAGACCGAAAGCGTGACAGTGACGGGAGCCTTCACCAGCTGGGCCGGCGGAACCACGAAAGCCAATTTCGGGCCCGGCATCGCGGTCGGAGGCGCAGCGGCAGGAGCGTTTGGTCCGGTTACCGTCAACAACGCTACCAGTCTGACGGCGAGCCTGGTCACGTCGAGCGCGTCGAACGGATTCCGCACCGTGCAGATTCAAACCGGCTCGCAGACTCTGACCGTAACCAACGGAATGTACGTTGTGACCTGCAACGGGACGGCACCGACCATTCTGCACACCAGCCCGCCGGCCTCGGCCACCAATGTGCCGCAGAATGTGCAACCCCAGATACAGTTCAGCGTGCCCATGAATCGCAGCACGTTCTCGCTCGGAAACACGAGTCCGGAGACGATTTTCTTCTACGACAACACCACGGGCAAAGAGATACCGGGTTCGATTAGCCTCGATGCCTCGGGCACGTTCGCGACCATCGTTCCCAGCGAAGTGCTGCCGGCAGGCCGCCAGTTTGGCATCTACCTGAGCTACGCAGCGTCGGTGCAAGATACCTGCGGCGACAACCTGGGCGCCTACGAATTCTTCTTCACCACGGCTTTCAGCCCCGATTCGACGGGTCCGTCGCTTACAGCCACCAGTCCTGAGAATAGCGACACGAATATCCCGCTGAATGGGAACGCGAGTGGTGGAACGCCTGTTGTGTTGCAGTTCAGCTCGCCGATTGATCCGATCACGGCGCAGCTCGGCTTCTCCTTGGAAGCCGGCGGCAACGCGGTTCCGGGCAACTTTACTTACTCCGCCAACGACGAGACCATTACCTACACTCCGGTCAGCCCGTTGACGGCGAGCACTACCTACACCGTCAGCTACACCGATCAGATCACCGATTACGAGGGCAATCCGTTGAGTAACCCGGGCAGCTACACCTTTACGACCGGGACCACCGCGGACACGACCACGCCTGCGGTCACGTTCGTCAATCCGCCTAACGGTGTGTTCGGGGTCGGTTTGAACGTGACGCCGCAAGTGACGTTCAGCGAGCCGATCGATGAGATAACGGTCACCGCGGGGCTCACCCTCTATTACCAGGACAGCAGCGTGATCGTTCCTGCCACCGTAACCGTGTCGGCAAACCGTTTGTTGGCGACGATCACGCCCAGTGCGCCGTTGCTGCCCAATACCTACTACCTGGTGTATCTGTGCACTTACAGCGACATTGCCGGCAATGCCGGCAGCTGCTTCGAGTCGACCTTCTTCACCGGGACCACCGCCGTCACCACCCCGCTCACGGTCAGCACCGTCAACCCCACAAACGGGCAGACCGGAGTTCCGCTCAACGCCCGCATCTCGGCGCAGATGAGCAACTACGTCAATCCCACATCGATCAGCAACAGTTCGATTACGGTTACGCCCTCAGGCGGCAGCGCCATTGCTGGAACGGTTAGCCTGTCCGCGGACGGCGTCACCCTGGTCTTTACGCCGACGACCGCGCTGACTGCCTCGAAGGTCTACAACGTTTCGGTGAGCGGCTTCACTGACATCGATGGCAATGCCGCCACCACCTTTACCAGTTCCTTCACGGCCGGCACCAGTTCTTACGGTAGCGGATCGTTCACCATAATCTCGACAAATCCGGCGAACGGCGCCACCGGCGTATCGGTGACCAGTCCGGTTACGTTCACCATGAGCAACCTGATCGACGCGGCCTCGGTGAACCCCAACACGGTCTATGTTTATCTCCTATCAGACAGCGAAGTGGTTACAGGGAGCTACAGTGTGAGCGGAGCGACGGTGACCTTCACGCCGCTGACCCAATATCCGGGAAACGCCTCGCTGGAGATGACGGTATGCAATCTGCTGGACGAAGCGGGCAATAGCGTTTGCGCCAACGGAGGCTCGTTCACCACTGCGAACACCGTCGACCACACCGCGCCGACCGTGACCATCTCGCCGGTCAACGGCGCGCAGAACGTCGGGATCAACACGCAGATCGTGCTGACGTTCTCGAAGTCGATCAATGCATCTACCATTACGGCGAATACGCTGGCGCTGTTCAATGGCGACACCGCGATCGGCTACAACTACACCATCTCCCGCGACAACCGCACGATTGTTGTCAACTACAACGGCTCGACCCTGACGCCCGGCGCTACGATCACTATCGAACTCACCAACGGCATTCAGGATCTATCGGGCAACGCTCTCGCCGACACCACCAGCCAGTTCACTCTGACCACGGAGCTTTCGAACTCCGCCCCACAAGTGGTCGCGATGCGTCCGGGTAATGGCGCGACGAACGTTCCCGCCAACACGGTGGTGACTCTGTTCGTGAACGCGGCGTTGAATCCCAACACCATCGCCGGAGCCTTCAACGTCACCGATAACGGAGTCGTCGTTTCGGGCACTTTGCAGACCTTCAGCAATGGGCAGGCGATCCAATTCACACCGGCCGTTTCGTTCAATCCGGGCGATATCATTCAGGTCTTCCTGAGTCCGGCTGCGCTCAGTTCCGACAGTGTTCCGCTGACGAACTTCTCCGGCCAGTTCACCATCGCCGGATCGCCCGCCAACACAGCGGCCCAAGTGCAGGCCGTGAACCCCCCGAACAGCAGCACTCCGGCCCCGCCGCCGTTGAACACCATCATTCAAGTGGAGTACAACCAGGCGCTGCAGGCCAGCACGCTCAATAACACCAGCGTTACCCTCTACCAGTTCAGCACCGGAACCTACCTGACTCCGACGGTGTCGCTGGTGGGCACGCAAGTGATCAACATTGCGCCCACGAGCAACCTGGTGTCAGGTTCGCAGTACCAGGTGTATGTCAGTCCCAACAATGCTGTGACCAATACCGACGGCGTGCCGGTGCAGCCGTTCGCCTACGACTTCACCGCGGGCACGGCGACAGATACCGCCGCACCGACGATTACGTCGGAGGCGCCAACCAACGGCTCCACGGTGGGCACCAACACAGCGGTTTCGGTGAACTTCAACAAGACCATCAACCCGGTATCGGTAACTGGAAGCACAATCCAGGTGAGCACAGGTTCGACGGATGAAGTACCTTCGAGCATCAGCTTCAACCCCAGTTACACCCGCGTTTCCATCGTCCCGCAAGCCCCGTTGCCGCCGAGCACGCAGATGACGCTTACCGTCAACGGCGTGACCAGCGAGGCGGGCAAGGCCGTCGCCAAAAAAACCACGACGTTCACCACTGAAGCGCAGCCCGACTTCACCGCGCCTTATGTGACCGCCAGCAGCGTGCAGAGCGGGCAGGCGAATGTTCCGGTGAACTCCGCATTCAGCCTGACCTTCAGCAAGCCGATGGACGAAGGCAGTTACGGAGGTCCTACGGATGTCTATGTCTATAACAACAACACGGCACAGTACGCTTCCACGACGGTGTCCTGGAGTGCGGACCAGACGACCATCTTCCTGGTGCCGACTAGCCCGCTGTTAGTTGGCGACAGCTATCAACTGGGGAGTTTCTACATGACGGATCTGGACGGCAATCCAGAGCAGAACTTCGCCATCAACTTCACGGCGGCGTTCACCGCTAACACAACCGCGCCGACGGTGGTGGACACCAACCCGGAGGCCGGCGAAGCATCGGTACCGGTAAATGCGCCCGTCCAAATTCTGTTCAGCGAGCCGATCCAGCCGACTAGCATCGGCCAGATCACGGTCACGACCGGCGGCAACCCGGTTGCGGTCACGCCGACGTTCAGCGATGCCAATCAATTGCTGACACTGACGCCAACGCTGCCTCTGCTGGCTTCAAACGCCACCTACACCATCACCATTACCGGAGTGAAAGACACGGCTGGCAATGTGATGTCGGGCACGGTTACCAATACCTTCACGACTGGACCGACTTTCAACCTGATCCATCCCTCTGTCACCACAGTCAGTCCGCTCAACGGTTCGACTGGCGTCGGCACCAACGTGGCACCGCAGATTGTCTTCAGCGAGCGCCTCAATCCGCTTAGCGTTGTCACCAGCTCCAACGAGTTGTACAACCATGGCTCTATCGAGATGTACAACGCGAACCTCAATAATCAGTTCGTTCCCGCTACCGTCAGCATGGACTCGCTCCGGGTGACGGCCACCATCACGCCCACCTCGGCGCTGCTGCCGAATACCGAATACGTGTTGGATATCGGGTGCAGCGTCTCTTACTACGACACTGCCGGGAACTACGGCAGCTGCAACACCTATAGCTTTATTACCGCTGGCGGCGGGGATACCAGCCACGCCACGGTCAGCACCATCAGCCCCGCGAACGCGCAGACTGGTGTACCGCTGAACGCCAACATCATCGCCGTAATGAGCGACGAAATCGATCCCGTAACGATTTCGAACAGCTCGATTACGGTTACACCTTCGGGCGGCAGCGCTATCTCTGGAACTGTCAGTCTGGCCGCTGATGGCGTCACGATCACCTTTGTGCCGAGCGCGGCGCTAACTGCCTCCAAGGTCTATAACGTGTCGGTGGGCGGGTTCAACGATGTCCAGGGCAACTCGGTTACCACGTTTACCAGTACGTTCACGACCGGCACCAGTTCCTACGGCAGCGGATCGTTCACTCTCAGTTCGGTAAGTCCGGCGAACGGCGCCACCGGAGTATCGGTAACCAGCCCGGTTACGTTCAACATGAGCAACCTCATCGATGCGGCATCGGTGAACCCCAATACCGTTTATGTCTATATCAGCGCCAACAATGACGTCATGACGGGGACCTACAGCGTAAGCGGCGCGTCGGTCACATTCACTCCGCTGACTCAGTATCCAGCCCTCACGCAGATGACGATGACCGTGTGCAATCTGCTGGACGAGGCCGGCAATAGCGCGTGCGTCAGCGGAGGCTCGTTCACCACCGCCAACACTGTCGACCACACGGCGCCGACCGTGACCATTACGCCGGCCAATGGCACAACCAACGCCGGTCAGAACACCGAAGTCGTGCTCACGTTCTCGAAGTCCATCAACCCGGCAACGATCACCCCCGCCAGCGTCAACCTGCTGAACGGAGACGTCGCCATCAACCCGGCCACCTCCATCTCGCGCGACAATCGCACCGTCGTGCTGAACTACAACGGCTCAACCTTGCCCGCAGGCGCGACCATCACGGTCACGGCCACCAGTCTGGTTACGGATCTTTCTGGAAATGCTCTGACCAACACGACCAGTGAGTTCACCACGACGCCGCCGGTTTTGACTTCGGCGCCGACTGTACTCAGCATGCGACCGGGCAACGGCGCGACCCTGGTGCCCACCAACACGGTGATCACCTTGTTCACCAGCGCTCCCATGAATGCCGGTTCGCTGACGGGTGCGCTGTACGTTTCACAGAATGGAGTGCTCATCACGGGCACGACCAACGTTGGCAGCAACGGGCAGAGCATTGAATTCACGCCGAGCTCCGCGCTCATCGCCGGCACGCCGGTCCAGGTGTTCCTGAACTCGACGGCCCAGGATATTTACGGCAACTACCTGACCTACTTCTCCGGCCAGTTCACCACGGCGGGTTCGATCACCAACACCGCCGCGCAAGTTCAGGCAGTCAATCCGTTCCCAAGCGCCACGAACGTACCGCTGAACACCATCATTCAAGTGGAATACGATCAAGCGCTGAAGGCCAGCACGCTCAACAACACGAGCGTGACGCTCTACCAGTACAGCAGCGGAACGTACCTCACACCGACGGTGTCGCTGGTGGGCACGCAAGTGATCAACATCGCGCCCACGAGTAACCTGGTGGCGGGTTCGCAGTACCAGGTGTATATCAGTCCCAACAATGCCGTGACCAACACGGACGGCGTGGCCGTGCAGCCCTATGCCTATAACTTCACGGCGGGAACCGCCGTTGACACCGTCGCGCCGACCGTGGTGACGGTCGCTCCGCCGAACTCCGCTACCAACATCGGCACCAACGCGTTCGTGGCCGTGGACTTCAACAAGGCCATGAACCCGGTGTCGGTGACCGGCAGTTCGATCCAGGTGAGCGGTGGCTCGGTCACGGAAGTGCCATCGAGCATCAGCTTCACCACCAATTACGAACGCACCATACTGGTTCCGCAGGCACCGCTGCCGTCGAGCACGTCGATGGCGATCGCTATCAGCGGCGTCACCAGTCAGGCAGGAGTGTCGGTCGCCAGCCAGACCACGCACTTCACCACCATGGCGGGCGCCAATTTCGTCGCGCCTTCCGTGATCAACCCCAGCGTGCAGAGCGGCCAGACGGTCGGCACCAACGCCGTCGTCGGTATGCAATTCAGCACGGCCATGGACCCGGGCTCCGTTAACCCGGGCGGCGTAACCACCGACGTTTTCGTTTACGACTACAACTTGAGCGCGTATGTGACTACCACCATCAGTTTCAGTGCGGACCTAACCACGGTCTTCCTGAAGCCGACGGCCGCCCTCACGGCGAGTCATGAGTTTGAAATGTGCTCCTACTACATGACCGACCTCTCGGGGAATGCGCAGAATAACTACTGCGTCAGCTTCTACACCGGAACCGGTACCGAAACCACCGGCCCGTCGGTGACGCAGGTGAGTCCGCCGAGCGGCCAGACGAGCGTGCCCATCAATGCGCCCGTGGATATCCTGTTCAGCGAACCGATCTCCGCCGCGTCCACGGGAGGAGTGACGTTAAAGCAGGGCGGTTCGGTCATCCCGACCACCACCTCGTTGTACGATGGCGATCAGGGTATCCAACTGGTGCCGCTGGTGCCGCTGGCGGCCAGTACGGCCTACACCATCAACGTAACAGGAGTGTTGGACGTTACCGGCAACAGTCAGTCCGCCTTCTCGTCGGTGTCATTCACCACGGGAACGGGAACCGATCTGACCAGGCCCACAGTCGTGTCGACGAACCCAACCAACGGCGAAACCAACGTTCCCGACAACACCACCTGCCAAGTAGTGTTCAGCGAGCCGATGGATCCGGCGTATTTCGACCCGAACAACAGCTTCACGTTGCGTGCGGTTGCGAACCCCAACGTTCCGATCGCCGCGACCATTACGTTCTCGGCGAATTACACCACGGCCACGCTGCAACCCTCGTCGAACCTGGCCCCCGACACCGAATACTACTTCGAGTACGGCTACCAGGCCCCGTTGTACGACTTGGGCGGGAATCAGTTTTCGGGAGGGACGTTCATAACGTTTACCACCCACTGAGGCGACACGGAAGCGCGTGTAAAGCGTACCTAACCTGTAAACTAACGCGGGTCCCGGGATGATCCCGGGACCCGCGATTTCATTGTCGGGTCACCGCATCCCGCGGCGGTGACTCCAATTCGGGCGTCCACTGTAGTTGAAATCCTGCGGCGTGGGAGGCGCTCGCCATGGGTAAACACAGAGGCAAGTCGAATTACGCCATCAACCATCAATTCGCAGCCGCGACTGCGGGGTTTTACCGGCTGGAACAAGATTATATTTTCGTTGGGCCGGGCGGCTTCGGAGCATTCGCCCGCACCTTCAACTCTAATCCCTTGAGCGTACCCAGCGAGTAGGCCGCAGATTCGCGTTCTTGAACGCCGGTATTGAAATCCAGCAAGTCACGAAGGCGTCCTCTGACGATACGTTGGACGTCTCTGATTCTTTCTGCAAAATCGTCGAGTCGTATTTCTACGAGGCCAGCTTCGGAGAGCACTCTCCACACCTGCAGCTCGTCGGGTTCATCATCGGATCGGCTCACAGTTCCAACCTCACTCTATTCACTCGGCCTGAGACTCCAGCTCCCGGTCAGTCGTCATCGTCATCACCCTGTGTCTTGGTCTTTGTCTTCCACTCTGTCTTGCACTCTGGACCCTGCCGGCTTGAACCTGAGGTATGTGTATGCCAGATACTGGTTCAGCTCCGCCCAGAAAGACTGGTCCCGTTCGCGAGGATCCATCCCGGCACCGGCCATCGAAAGGAGCCGCTCCTCGCACTCCTCTCGCTCCTGGTCAGTGACCTCACTGATTTTGCGCCACGCCTGTGGCTGGGGACAGCCAGAGATCCTGTGCTCGGGTATCACTCGTCCGTCCTCAAGAACGAAATCTCGCCAGACTAAACCCCAGCGCACTTCTTTGAGAACAGCCGTTTCGGATGCGGTGGGAGATCTTAACGAAATGATCTGGCCTTCCTCGGGAGGCCAGTTCGCCGCGGTGGATAGCTGCTTTGCCGTGGACTTCATCATTCACTCACCGGCGGGAATCAGGTTTAATTGCTGTCTTTTTAATTGCTTTCTTCGGGATTGGGTTTGCGGCCTACGATCCGAGATCCCTGTGTATCTGGTCTAGGCCAATCGCTGCGCGACAAGACCCGGTCCACCGCCTGCTCTACCCGCAACATAAAGCTTGCGTCAGGATCCGACACCGCGGTTGACGTGGTCAATACCATACCCAGGGCATTCGCGTTCGTAGCTGCCTCGACCCTTGGCACCAGGTGCGGCTGCTGTTTCAGATAGCCGATCCAGACCAGAGTGACGGCGTTGTACGCCGTGCTCTTCAGAAGACTGATAATCGCGAATTGACTGTTGCCAAACCACATCACAAAACTAACCAGGATTAGCTCAACGCTGGCAAAGATTCCGAATCCCAGCGCTATGCCGAATACCTGCTGGCGCGAGCAATTTCTGAAAATGCGGCAAAGCAGCATCAAGAGCAGGAAGAGCCCAACCTGCATCAGGCGTACGCTGCGATCAAAGGCAAGCACCGCCGCTACCACCCTGTCTCCACCCGCTTCGCTACTAGACCACGCATCTAGAATTGCAAGCAGAAAGAGCAGCCCGCACGACCATCGGAATATGGCGGTTCCCAAAATCTGAATACCTCCATACTCCCTGAAGAGACTGCGCAATATTTCATCCATCACCGCGATCGTAAAGACCACGCTGAGGGCGTTTCCGACCCAGTACGCGTAGAAGTAGTTCTCGGGGAAATACCTGTACACGACAAACAAACATGCTGACTTGAGGGTCTGAAACAGGATGTAGGAAAAGAATCGGGGAAACACCCTGCTGACCTGGCGGCGCACCATGAAGATCAGAAGGGTGATCTGCAAGAGCGGGCCGGCGAGCCAGTTCACGTACATTAACCAGTTCATCGCATTGCGCACACGTAACGTTCGAAAGCATACCTATCCCTCGACCGCTGTGCAACATCTATTTAGCGGCCCGGCTGGCCCCGGTTTTATGAGCTCAGCCTCCTAGATTTACTTGTTGCATTGGATGGGGCGGCACAAAGGCATCGGGTCGCTTCCATCGGCAACGACCACAGCCTGTTCTGCTCGATTGGCAGAATTGCCAGGCGGCGAGGCGCTCGTCAAGATTGCGCTGTACAACCCAGCTAGTGCCACAACGGTCAGCAGGACTTCCGGAGCTTTGTTCATGGGGGAGGGTCTCCTTTGCGCAAACTTCTGCGCGTGCCGAAGTATATGCCCAGTCGATGCTTTGTGAACAGCACTACCTGTGCATAATTCTCGTTTTTGAGGATCCGTGCGCTGCGCAGTGTTGGAGCTGGGGGCGAGATGGGTTGGCCCCTGCCATGGTGGGAAGGTGGATTTTACGATAGTCGCTTGCAGTGGCGACCCCGGAGGGAGTCGAACCCCCAACCCTCAGATCCGAAGTCTGATGCTCTATCCAATTGAGCTACGGGGCCGTCCGCCGGGACGACGTGGTGGTGAACCGGCGAATCCGATTCTACACCGCAGACCGCTCTGAATCATCTCTCGCCACGGAAATGGGCTCCGCGTTGTAACATGAAAACGCAACATCAACACGCGCTCTTACACGCATGCCCTCTGCCCCTGATTCCGTGCCCAATCCCGTGACCCACAGCAGTTCACGGCTGCTTGAGTTCGAGACGCTGCGCGATTTGCTCGCCGGCTACGCCTCTTCGCCCCTGGGCCAACGCCGCATCGCCGAGCTCGTGCCTTCACTCGATCGCCTATGGATTGAAAGCCAGCAGCAGCTCACCACCGAAATCCGCGAGTATCGCCGGGTCGGCGGACGTTTCGAATTCGCCGGCCTGCCCGAAGTCCGAAAGCTGGTCGAGAAATCCCGAATTGCGGGAGCCGCGCTTGAAACCACCGACATCCGAGACGTGGTCCTAGTGGCCGACCGCGGAGCCGAGTGGCGCGAAATCGTGCGTCAGCCGCCAGCCGCAATGCACTCCGAGTGGACCGCTGTAAACGCGCTTTCCACCGGCATCCAGGATTTCACCGCCTTCCTGCGCGCGTTCCGCAACAAGATCCTGCCCGACGGCACACTCGACGATCGCGCATCTCCCGAACTCAGCCGCATTCGCCGCGAGACCGAAAAGCAGAAGCGTCAGATCCAGGAATCGCTGCGCGGTTATCTGCGAAAACTGGCTGAAGGCGGCACTGTGCAAGACGAACTGATCACCATCCGCGGCGAGCGTTTTGTGATTCCCGTGAAAGTCGAGCAGAAACGCCGCGTGCAGGGAGTTGTGCACGGCGCCAGTTCCAGCGGACAGACCGTCTTTGTCGAGCCGCTTGAGACCATCGAGCAAAACAACGAACTGGTTCGCCTGCTGGATGAAGAACAAGCCGAGATCCATCGCGTCCTCCTGGAGATGACGCGCCAGATCAGCGAAAATGCCGACGCCATCCTAGCCGCCGCCGACATTCTGGCTGAACTTGAACTCCAGTTCGCCAAAGCCCGCTTCGCCGAAGACTACAACTGCGTCGCGGTGACGTTGTCTGGAACGTTGTCTGGAACATCGGGTTCTGAGATCCTAAGCGAAGCTCGCATGCTTCTCCACCGCGCTCGCCATCCGCTTCTGGAGCGCAATCTGAAGCTGAAGAACGCGAGGATTGTCCCCATCACTATCGAGCTGGAAGGCGATCACCGCCAGCTGGTAATCACCGGTCCCAACACCGGCGGCAAAACCGTCTCGCTCAAAACGCTTGGCCTGCTGGCTCTGATGGCGCAATCCGGCATTCCCGTTCCCGCTGATCGCGCCGAGATGCCGGTGTTCGACGCCATTCTCGCCGACATCGGCGACTATCAATCGATCGAGCAGAATCTTTCGACCTTTTCAGCGCATGTCACCAACATCGATTTCATCTCACGCGCTGCGACCCCGAATTCGCTGGTGCTGCTCGACGAACTCGGATCCGCTACCGATCCCGAAGAAGGGGCTGCGCTGGCGGTTGCGATCGCCGAGCACTTCCGCAAAGTTGGATGCGTGAGCGTCATCTCGACCCATCACACTTCGCTCAAAGTTTATGGCGCGAATACGGCCGGCGTGATCAACGCCTCGGTCGGCTTCGACGAAACTACACTGCAGCCGACCTATGAGCTCAAAACCGGCGTGCCTGGCGCATCCGCTGGTATCAACATCGCGCAACGGCTCGGACTGAATCCGGCCATCATCGCTTCCGCGCGGTCGCGGCTCGGCTCGCAAACGCAGGATGTGGCGCGCTTCCTGGACCGATTGCATGCCGACCTTCGCGATCTGGAAGCTGAACGCGCCCGCATGAAAGCTCGCGAACAAGAACTCGAACGCGAGAAGTCTTACCTCGCCAACGAAGGCCGCAAAGAACAGCAGGCCAAGATTCGCGAGATGGAGACGAAGCTCGAAGCTCTGTTCCGCGACTTCGAATACCACGCTCGCGAGACGGTGAATGCGGTGCAGGACCGCGCGGCCGCGCAGAAATTATCGAAAGACGCGGAACGCCGCATTGCCAAGATGCGCCGCGAATTTCGCGAGCAGTTCGATGCCACGGTGGTGGCGCACTCGACTGGAGCCGATCGCGGAGACCCAAACGCCCAGCCCAGCCTGGTGAAGCACGTCTCCGAGGGCGACACGGTCAAGCTCAAGTCGATGGGCCGCGCCGCCGTCGTCAAAAAGAAAATTGGCGACAATCACTTTGATGTCGAAATCGGCTCGATGATGAAGATGCGCATCGCCCGCGAGGATATTGCGGAAGTGTTGAGTAACGCGCTGACCAACGCCCGCGCCTCCGCCTCGCCGGTCGAAGCCGCTCGCGCCCGCGGCATCAGCGTCTCGCTGCAAAACGAAGCTCGCGGCCTCAACATGCCTTCCGAGATCAATGTCATCGGACGCACCGTCGACGAGGCCACCAGCGAAGTCGAGAAATTTGTCGACCGCGCGTTTCTCGCCGGCATGCCGCGGGTGCGCATCGTCCACGGGAGTGGCATGGGCATTCTCCGCAAAGCCCTGCGGCAGTATCTGCAGAAGCATCCGCATGTAGAATCGGTTACCGAACCGCCTTCTAACGAGGGCGGCGGCGGGGCTACGGTGGTGGAGTTACGGGTCTAGCGAGTCGGGTGATCTGACCATCGGGTCATCGGACGATTCTGGAGCCAGCGCTTTCCTCTCTCCCTGCCTGTTTACTACTTGGCACGATTATTCACTTGACAAAAGTATGTCGAGGGGGTGGAATGTGATTAAACCACGCCCCGTGTCAAAGAGAAAAGACGTGACTATAGTTGCTGGATTCAACTACAAGAACGGCATTTTGATTTGTGGTGACCGTGAGGAGTCAAGGGGGGCGTCCAAGACAGCGGTCGAGAAGGTGGTCACGATTCATGCTGACCCATTTAACTTGACGGTTGCCACAGCGGGCAGTTCGGCGGTAGGAGAATTGGCGCTACGAAGGCTAAGGGAAACATTTTTTCGGCAGTGGTTTTCGAGCAATCAGAATGTGTCGTTCATTCTTGATAAGCATGAACAGATCATTATCGATGTTCTGACCAAAATTCACGAAGATCACGTTTGGAATAATCCAGTCACTGACCACCGCATTCAATTAATTATCGGTATCAGTTTTCGGGAACTGCACAGACAACTCCTCTATCTGACTCAAGACAACATTCTTCAATTAACTGATCGCTATTGCTGCGCTGGGTACGGGGAAGACCTCTGTATCTATTTCGCAGAACACTTGTATCGCAAAGAGCTGACGAAGGACGAAATGATTTTGCTGGCATCCTTTATTTTTCGAGAAGTAAATGCAACCAGGCAATTCTGCGGAAAGGGGACCGACATGGCCCTGCTCCGATCCGGCGAACTTGGTTTGCATATTCATCCTGTCGGCGTGGAATCCATTCAAAGAAACATTCCAGAGTTTCCCAAGGTGATGGCTGCATTTTGGGACAATCTAAAGGGATTGCCGAATTGGGTTACTTCTATCGATAAAATTCTGGAGGCCGGGGAAGCCGACTCTAAGCCGTCAGATTCTCAAAAGTCAGAACCGGAGCAGTGACCATATGGCGGAGCGTATCCAAGAACAAATTCGAGCTTTTCCGGCGATTGAAGCGGAACTCCATCTCTGCGAGATAGGCCGGGAGATGCTTGGCGCTGATCTTGTGCCACGATCCCACGATGCCGCGCTTCAAGAGCGAGAATGCGGATTCAACTGTGTTGGTGTGAATGTCGGTACCGATCCTGACGTACTCTTTGTGCGAATGATTGACGGTTTCATGCTGGTGATCGCCCACAGCAGATTTATAAGCGGGAAGTTCGTCGGTAATGATTACATCCACGTCGGCGCTAATATTTTCCTTGATGTACTTCGCCAACGTTCCCTTGCGGGCATCTTCGGCATGGAAGAAACGAACATCACCGCCGCGCTGACGAATGCCAATAACAATTTCTTTGGTGTGCCGTTCGCCGCGCCATCCTTGGCCGTAGCCGCGTTGCTTCCCGCCAACGTAGGTTTCATCCATTTCAACCGTGCCGTCAAGCATCGGGCGATCCGCTTCCTTCATGGCCGCGCGGATGCGATGACAGAGATACCACGCGGTTTTATAAGAGCCTTTGTGCTGACCCCAAATCGTGCGCTTGAGTTGGCTGGCGCTCATACCCTTTCGCGCTTCGCAGAGCAGAAGCGTTGCGAGGAACCACTTTTGCAATGCCAGATGGGAGTCGTTGAAGATCGTGCCAGCCGTGACGGTGAATTGATAATCGCAGTCTTTGCAGTAGAACAGTTGCTTGTCGGTCGCAAGTTCCACAACTGGCCCTTTGCAGCGCACGCACTCCGCGCCGTTCGGCCAGCGCAGGCGCACGAGAATCTCACGGCATTTTTCGTCAGTGTCAAACAGGTTAATAACGTCAACTAGAGTCACAGGAAGCCTCCGATGGACGCAAAGCAGAAACGGGAAGAGTTAAAAAAGGTGCCCACTAGGAAGCTGCTGGCGAGCATCAAAAGGGATTTGCGGGGAGCTTTACGAGTCTCCCTATCTTCCCCCAAGCCCAAGAAAGGATGACCATTAGCTTCCATGTAAGGCAGTATGCCCTATATGGATGCTTTTGTCAAGTGAATAATCGTGCTTCTTGGTACATACACCCCTACCCCCCCTCCCCCCTCCATTGTGGAATCATGGGGTTAGGAAGAAATTCCCGCTAGTTCTTTGACTTTTAAGGACTTACAGCTAAAGTCTTTGAGAACCAATGACTTAGCTTGTCAAAAAGCGCTCAAAATGGCTTTGGGGCAGCTTCGAGGTGCGTCTTTTTCTTCGACGGACGACCCTCGAAACTGCCCCAATCTCGTTTACTAATATGGGACTAAGGTGAGTTGGATGTCAAGAACTTTCTCGATGGCGGCGGCCGGGTGGTCGAGGGGAGTATCTCAGGCGCCAGGCAAAGCACGCAAGCCCCAGAGTCCCACGGATGCACTAATTGACTCTCCAGAAATATTTGCTTTTTGTTCGCTCTATGGCATACTTCGGCGAAGGCGTTGCCGAGCTGCGCTCGGCTGGACAGACGAGGGCGTCTGTCCCTACGTGTTTTTCGGAAGGGCGCAACGCGTGGGAACTTAGCCGACCGAAAATAATTCATTTTCGGACGTGTTTTCCTGCTGGCTCCTCGTACTTCCACAGGGGGGAAAAGGTTACGATGCAACGCACACAACTCAACATCGTGGCTACTCTCGAAACCACCGTCGGACGTTTGCCGTCGAACCTTGAAGCGGAGCGCTCCATTCTGGGCGCGGTTTTGCTGGACAATCACGCCTTCAACGATGCGGCGGAGCATCTTAAGCCGGAAGACTTTTCGATCGACTCGCACCGGCGGATTTATTCGCGGATGATGGATCTGGCTGAATCATCGCGGCCGATTGACATCATTACGCTGGTTGAAGAACTCGAACAGAAGAAGGATCTGCAGGCGGTCGGCGATGTCGGCTATATTTCCGGGCTGCTGGATGGGGTACCGGACCGGCCGTCGATCGAACATTACGTTCGCATCGTCCGTGACAAGGCTATTCTGCGCGGACTGATCAGCGTGTCTAATACGGCCATCGCCAGGGCCAGCGAACAGGCCGAGCCGGCTGACGAAATTCTTAACGATGCTGAAGCCGCCGTCTTCCAGCTTTCGGAGAAGCGCATTGGCAAGGGGTTTCAGAGTTTCAAGGAGATATCCCGCGCCTCTGGCGGGATCGACGCACTGCTGCAACGCGGACAGCGTATCACCGGCCTCGCCACCCACTACGGCGAATTAGACGAGATGACCAGCGGCTTCCAGAAGGCCGACCTGGTGATTCTCGCGGCCCGGCCTTCAATGGGCAAGACCGCCCTCGCCATGAACATTGCAGAGAACGCCGCCATCGACGACGGCAAGGTGGTCGGCATCTTCTCGCTCGAAATGTCGAGTGAGGCCTTGCTGCACCGCCTGCTCTGTTCGCGCGCCATTGTCGATGCGCACAAGTTGCGCACCGGATCGCTCTGGGGAGACGACACGAAAAAAATCGTCCGCGCATCGGAGGAGCTGGGCAACGCATTCCTCTTTATCGACGACTCGCCCGGCATTTCGCTGAGCGAAATGCGCGCCAAGGCGCGGCGGCTGAAGCAGTCGCAAGGGCGCCTTGACCTGCTGGTGGTCGACTACCTGCAACTCATGTCGGGCGGCAGCAAGCGCTTCGAAAATCGAACGCAGGAAGTGTCGGCGATTTCGCGGGGGCTGAAAGCCATCGCCAAAGAACTCCAGGTCCCGGTGCTCGCCCTATCGCAGCTTAGTCGCGCTCCTGAAAGTCGGGGCGGCGACCATCGACCGCAGCTCTCCGATCTGCGCGAATCGGGGTCGATTGAGCAGGACGCCGACGTGGTCATGTTCATCTTTCGCGAAGAGATCTATAAGCAGGACGACCTGGAGCTGAAAGGCCGCGCCGAAATCATCGTCGCCAAGCAGCGCAATGGGCCCATCGGCAAGTTTAATCTGGCGTTTTTGCATAATTCCACGCGCTTCGCGAATTTGCTGGAAGGCAATAACGAGCCGGGCTAGTAGCAGGATCGGCCTTTTTTGAGGCCGATTAGAGGTCGCCCGTTGGGAAGGGCGATCAAAGACGGCAAACTCCGACAGTGAGACACCTTAGCCCTGTGGAAAAGTTTGTGGATGCCAAGGACAGATGCGGGAATTCAGCGACACCGACCAGTTGGTCGGGATATTTCAGAGTTACATCGTCCTTCCTAACGTTATGTTTCTAAGTTGGTTAACTCTCCTTTACACGCCAATCTGCGGAAGCGCTTGCAAATCAATACTTTTGTCACGAAATGTGAGATTTGCACATATACACGAAAGGCTGTAGCCCGCATCCCCAGCGGCTAGGCACGCGCAGAGAACGCTCAGACGGGCTGTAGAGCGCGTAAAAACGGGGTTTTTACGACTAAGGTCCCGGGGAGAAATCATTGACAAGGTCACGGGCACGACACCGTGAAGCGATTCACCGATGCTCCGTTCCATCCGGCTCCGGTGGTTGGGTAGCGAGTGTAGAAAATGTAAAACTGCTTGCCCAGAATGCGCGGGTCGTCTCCCATGCCGACGGGAACGACGTAAGTTGTGGGTTGATCTTTTTCGTTGCGGAAGTCGAAGAGCAGCGTTGGCAGCGACCAATTCATCCCGTCGGCAGACTCCGAGTAGGCTACGACCACGCCCTCGCCGATGATCATCTGATAGCGCTGCAAATCGGAGTTATATGCGACCTGAAGGTCGCCGCTGTATTCTGCGTCGGGATTCAAATCCTGAGAGTAGCCTCCGAGGCCCTGATCGAAATGCCAGCCGTCGTAATATTTCTGGAATGCCACGGCGTGCGGTTTGCTGCCGAATGCAGCTTCGAGCACGGCGGCAATCGGCGCGCGGGCAACGGAGACGAGAGTGATGGTAAATTTTTTCGTCTTCGGATTGTTCCACCACTGCGTGGTGCCGTTGGCCAGCCAATCCCGAAAATAGATGTAGAAATATTTGCCGTCAGGAGAGACAACGAGCGGCGCATCGCCGATATCAAATCCGGCCATGTCGGTGCGGTAGCCTTGATTGACGCGGATGATCTCGCCCAGGTCGGTCCAACTCATGCCCTGATCGGTCGATGCCGCCAAGGCGTATACCGAGTCAAAACTCTGGGTTTGGATGGTTGGAATCTCAGCGTGATAGACCATCAACAGATTGCCGGCTCCGGGCTGGCCGGGCGGAACTTTGTAGACCGGGCCGCCGCCCATGTAGTCATAACTCTGGTAGAAAGGGTTGACCGCCGGATCGGGATTGGGATTGATCGTCACATCAACCGGAGGCGCGGAGCCGAGCGGATTGTCCAGCGTACCGAGCGTGCGAGTGATCGATCCATACTTATTGTTTCCGTACCATTGCCCCTGCCAGAACTGGCGGGAGTGCAATCCGCCATCGCTGCCGAAGAATGCGTAACCGCTGGCAGTCTTGATGACACCCAAAGGCGTGTCGGGCCAGGCGAAGCCGTTTGTCTGGTCGGTAAGCGGCGGCTGCGCGATTTCTCCGGCAGCTTTGCGTTGCGCGGGAGTCGCTAATTCCTGGTTAGCCACAATCTTTGGATTGCACAGTGGGGTGACGCTCTGCGCGCTGGCGCCAGATAAACCAATCAGAACAAGGCAAAGAGAAATACGGGTTGGGGTGAGAAGTACTCGGCAGCCAGGGAGCATAAAATCCTCCGGTCGAGAAGATAGAACACCGGCCTAACTTGGATGTTGCGGCCGGGTTGCAAGTTTCGGCCTATTCGTTCCGCGCCGTGAATCCGCTCTGCCGGCGATATACTGCGAAGTAGCTCCGCAGTCAGAAACGAGGATTCGTGAAGAAGATCGCACTTGCTATCCTGCTGCTGTTCTCCGCGTTGTCCTGGGCCGGGACTGAGCCTAATCCAGCCGAGTATACCGTCAACGTCCACGTCAGGTCATCGAGCATCGCCAGCGGCAGCTTAATATTGGACGTCGTCATTGACGGAAAGAACTATGAACTGTCGGGCTATATGGGCGGAATGCTTTTGGCGCTCGGCGACTACAAGGCGAAGCTGGTTAAAGACGAACACAAAACCACGTACGGTTTCAATCAAGTCTACGAGTTCTTGTTTCCCGATAAAAAAGCCAGGCAGTTCGTGGTCGTCGGGCAGTCAGAGTAATTTGCTTTACGAAGTTGGGGGGTCGGGAATCGAGGTTATACACTCCACGTGCCCATTAATCCCACCGGCGTTTTTCTCCATCGAGAAATGAAATCCTAATTGGCTCTCGACGCTTACGGCCGCCCCATTGAACAGGTAGGGGCGGAAGCGGGTGTTGCGCAGCGCGCCCACGCTGGCAGTCACGAGTAAGGGATCACCTGCCACGAGCGCACGGGAAACCATCTTTCCAGTTTCATCGAGTCGGACCTTGAAAACCACGTCGCCCTGGATTCCTTTTCTCATCGCTTCGTCGGGGTATATGGGCATGGCTTTGTGCTCGACGAGTCCCAGCATCACTTCGCTCGAGACGCGGATCGGCTGCGGGGGCGCGGGCTGATCTTCGGTTGGTCGATTCTGAGATTGCGGATCAGCGCTATTTTGCGCGAATGCTACTGTGAGGCAACATGCGAGGAATGCAATGATCGTCGTTGTTCGTAACATGGTTCGTAATATGGTTCGTAACATGCCAGCCACTGATTCGGTGCTGTTATGAGATGAGTTTGAGGCGTTCCAGGGTTGCTGAAGCAGCTAGCCGCTGCCTTCGCCTACTTTGAGCACTGCGAGAAACGCTTCCTGCGGAATATCTACGCGGCCAATGCGCTTCATTCGCTTCTTGCCTTCTTTTTGTTTTTCCAGCAGCTTGCGTTTGCGCGTAATGTCGCCGCCGTAGCACTTGGCAATCACATTCTTGCGGATCGCCGGCACCGTCTCGCGGGCGATGATCTTGGCTCCAATCGCAGCCTGAATCGCCACTTCGAACATTTGGCGCGGGATCAACTCTTTCATCTTCGCCGCCAGCAGCCGGCCTCGGTCGTAGGCAAAGTCGCGATGGATGATGGTGGACAGCGCATCGACGGGCTCGCCTGCCACCATGATGTCGAGCTTGGCCATCGGCGACACCCAGTTGCCGGACAGATGATAGTCGAGCGACGCGTATCCCCGCGAAACCGACTTCAGGCGGTCGTAAAAATCGAGCACGATCTCATTCAGTGGGAGCTCGTACTGCAGCATGACCCTCGACGAGCTGACATATTCGAAACTCTTCTGCTTGCCGCGCTTCTCTTCGACCAGCTTTAAGATGCCGCCTACGTATTCCTCGTTGGTTAGAATCACCGCGAGAATTACGGGTTCTTCCACTTTCGCGATCTCGCTCACATCGGGCCAGCGCGAAGGATTATCCACCTCGATCACTTTTCCGTCGGTCTTGGTGATCTGGTAGCGCACGCCCGGTGCGGTCGTAATCAGGTCGAGATTGTATTCGCGCTCCAGGCGCTCCTGAATGATCTCCATGTGCAGGAGGCCGAGAAAACCGCAGCGGAAGCCGAATCCGAGAGCCACGGAACTTTCCGGCTCGAAGAAGAAAGAAGAATCGTTCAGCTTTAATTTTTCCAGCGCCTCGCGCAGTTGCGTGTGTTGGTGCGCGTCCACCGTGTAGAGTCCGGCGAAAACCATGGGTTTGATTTCTTCAAACCCCGGCAAGGCCTGCAGCGACGGCCGGTCATCGTCGGTGATGGTGTCGCCGATCTTGGTATCGGCGACGTTCTTGATGCCGGCGATGATGAATCCAACTTCGCCTGCCACCAGTTCGTCGATCTCCACCGGTTTCGGCGTGAGCACGCCCAGAGTTTCCACCTGAAAAACGTGGCCGTTCGACCATAGCCGGATATTCTGCCCCTTGCGCAACCTGCCTTCAAAGACGCGCGCCAGCACCACAACACCACGATATGGATCGAACCACGAATCAAACAGCAGCGCCTGAAGATGCCGCTCCGGCGCGCCTTTTGGCGGCGGGACGCGCTTCACGATCGCCTCCAGCACATCGGGCACGCCCTGGCCGGTTTTCGCGCTGATCAGCAACGCATCGGTCGCATCGAGCCCGACCGCGCTCTCGATCATTTCCTTGGTGCGGGGGATGTCGGCGCTCTGCAAGTCGATCTTATTGATCACGGGAATAATTTCCAGGCCGTGATTGATTGCGAGATACGAGTTTGCGAGCGTCTGCGCTTCGACTCCTTGCGAGGCATCGACGACGAGCAACGCGCCTTCGCAGGCGGCGAGCGAGCGCGAAACTTCGTAGGAAAAATCGACGTGACCGGGAGTGTCGATCAAGTTGAGCTGATAAATCTGGCCATCCTGCGCTGGGTATAACATGCGGACGGCGTGGGCCTTGATGGTGATGCCGCGCTCGCGCTCGAGGTCCATCGAGTCGAGAACCTGCGCCTGCATTTCGCGCATGGCGAGCGAGCCAGTCAACTCCAGCAGGCGGTCGGCCAGCGTGGATTTTCCGTGGTCGATATGCGCAATGATCGCGAAATTTCGGATGCGAGCGGCTTCCATGAGGATAAGTCGATTCTAGCAGGGTGTTGGGGAGCGATTGTGTGCCGCGGACGCTCTCCGAGGGGTTCGAACATGGACGATTGTATGGCTGCGTCCGGGAGAGGAATCCGTTTGGCGGGGCTGAGACTGGCGCGGCGTCGAATTAAAAAGGGCGCGATTGCTCGCGCCCTGAGATTCTGCGGAGCTTCGCTCCGCTGGACGGGCGAGTCGCCCGTCCCCACACTAGCTTCAGTCTCTTACTCCGTCCATGAACGCTCGCAGCTTTCTTGAGCGCGATGGATGACGCAGCTTTCTTAGCGCCTTGGCTTCGATTTGCCGGATTCGCTCGCGGGTTACCGCGAATGACTGGCCTACTTCTTCCAGCGTGTGCTCGCTGCCGTCTTCGAGGCCGAAACGCATCTTGATGACCTTCTCTTCGCGCGGGGTCAGCGTGCGCAGCACCTGCGAGGTCTGGTCTTTTAGATTTACGTTGATGACGGCTTCCGCTGGCGAAACGACCGCGCGGTCTTCGATGAAATCGCCCAGATGCGAATCTTCCTCTTCGCCGATTGGCGTTTCGAGAGAGATCGGCTCCTGCGCAATCTTCAGGACCTTGCGGACTTTCGCTACCGGAATGTCCATGCGCTTGGCGATTTCTTCCGACGTTGGTTCGCGTCCCAGTTCCTGCACCAGCTGCCTTGAGGTGCGGATCAGCTTGTTGATGGTCTCGATCATGTGCACGGGGATACGAATCGTGCGTGCCTGATCGGCGATGGCTCGCGTGATTGCCTGCCGAATCCACCACGTGGCATAAGTCGAAAACTTATACCCGCGGCGATATTCGAACTTGTCTACTGCCTTCATCAGGCCGATGTTGCCTTCCTGAATCAGGTCGAGGAACTGCAGGCCGCGATTGGTGTACTTTTTCGCAATCGAGACTACCAGACGCAAGTTGGCTTCGATGAGCTCGCGCTTGGCGTGCTCGGCGTCCATGTCGCCCTGGATGATCTCGCGCTGGGTGCGCTTGAGCTCCTGGAACAACAGGCCCGCTTCCACTTCGAGCTTTTCGAGCTCTCCTCTGACAGCGCGCGACTGCTTCTTGTATTCCTTCTTTTGTTCTTCGCTGCGGGTCGCGTCGGCGCGCTTCTCCAGATTCTGGATCTGACGGTCGAGCGAGCGCATGCCGTCAACCGTGCGGTTCACGCGGTCAATCAGGCGTTTGCGTTCGTTGTTGGTGAAGCCGAGCTTGCGCACCGCGATCGACGTGCGGACAATCGCATGCGCCAGATGGAAGCGGTAACGGCGATGGTCGCGCGGCCGCTTCTTGAAATTCACCGCCGCCAGTTTTTCCTGGAGCGGCGCCACCTTTTTGTAAAGCTTGTCGAGTGTGTTGATCTTGGCGAGAAATTCTTTCAGACGCTTGTCGACGATCTCTTCCGTGATTTCCTCTTCGTCGAACGTAACCAGCTCTTTGATGGAGCGGACGCCCTTCTCGAGGTCCTCGCCTAAGGCGAGTAGTTCACGAATTACAATCGGCGAGCGCGAAAGCGCCTTCAACACGCGGTTTTGCCCACGCTCGATGCGCTTAGCGATTTCAACTTCGCCTTCGCGCGTGAGCAGGGGAACAGTGCCCATCTCGCGGAGATACATGCGGACGGGGTCGTTGGTTTTTTCCAGAGCGCCCGGGGTTAGGTCGAGTTCGACGTCCTCGGAGGCCTCATCAACTTCTTCGAATTTTTTTTCCAGATCGGTCGTCGGCCCCTTCGAGCTTTCGAGTACATCGATACCTTGCGTTCCGATCGTGGTTAGCAGATCTTCCAGGTCTTCAGGAGAGTGCACATCGTGCGGGATAAGGTCGTTGACCTGATCATAGGTCAGATATCCCTTCTCTTTGCCTGCGTCGATCAGCTTTTTTATGTCGTCGTACTTGTCATCAAGTGCCAAACCAGATTATCCTCAAGACGCCCGCCAGTTCGTGGGCGCCAACCTTCAGCGGTGGGAGTCGTTACGGAGTTGTGCGCGAGGCACACAAACCCTAAGAGTATAGCACGCCGACGAGAGTTCCTGCCCGTCGTGGTGGAAGCCTGCGCCAGTTTGCCGATTGCCCTCAGCCGCCCGTATCTCTTTTCCCGCTTGATATTTAGATGGCGTTAGACGCCATTTCGTTCCAAAGTTTAAGAAGCCCGGCCAGCCGCTTCACCCAGTCCTGGGTCCATCAGGGCGCGCTTCAGCCGCACTTTTTCCTGCAAAAGCGCCTGTCTTTCCCCCAACGGGAGCCCCGGACGCTGCAGGGTGAGCTGCACTCCCTCCAGCCGACGCCGCAGATAAATCCTGCGCAAAGCCCGCACCGCGCCTTCCACGGTCTCGGGCGTCAGATCTTCTTCCTCGTGCATCAGGATCGAGGCTAACAATCGCCGGTCTTCTTCTGTCTTCGGCAGCGATAGCACGTCCGCAGTATCGGTTGCAGCCTCCAGCAGAGCCTCGATTAACGACTGCGAAGCCAGCCCCTCGTACAGGTGCTCCGACAGGTGCTCCGATTGCAGCGCATATTGTGCCTGGCGGGCGGGATCGAATTCTTCCTCCGCCCCGTCGCGACCCGAAATCCGGGTGTCGCCGGCCTGCATCTCGGTCGCCGAAGCCAGCGCCCTAATCAGGACGCGTTCCGCGCCGGTGACTTGGGCGTCGGCCATGGCCTTGACCTGGGTTGTAGAGCGAGTGGTGGCGGCGTGCTTCAATTCCTGGCGCAGCACGGCGGAATCGATTCCCAGCTTCTGCGAGATTTCGAGGGCCAGTTCGTCGCGCACGATCCGACTTGGCACACGCTGAATGTGCGGAAGAAGATGGTTGACGGCCTTGACCTTGCTCGCCGAATTGCGCGCTGGAAACATGGCGCGCGCGCGGTCGATCAGATAATCAAAATATTTCTGCGAGTTCTTGAGGGCGGCGCCATAGGCATCTTTGCCCTTGCGGCGGATGAAGAGGTCGGGATCGAATCCCGTCTCCAGCGTTAACACCCTGATGTCGAATTCCTCTTCTACCAGCAGCGCGAGCGTCCGTTCCGTGGCGCGGGCCCCGGCGGTGTCGGGATCGAAGTTGACGATGATGTTCTTGGAGAACCGGCCTAAGAGCTTGGCCTGTAGTTCCGTGAAGGCTGTACCTGAACTGGCGATTACGTTGTGGAACCCAGCCGCATAAACCGAGATGCAGTCCATCTGGCCTTCGACCAGAATTGCGTACTCTTTGCGAATCCATTCTTTCGCGTTGTCCAGATTGAAGAGCACGCGCGATTTCGAGTAAATCGGCGTCTCCGGAGAATTCAGATACTTGGGGCCTGCTTTTTCATCGGCCGAAAGCGTGCGCCCGGTGAAGGCGATAACCTTGCCCTGCTCGTTGGCAATCGGAAACATCACACGATTGCGGAATTTAGAGTAGATGGCGGGAGCGGCTTTTGGCTCTTGGCTTTTGGCTCTTGGCTCGAAGCTCTCGCTGTTCGCTGTTCGCCGTTCGCCCTTCGTTTCGGGGCTCCCAACCAGATTGTGATCCTGCGGGGAGCGAAGGGTCAGCGTTTCCTGAGAGCTAAGAGCTGAGGGCTGAGAGCTTTCCTTCCACGAAAACAGACCACTCTCGCGCAACAACTCTTCGTCGAATTCGCGGCGCAAGGCGTCGCGCAGCTGGAATCCGGAATCGGGCGCGTAGCCTATGCGAAAACGGGCGATCATCTCCGCATCGAGGCCGCGGCCTTTGAGGTATTCGCGGGCATTCGCGCCCTCGGGGCGGCGCAGACACTCCTGAAAAAACTGGGTGGCGCGCGCATGCACATCGAGGAGCGCCATGCGAATGTGGGCGTCGCGCGCTTCCGCCGGACTGGAGAAAGTCAGCTTCGGCATGGGCACGCCTAGCTTCTGCGCGATCAGGCGGACGGCTTCGGGGAAGGTTATGTTCTCGACCTTCTGGATGAAGGTGAAGACGTCTCCAGACTCTCCGCAGCCGAAGCAGTGAAAAAACTGACGCGTGGCATGCACCGAGAACGACGGCGTCTTCTCGGGGTGGAAGGGACATAGTCCGGAAAAGTTTTGCGCGCCGGCCTTCTTCAGCTTGACGTAGTCGCCGACGATGCGGACGATATCCGCCTGCTGCTTGAGGGACTCTTTGAAGTTGTCGGAAGAGGTCATTGAGGCGCACAGTGATCCCGTAGCGATTATGAGGGGTGGAAGGCACAGAGGGGAATACAGCAGAAGGATCTGTCTGCGGAAAAGCTGTGAATAATCGGAGAAGGCGGTTAGCCTTAGAGGAAAACGTCGCACCAAGTCTAGATCGACCGAGGTGGCAGAATGCAAATCTTGCATCATGCCGAGGGGCGATGATCACGACGATCACTTCGACGCTGGCGTGAGCTTGAGATCGGCGAACGTGGTCCACTTGCCGGCCTTGTCTTTTTGTTCCAGCAGCCACTGCCACGTTGCAGTTTCTTGCGACCAGCGGAACGTGGTGTGAAACGGTCCGTCGGGATACTCGAAAACGAAACGAATCTCGTTGCCGTTGCGAGTGCCGTAGCCTAGCGTCTCCGAGTAGCGTCCGCCGAAAATATCGATCAGATGCAGAACGTAGCGCTCGCTGACTTCGTCGTAGCCTAGAAACCAGATGGCTTCGTAGCGACGCTCCGAGGCGGGCGCGGTTGCTGCCGTCTTTTCGTGGATGCGGAGGAACTGGTGATTCAGCATCCATTCGGCGTTGATTTCGTGATGAGCCTCGCGACCCAGGACGTTTCCATCGACCTTCCAGGTTCCGGTGAGGTGGTCGGCGAGAGTGTCTTGCCACTCGGCGGGAGACTGGGCCATGGATGGAACGGAGGCAAGAATTACGATAAGAGATACCAAGCGCACGGCCAGCAGCGATGTGGTTTTCACTTGATTTCGTCCTTCGGTTTTCGGAGATTGTTTGCGGGAGTCACGCTAGAATTCCAGCTGCGAGCTGTTAAAGAGAAAATACGGTCCTCGACATAAGAAACAAATGCGGCCTGGGCCAGCCACCCAAGCCGCATTGTTATCGCGGACGTTCTGACTGTCCTCTTTCGCGTGAGCGAAAGACCATCGCGCAACCGCACTCCGAAAAGTGCTATGCGTCGATGCTCACCTGAAGCTTGCGCTTCAGGGTTAGGATTCAGCGCTTTCCATCCTCCTTGGAAGAAGGATTTCTGAGGAGGCCGCAAAGCCTGGGCACCGGCACACTGGACATGCGCCGAATTTCCCCCGGTGACTCACTCTCAGGATCACCAGCAACGCTGAACCCTTGTCGGAACAGATTCAGAACATCTCACGCTTTTGACTGCCAGCACTGTGCGGCCGCGGGAAAATTAACGCAACCGCAAACTGCGGGTCGGTTGTGTAAAAACTGTGGAGTGGAGAAACTTCCTGTGGAAAGGAAAGGAAAAGTATGTTTCTATTCGCCCGCGGCTGGAGAATCCTGCGGGCTTCGCCCGCTGGGCAGGTGAGGGCACCTGCCCCTACGCAAGATTGCGCTGCCGTACAATACTTCCGATGATTGCGCACCTTCGTGGAAAGCTGCTGGCGAAACATCCTAACCAGGCGATCGTGGAAACTCATGGCGTCGGCTATGACGTTGCGATCAGCGTGCCGACATTCACGGAAATGCCGGCGGCGGGCGCTGAAGTCGCGCTCTACATCCACACGCATGTGCGCGAGGATGCGCTAAGCCTGTACGGGTTTTTGCGGCTGGCCGAGAAACAGCTTTTCGAGAAGCTGTTGACGGTCAGCGGAATTGGTCCCACGCTCGCAATCAAGATTCTGAGCGGCATGCCCGCCGACGAGATGGTGGGGGCGATTCGCGGAGGCGACCTGGCCCGGCTCACGCGCATTCCCGGAATCGGCAGGAAAACGGCGGAGCGCATGGTGCTGGAGTTGCGCGACAAGCTGCCGGCGCCGGGAACGCCCGATACGTCAAGTAGCGCTGCGCTGGCGAGCCCGGTGGAGGAAGATGTTATTTCGGCGCTGGTGAATCTGGGTTATCAGCGGGCGGCGGCGGATAAGGCGCTGCTGGCGGCGCGTGGCGGCAAGGGGCCGCAGAGTTTTGACGCGCTGTTTCGCGAGGCGCTGGGATCACTGTCGAAGTAACAATGAGTTATCCGCGATCATAAGTTGAGCTAAGTGCCTGTTGCTTAACGGGCGCGGCGAAGGTCGATTGGCAATTCCGCCGAGCTGTTCTTCAAGGAGAGCCCTCGCTTCGCTCGGGATAACAAGTTTCATAGAAGGTATTGACACATTGCTTGATAAATGTCATTCGCTATCGATAATGACATTATGGTATGATAATGTCATTATTTGCGAAGTTACTATGGATACCGAAACCAGACTCCGCGTCAATGAAAACGGCCGCGTAGTTATCCCCGCTTCTTTCCGCAAGGCTCTGGGCATCAATCCCGGCGACGAGGTGGTGCTGCGGATTGAGGATGACGAATTGCGCATCACCACACTGAAACGCCGCGTCGAGCGGGCGCAGCGGCGCATCCGGCGGTATATAAAACGCGGACGATCCCTGGCCGACGAACTCATCGTCGAACGCCGCGAGTCAGCCAAAAATGAGTAGGGTCGTACTGGACGCTTCCGCTGTGCTCGCGGTGCTCAACAACGAGCCCGGGGCGGACCGGTTGACTCCAGAACTGCTGAGCAACGCCACCTGCAGTACGGTCAATCTTGCCGAAGTGCAAACGAAACTGGTCAGCGCGGGCGGCAACCCCGACGAAGCGTGGGAAGATACGATCAGCCCGATTCGAGAGGTTGCGCCCTTCACCGAGGAGCAGGCGAGAGTCGCGGGAAGTCTGGTGGCTCAGACGCGGGCGCTTGGTTTGTCTTTGGGGGACCGGGCTTGTCTAGCTCTTGGACTTGCATTGAAAGCCCCCGTCTACACGGCCGACAAATCGTGGAAGAAATTGAAATTGGGGGTCAGGATCCATGTGATCCGGTGAAGGATGCTCGGCCCCTAAAGAAAGCCTCAGTTGCCGACGAAGCGCAGATATAAGTCACGGTCGTGGCGGCAGGTTTCCGCCATTTGCTTCACCTTTTCCCAGGCTTCTAACTGAGAGTCATCGTGCACGCGCTCTTTCGCGCGCTCCCATTCCTGGAGAAAGGCTTCCATCTGCAGGTGATTGAATACGGTTTTGCCGAAGGGATCAATGCCGCTGAGCAGCGGGAAATCCGCATGGCTGGCGGGCGGCACCACGCCGTGCAGCATAACCCACTCGCTGCGTTCGCCGAGATCGTCTTCCAATTTCACGACCAGGGACATCGCTTCGTCCTCACTGACCAATGCAGTGGCGCTGGCCGCAATGTAACAGCCCGAGAGGGCGTTGTCCAAGCGAAGCCGGGGTATCGAAAGTAACGCGGTGGGCAGCCCCTTAAAGGGGCGTTTGATTTCGAAGCTTTCGGCATCGCTGAAGCGATGCCCTGATACGAAGCTGGTGTTCTTCCACAGCTAGCCGCGGACAGGACTCCGCCGAGCTGTGCTCGGCTTGGACAGCCGAGGGCGGCTGTCCCTACGCAAACCGGGCGAGGCGCACGTCTCTCCACAAGCCACGCTTAGGCTTTGCCGACTTGGGCGCCATGCTGGAAGCGGTATTGGAGAATCTTTGCGGCGAGGGCAGGGAGTACATCTTGGCCCTGGGCTGGTTTTTGCGCTTCGACGGCGCGGACGACTTCTCCGCGGCAGATGACTTCAGTGGCCGCGAGGCCGGCAATTTCCGGCGGCAGGACGAGGCTGATTTCCACTTGCGCATTCGGATGGAGCAGTTCCTGCGCCTGGAAGAGCAATCCCGAGCGGCTGATATTCTCAGTGGTGCCCGGGCGCCAACTCTTTTCACCGAGCGGGCGGTAGCGCAGCGGCAGATGGAGATTGAAACGGCGAGCACGGAACGGTGGGATTTTTTTTTCAACAACGCTGGCGCCGGTGCGGGATGACATTCTGACCTCCAGAGGAACGGGCTCGGAATCCAGCACCTCGCGTACGCACTCTTTAAGGGCGGGAAGGCTGAATGGTTTTTGCAGCAACATAATGCCGGCATCGAGGGTGCCGTCGTGACCGACGGCATTCTCGCTGTAACCCGACATATAGAGCACCCGGACGTCCGGGAGCAGCGTAGTAATGTGGGCGGCCAATTCGCGGCCATTCATGCCGGGCATAATCACATCGGTGAGCAGAAGATCGATGGTCTCGCGATAGCCGTCGACAATTTGCAAAGCGGCAGCTCCATCTTCGGCTTCGAGGATCTTGTAGCCCTGGGTTTCCAGGTACTGGCGGGCGAGGCGGCGAAGATTGCCTTCGTCCTCGACGAGGAGTATGGTCTCCTGTCCACGATCGCGGCGGGGAAGGCCGAGAGAGTCCTGCACGGCGGCGGCGTCTTCGCGGCCATCGACGCGGGGGAAATAGGCGCGGAAGGTGGTGCCGCGCTGCGGCTGGCTATCGACAAAAATAAAACCGCCGCTCTGCTTCACGATGCCGTAGACCGTAGATAGGCCGAGGCCGGTGCCTTTGGCGCCCTTGGTGGTGAAAAACGGTTCAAAGATGCGCGACTGGGTTTCGTTGTCCATCCCGACGCCGGTGTCGCTGATGGCAAGCATGACGTAGTCGCCTGCAATGAGCGGCGTATGCGTGCGCGCGAAGTTTTCGTCGAGCGTGACGTTGGCGGTCTCGATGGTAAGCTTGCCGCCTTCGGGCATGGCGTCGCGGGCGTTGACGGCAAGATTCATAACCACCTGATCGACCTGTCCGGGATCGGCGCGGACGGCGCCAATCGCGGGACCTGGAACCATGACCAGATCGATGTCCTCCCGGATCATGCGGGTGAGCATTTTCAGGTTCTCGGCCACGACCTCGTTCAGGTCAAGCACTTTGGGAGCAAGCATCTGTTTGCGGCTGAAGGCGAGCAACTGCCGGGTCAGTGAAGTGGCGCGCTCGGTGGCATTGGCGATTTCCTGCGCCGGCCCGCGCAGACGGGGATCGGGGCCCAAACGCTCCAGCAGAAACTCGGCGTAGCCGGAGATCACCATCAGCAGGTTGTTGAAGTCGTGCGCAATGCCGCCCGCCAGACGGCCGATGGCTTCCATTTTTTGCGCCTGACGGAGTTGCAGTTCGAGGGTGCGAGTCTCGGTGACATCTTCCATGAAGATCTCGAAGCTGTCTCCGGTGCTGCCGTTCGGAATCGAGCGCCCGGAAATGCGCGCCACTATGGTGGCGCCATCCTTGCGCACGCACTCGGTGGTCAGGTTGTTGAATTCTTTTCGGGCGTGAAAATAATCGGCGGTTTGAAACCATTGCTGGGCGTCGGCGTACAAGCTGGCCATATGTCTGCCCCTGAGCTCGACGGCGGTGTCATAACCAAGCATAGCCACCATGGCCGGATTTGCGTCCTGCAGTATGCCCAGAGCGTTGCAGCGGCAGATGCCGTACGGCGCATTCATTACCAGCGAGCGAAAGTTGCTCTCGGAGCGGCGCAAGCTCTCCTGGGCAGCGCGGAGGGCGGCGTTGAACCAGCAGATCAGCAGGGCCACGGCAAAGAACAGGGCGAGGTGGGCGATTGCCTTGTGATACTCGTGGGGAGTTTGTTCTCCGGTGAACGAATAGTAGGCGCTGACGGTGAGGGCAAAAGAGGTAGCGGCGAGTCCGGGCTTCCAGCCTCCGTACCAGGCGCTGACCATCACGGCAACGGCAAACACGACCAGCCGGCTCTCGGCGAGATCGGAGAAAAACAAGGTTGGAATCAGTGCCAGAACCGTACTGAGAAGAGCGACTCCGTAGCGCAGGATGGGAGCGCGCGCGGGAGCGATTGCCCAGTTGCGGATGAGGGGGAGTTTCATTCGCATGACCTTATGCTATGCGCAGACGGCGCGCAGAGCGAGTTACGGCAGTCCACCGCAGTTTCCTGGCGGCACAGTGGCCAGAGGTACACCTTCCAGGGTGAAAGCTGAGACACAACCTGGGGCAACGTCAAGGAAGCGCAAAAGCCTTGTCCACAGCCTAATCTCATAAGATGTTTTCCGCAAAACGCGCAGGTACAAAAGTGCCCGCGCGGAACATAGTTTATAACTGGCTGGCGACACCCTTTGCGACGACGCCCTCGCAACGACACCCTTGCAAGAATGACCGGCAACGACGAAACTAGCGGGGCATCACAGGGAACCATCTGTTCGGAAGAACGGGCTGTTAGGAAAAACGGGCAGTAAATACGAGAATATCGGAATGAATATCGGCCTTTTCGGCGGCAGCTTCGACCCCATCCACCGCGGACATCTGGCGCTGGCCCAGGCCGCCGCCAGCCGCTACTCTCTGCGGCAGGTGCTGTTTGTGCCGGTGAATGTTCCTCCGCACAAACAGAAACATCCGCTGACCGCGTTTATTCATCGTTATGCCATGGTGGCGCTCGCCACGCAGGACGAACGTGGATTCGTGCCGTCGCTGCTGGAGGCGCCGGAGTGGCCTGCGGAGCCGCGCTCCGCAGGGCAGCCGAGGGTGGCTGTCCCTGCGCGTACGAATTATTCGATCGATACGGTTCGGCGCCTGAAGCGAACCCTCAAGAAATCGGACCGCCTTTTCTTTTTGATCGGAATTGACGCCTTCCGCGAAGTCGCAAAATGGCATGAGGCGCGCGCGCTTTTGGCGGAATGCGATTTCATCGTGGCCAGCCGTCCCGGATATTCTCTGCGAGACGTGGCCGAATCGTTACCGGAGGACTTGCGGCCTCCGGCGGCGGTGACTCGTCCGTTTCACAAGCAACCGGCAAGAGGAGATCTGGTTCTTCCCGGGGTGACGCTGCACTTGCTGGAAGGAGTTAACCAGAGTGCATCCGCCACCGCGATTCGGGAGGCGGCGGCGCAAGGGAAGCCGTTGACACGATGGCTCGACCCGCGCGTGGCGGATTACATCAAGAAGCACGGACTGTACCGACGTGCGAAGCGGGTTACAATCAATGAGCCCGTATGAAGAAAAAGAACGACCTTAAACTCCAGGTCAATGAAGCCATCCTTGCCTGTCAGGACAAACAAGCCGACAACGTTACGGTTCTCGAACTGGAAAAAGATTCGGGAGCGTTCACCGACTATTTCGTGATGTGCAGCGGGACCAATCCGCGGCAGATCCAGGCGATTGCCGACGCGGTGGATGAGCGCCTGGAGGCACTCGGTCTGCGGGTAACGCACGCCGAGGGCTACAAACAGGCGGAGTGGGTGCTGCTCGACTATGTGGATTTCGTCGTCCATATTTTTTCTGAGAAAGCGCGCCAGTTCTATGATCTGGAACGTCTCTGGAAGTCGGCCAAGCGGATGGAGCCGGCGGAATTGATGGCGAAACCGAAGGCCCAGCCGCGGCGGACGGTGGCTGCCAAAGCGGCGGTTGCCAAATCAACGATTGCCAAAGCGACTACGGCCAAGGCCGCTTCCGCCGCCCCTAAGAAGACACGCAAAAAGAAGGCCTGACGTGTGCGCTTCGAATCCAGCGCCGTGGAATTCTTCTTACCGCCTGGTGGCTGCGGAAAAGTGGAAGGCAAAATCGGCGGTGCTGGGCCACGCGGTTACGGAAGCGCTGGTTGAATACTCGCGTTCGCTGCCGGGCATGCGCGTTCTCGATCTGG
>Ga0209274_10000146_pt1 | contig 57938 bp, 62 predicted proteins | sample HubBroMetageREF1_FD_188343 | JGI IMG/M metagenome (GOLD analysis project Ga0209274, IMG submission 188343) | Reference soil microbial communities from the Hubbard Brook experimental Forest, New Hampshire, USA - Hubbard Brook CCASE Soil... | ecosystem: Environmental > Terrestrial > Soil >...
GCAGCGGCTGTACATTCGCAAAGCTATGGCGCGTCAATCAGGGTGAGAACGCGCGACAATCAAGGTGAGAAATTCTTTTAGGCGGTTTCTGGTGGTTTTGAGCCGGAAAGTTGCCTAGAGAGTGACAGTTTTGCCCCATTTCGGGTCTGAATCGTCGGTGATCGTGGCCAATAGGGTATTCAGGACGTGTTCCAAGAGACGGAGTACGTGCCTGATGCCCGGTCGACACATCAACGATCACCAGATGAGGCTTTACATGAAATCCAGGAAGACTGATGAGTTGCCGGTGGCGGCGGCACGGGCGGGAATCAGCGTAGCGAGCGCGTACCGGATCGAGGGAGATCCTCGCTTACCGTCACAGAAATCACCGCCACGGGGCCGACGCCGGCCGGACCCGCTGATCGACATTTTTGATGCCGAGGTGGTGCCGATGCTCGAAGCGGCACCGGGCTTGAGGGCGATCGGGATCTTCGAGGAACTGAAGCGCCGCCATCCGCAATTATCGCCGCAGATCCGGCGCACGTTGGAGAGGCGAATCAGGGCGTGGCGGGCCGAGCACGGACCCGAGAAGGAAATCATCTTCCGCCAAGTTCATGAACCTGGCCGAATGGGTTTATCAGACTTCACCGAGATGGGTGAGCTGAAGATCGGCATCGCCGGTGTGGCGCTCGATCATCGGCTTTACCATTTTCGCTTGGCCTGTTCAGGCTTTGAACACGCACACGTGATCCTGGGCGGAGAGAGTTACGTTGCGCTCGCCGAAGGGTTGCAGAACGCCCTTTGGGCGCTCGGCGGCGCGCCGCTCGAGCACCGTAGCGACAGCCTGTCGGCCGCGTTCTGCAATCTGGACCGCGAGGCGCGAGAGGATCTGACGCTGCGCTACGAGGCGCTGTGTGCGCATTACCAAATGGAGCCGAGCCGCAACAACCGTGGCCTCGCCCATGAGAACGGCTCGATCGAGAGCCCTCATGGCCATCTGAAGCTCGCGATCCGCGATGCGCTGCTGCTGAGAGGCACGGCGGATTTTACCGACTTGAGCGCCTACCGCGGCTTCGTCGATGAGATCGTCGGCCGAAAAAACGCCCGCAACGCCAAACGCATCGATGCGGAGCGGGCATCCTTGCAAGATTTACCCGACTCGCGCACCTGCGATTACGAACAGACGCTGGTCTACGTCACCTCTTCGGGCGGCTTTACGTTGCGGAAAGTCTTCTACACGATGCCCTCTCGGCTAGTGGGCCATCGGCTTCGCGTCCGACTCTACGATGATCGGCTGGAACTGTACGTGGGCGGTACCCGCGCTATTACCGTGTCGCGCGGCCGATGCGGCGCCAATGGCAAGCACGGTCATGTCGTCGATTATCGGCATGTGATCCACACTCTGCGGCGCAAGCCCATGGCGCTGATGAATCTGGTGTACCGCGATCAGCTCTTCCCGCGCGATGCCTACCGGCAAGCGTTCGAATGGCTGTGCGAGCATAAATCGGCCCGCGTGGCATGCACGAAGACGGTCGAACTGCTCAGTCTGGCGCACGAGCGGGCTTGCGAGGCCGAGCTCGCTACCGTGCTCAGTCAATCCCTCGCCGCCGACGAAGTGCCCGATATTGCCGAGTTGCGTGCACGCTTTGCGCCCGACCCAGCACGCCTGCCGCACGTGCTGATCATGCTGCCACCGCTAATCGACTACGAATCGTTGGTCGACACGTGCATGGGAGAAGCCGCATGAGCGACCACATCGACGCTGCACGTCTGAGCTTTATCCTCAATGAGCTGCGGCTGCCGACAATCAAACATCTGTGGCCGAAATTTGCCGAGCGATCGGATAAGGAAAGCTGGCCTGCCGCTCGCTTCCTCGCCGCCATTGCCGAGCATGAGATCACCGAGCGCGACCGGCGGCGCATGGAGCGAAACCTCGGCGAAGCGAAGCTGCTGCCCGGCAAGACCCTGGAGAACTTCGACTTCGCCGCGGTGCCGATGATCTCCAAAGCTCAAGTGTCGGCCTTGTGCGCCGGCGACAACTGGTTGGATAAGGGTGCGAATCTGATCCTCTTCGGGCCACCTGGCGGCGGGAAATCGCATCTGTGCTCGGCGATCGGTCTGGCTTTGGTCGAGAAGGGCTGGCGGGTGCTGTTGACCAAAACCTCAGACCTCGTGCAAAAGCTGCAGATCGCCCGCCGTGAGCTCGTGCTCGAGGCGGCAATCGAAAAGCTGGATCGCTATCACCTGCTGATCCTCGATGACTTCGCGTATGTCACCAAGGATCAAGCCGAGACCTCCGTGCTGTTCGAGCTCATCAGCACACGCTACGAGCGGCGATCCTTACTGATTACCGCCAACCAACCGTTCGGGGAATGGGGCAAGATCTTTCCAGATCCGGCGATGACGCTCGCCGCGGTCGATCGACTCGTGCATCACGCCACGATCTTTGAAATGAATGTCGAAAGCTACCGAAGACGCGCAGCCGCGGATCGAAAACAACAAGGTGCCGGGCGTCCACCAAAGCAAGCGACAATCAAAAACATCGAGTCAGTGTCGCTGCGCGACAATCAAACTCTCACCTAGCTATTGCAGGAGGCAATCAACAAGAACATGATCCAGACGCTGCGATCCCTTCTCAGGTTGATTGTCGGGCCGCTCGCATCTAGATCGTCGCGCCACAGCCCCGTCATTGCATGGGCCTTCCTGGGGGTCGCGTACATCTGCCTTGCGGTTCGGTCGATTCCTCGTGTTCGGCGTCTGAACTTACCCGTCTCGATCTCCCGCCTCCTGCACACCGCGAACCTCGCGGCCTGCGTCGGCATGCTCATCTGCGCGTGCATATTCGAGATGAGAGCCCTTGAGTGACGGGTCCAACCTCATCGGTATCGCGCATGAAACCTCGGCAAGTAGTTCAGGCCTGGGTTGAGGCGTTCAACCGCGCCGACGTGGATGCGTTGGCATCCTTGTATACGGAGAACGCCGTGAATCACCAGGTTGCGGAATCACCGGTACAAGGTAGGGAGAATATCCGGCATATGTTCCTATCTGGGTTTGCTTCGGCCAAGATGCACTGCATCGTCGAGCACATTTTCGAAGAGGGGGAGTGGGCTATTCTCGAGTGGCGCGACCCCAGTGGTTTGAGAGGTTGCGGGTTCTTCCACGTGGTGGATGGACTGATCACGTTTCAACGCGGCTACTGGGACAAGTTATCGTTCTTGCGATTGCACGCGCAACCTCGGTAGCGTTCTGGAGGAGGTGTTTATGTTCGCGCATGTATTCTCGACTCAAATGGGGATTTTTCTGACCGCGGCGCTCATTCTCGCCGTCACGCCGGGGCCGGGCATCATGTACGTAATGGCCCGTACTTTGTCCGGAGGAGTACTGGATGGCATCGCATCTTCTATCGGAACGGCCATTGGGGGCATGGTCCACGTGGCCGTTGCGGCGGTCGGGCTTTCGGCGCTGCTGGCTGCATCGGCAAAGGCTTTTCTCATCGTCAAATACGTCGGTGCCGTTTATCTGATCTTTCTCGGAGTGCGTTCAATTCTTAGGGCGCGCCGCGTGGCCGGCATCCCTTCCATTGCTCCGCATGGAACGAGACAGGCCCTCCTGGAAGGAATACTCACGGAAGCGTTGAACGTAAAGACCGCGCTGTTCTTTCTGGCGTTCATACCGCAGTTTGTGAATCACGCACTGCCCATGGCACCTCAATTTGTCCTTCTGGGGCTAATTTGCGTGTGCCTCAACACAGCGGTGGACTGTCTGGTTGTGCTGCTCGCCTCCCGCTTGTCAGGGTACTTCAGGAACTCACCAAAACCCGCGCGGTATATGTCCTACGGCTCGGGCAGCGTACTGCTGGGCCTCGGTGCTTACGTGGCCCTGTCGGATAGCCGGCGATAATTCGCGAGGAATCATGTCGAAACTCCGAGTCCAAAGCTTTGCGGTTTCAATCGACGGTTTCGGTGCCGGACCGAATCAGGATCTTCAACATCCGCTCGGTGTGAGGGGCCCGGAGCTGATGGACTGGCTGTTCCATTCTCGCCTATGGGCCAAGATGCACGGCCAAGATGGGGGAGAGGAGGGAATCGACAACGGGTTCGCGGAACAAGGCTTCTCTGGAATCGGTGCCTGGATTCTTGGGCGCAACATGTTCGGCCCCGTCCGCGGCCCATGGCCCGACGATAGCTGGAAAGGCTGGTGGGGCGACGAGCCTCCCTACCACACGCCTGTCTTCGTTCTAACGCGTCACCCGCGCCCGGCGCTGAAAATGGCCGGCGGAACAGAATTCCACTTCGTCACGGAGGGTATTCATGCCGCTTTGGATCTGGCCAAGGCCGCCGCGGGCGGCCGCGATGTTCGGCTCGGGGGCGGCGTATCCACCATCCGCCAGTACTTGCGCGCTCGGCTGATTGACGAGTTGCATCTGGCCATCAGGCCGGTGCTGCTCGGAACCGGCGAACATCTCTGGAATGGCATCGATACCCATGCTTTGGGCTACGAGTGCGCGAAATTCATATCCGGCGAGCGAGCCGGCCATCTCATTCTGCGCAAGCGGCTGTGAACTCTCTTCACTACGCGTACACCGGCCCTGCTGCTAAAATAACCCAATGGTCCCGTTCGAAATACCTGCCACTTCAATGGGTTCTCGGCTCAAAATCACCGTTCTGACCGCGGCGTTCATAGCGCTCACCGGCTGCGGGTCATCCACCAACGCTCCGACCCCTGTATCCGCGCCGACCGCCGCAAAACCGGGCGTCATTGTCATGGTTGACGGCGCGCGCCACGCATGTGTCGTTGCTCTTCACAGCGAGGCACAGGGCAGCATAATTTCATGTGACGACGTCGTCTCCTTCGTGAAAGACGAACTGAGAGTTTCAAGCGGATCGAATTGCGACATTCGCACCACTCCCGGCGTCGACGCAGCCCAGGTGGCCAAGGTCGAAGCCAGTTTGAAAGGTGCGGGCTACCGGTGCAGTGGGGGACCATAACGCTGATGCATATCACCCGCTCGCTTCTCGATCTCGGCGGCGGGATATTTCTGGTGCTGGGACTCTTGCATGCCCTTTACACCTGTCGCTTCGGAGAATCCCCATGAACGACAAGACCGCGTACCGCAGTTTCAGCGATTTCTATCCCTTTTATCTCGGCGAGCACGTCAATCGCACCTGCCGCCGGCTGCACTTCACGGGCACGAGCATTGCCCTCGCATTGCTCGTCACGGCCGCGGTCACGCAGCGCTGGTGGCTTATCGCGGCGGCGCTCGTTCAGGGCTACGCGTTCGCCTGGGTTGGCCATTTTTTTTTCGAACACAATAGACCCGCGACGTTCAAGTACCCGTTGTTCAGTTTCATGGGCGATTGGCGCCTGTGGTGGGACATCCTGAACGGCCGAGAGCGCATCTAAGATCGACCACCGCGGCCGGTGCGAAAACGTCCCCTCGCTGCATGGCTTCCGTCCTCTACTTACGGCACTTCCTGCTGCTTGGCGCCTTCGGTGTCGCGTTGGCCGTCATCTCGCGGCTGCATCTGCTCAGCAACCTCGATGCGACTTTCGCCCTGTACGGAGCATTTCACGCCGCGGCTCTGGTGCTGAGCCTCGGGGGGCGGCGATCCGCGTGGCGGCAATGCCTGTTCATCGTGGTTGCCGCGGCACTGTGTGTCTTGACCCTGCACGTCGGTATTTGGATCATGCACCTCCTAGGACGGCTTCCGGGCAACGTCGGGCTGTATACGGCCCTCGGAGTCGCGGCCTGGACGGGCGCCGTGACTTACGGAATCTCCGTCCGCCTATGGGGCATTCGTCGGCTCAAGCCAAGGTCGCTCGCCCTGATCGGCCTGGCCTGCGCAGTGGCCACGTATGCCGCCTTCCTCAGCCTCGCGCATCTCCATTCCCTGGGCCGATGGTGGCTCGCAGTGCTGTGGTGGTTCGCGTTTTCCGGCGGCCTCTGGTACTACGATCGGCGCCCCTGATCAGGGATTATCGGGCGAGTGGACATGCTCCGCGCGCACCCCAAGACCCAGGAACTGAGCCGGCCATCGCCGCAACCACGCATTGGCGTCCAAGACCTTCAAGGCCCAGGGCACCTTCAGGACGCGATTGCCGCCCGCCACCGTCGGTTTCAACACCCGATTGTGAACCGTCACCTGCAAACCCTGGACCACCTTCACGGGAAACAACCGCCGCCGCTGCACGGCTTCCAGGTCGTCATCGCGCAGAGTTCCGGCTTTCAGTTTTGCGGCAAGAAGATTGGCGGTTGCCACCGCATCCTGTATCGCCAGATTGATGCCCACACCGCCCACCGGCGACATGGCATGCGCGGCGTCTCCGATGCAGAGCAGTCCGGGTCTGGACCAGGTCGTCAGCCGATCGACCGTCACACTCAACAGCTTGACGTCGTCGAAGGATTTGAGCTCATCGACCCGATTCGACAAGAAGCGTGCGCCGTCTGCGACAGCGGCTTTGAACGCATCGAGTCCCCGTTCATGTATCTGCCCGATGCCGCCTTTGCCGATGACATAGGCGCACTGCCAGTAGTCGGTGCGATCGATGGTCACGATCATGGTGTTGACGCCGAGGCGACCCAGCACCTGCTCCGGATCGCCCTCTCTCTTCGACAGACGAAACCAAAGCACGTCGATGGGCGAGCCCATCGTCTGCACCACGAGACCCGATGCCGCCCTCACCGTCGAGCCGCGCCCGTCGCAGCCGACCACCAGGTTGGCGAGAATCTCGAGCGGCCCGTCAAGCGTCGTTGCCCGGACGCCCGCGACTCGGCCACCGGACTCAATGAGGCTCGTCACCTCCGCCGACATCACGACCTTCAATGCGGGATAGGACCGCCCCTTGGCGGCGAGAAAATTCAGAAAATCCCACTGCGGCATCAAGGCGACGAACTTGCAGGGTGTGGGAACGTGTGCGAAATCCGCGACTTTGAGACGGGTATTGGCGATCTCGACGGCGAACGCCCGGATCTTCGAGTGCGGCAATTTCAGAAAATCGTCCAGGAACCCAAGCTCCTGCATGATCATCAAGGTCGAGGGATGCACGGTGTCGCCGCGAAAGTCGCGCAGAAAATCCGCGTGCTTCTCCAGCACGACGGTTCGCACACCCGCCCGCCCCAGCAGAAGCCCCAGCATCATGCCGGCGGGGCCGCCTCCGGCGATGCAACACTGTACTTGCAGCGGGTCGGCCATGGGCGCTCAATATACGCACCTTCCAAGCGGGATGGGAAATCATGCAAATCAATGAAGGCGGCTGCCTCTGTTCTGCCATCCGGTTTCGCGTCTCCGGCGAACCCATCTTTTCCAGCATCTGTCACTGCGCCACCTGCCGCAGAGCGAGCGCCGCGCCGGCCGTCGCATGGCTGACCTTCGATCGCGGTCAAATCGAAATTCTATCGGGGCAGCCGCGCGCTTATCGATCCTCGCTCGGCGTCGTGCGTCAATTCTGCGGCGCGTGCGGTAGCCAGCTCTCGTATGAAAATGCGGCAAGCCCGGCCACCGTCGACATCACCACCGCATCCATGGACAACCCGAATTTGTTTCCCCCCGACTCGGAGGTGTGGCTGGAACACCGGGTGTCGTGGCACACCGCCGATCAGGCTCGCACGCAGTATCCGAGGGGCAATCTATGACGCGGCAGTTGATCAGCTCCGGATCGCAATTCGAGCGCGACATCGGCTACTCGCGGGCGGTCGTGGACGGGGAGTGGGTGTTCGTGTCGGGAACGACCGGCTTCGATTACGCGACCATGACCATCTCCGACAGCCTGCCGGCTCAAACCGAGCAGTGCATGAAGAACATCCAATCCGCCTTGCGCCAGGCGGGTGCCGAGTTCGAAGACGTGGTGCGGGTCACCTACGTGCTGCCCGATGGCGCGCGCTTTCCCGAGTGCTGGCCCATTCTGCGCAAATACCTGGGCAGCGTGCGCCCCGCGGCGATGATGATTTCCGCCGGACTGTCCGATCCCCGGATGCAGATCGAAATCGAAGTCACCGCACGCAGGCACGTCAAATGAGCGACACCGAAGTGAATCCTTACTACGACGGCGGCTGCACCTGCCGGCAGGTGCGCTATCGCCTCACCAGCAAACCGCTGTTCGTCCACTGCTGCCACTGCTCTTGGTGTCAGCGAGAGACGGGTTCGGCCTTCGCCCTAAATGCCATGATCGAGGCAGACCGGGTGCAAGTGCTGCAAGGTGCGGTGGATGTCGTCGAGACGCCGAGTCAGAGCGGCAAGGGCCAAAGGATTTCTAGGTGCCCGACCTGCAAAATCGCCCTCTGGAGCAATTACGCCGGAGCCGGTGATGCCGTGCGCTTCGTCCGGGTCGGCACGCTCGATGAGCCCTCGCGCCTGCCTCCCGACATCCACATTTTCACAGCCTCGAAGCAGCCCTGGGTAGCGCTTCCCGCCGGCGTCCCCGCGGAAGTCGAATACTACAGAACCTCCGAGCGCTGGCCGGCGGAAAGCCTGGAGCGCCGCGCCGCACTGCAGGCGAAATTTCCACGGCGCCAGTAGCGTGTTCGTCAACCCACGGAGGCGTCGTGTTAGGCACTCATGATCTCTGGCTGTTCGTGCTATCCGGCCTGCTGCTGAATATCACGCCCGGCCCGGACACTCTCTACATCGTCGGGCGCAGCTCAACTCTCGGCTTGCGGGCAGGCACGGTCGCGGCGCTTGGCATCGGCGCCGGGGTTTTGGTGCATATATGCGCCGCGGCCCTGGGGTTGTCGGCGCTCCTGGCCGCCTCGGCCACCGCGTTCGCCGTCGTGAAGATCGTCGGCGCAGCCTACTTGGTGTATGTGGGCATTGCATTGCTTCGAACCAGAAGATCGAGCCCCTCTTCGCCGGCGGTCGCGCTGCCTCCGGCCCGGCTACGAAGCATCTTCTTTCAGGGATTTCTCACCAATGTCCTAAACCCCAAGGTCGCGCTATTTTTTCTGGCGTTCCTGCCGCAATTCGTCATGGCGGATGCCCCGTTCAAACCGGCGACATTTCTCTTCCTGGGTGCGATCTTCGATTTCAACGGAACGGTCTGGAATTTGCTGGTCGCTTGGTCCACCGCGAGAATCAGCAGCCGGTTCGCGGCGGGCGATAGATTCAAGATTTGGTTCAATCGCTGCGTGGGAAGCCTGTTCGTCTTTGTCGGGATCCGACTGGCGCTGACCCATGAGCGCTAGGGGCGTCGACATGCCGAAAACAGCCGAAGATCACCGATTGACGAAACTGACGACGATCTGCCTCGCGCTGCCGGAGGCGGCACGGCGCACACGGGGCGATCATTCGGACTTTCGGGTTCGAAACAAGGTATTCGCCTATTTTCTCAACAACCATCATGGCGACGGCATCGTCTCGGTATGCTGCAAAGCGGCGCTCGGTGAAAACGTAGATCGCGCGTCACGGGAACCTGAGCGGTTCTATCTTCCGGCATACATTGGTCCTCGAGGCTGGTTCGGCCTGCGGCTGGACGAAGATGCCATTGACTGGTCCGAGGTTAAGAACCTCGTGGAACTCAGCTACTGTCTGGCCGCTCCGAAAACCTTGGTTCGCGCCTTCGAGTCGGCGTCAGGCATTTCGCACAGCCGTAATGCTTAAGGCTATCGCCGCATCGACCACGGCGGCCTCGACAAACCAGGGTATGCTAATGTTGCAGCTGGGAAGAGGAGACATCCCCGTGAAATCGCTGCTCGTCATCATCGGCTGGTGCCTGTTGTTCGTACTATGCTGGCCGTTGGCCATCCTTGCCATCGTACTTTGGCCGCTGCTGTGGCTTTTGTCGCTGCCGTTTCGCCTGGTCGGCATTACATTCGAGGCGCTGTTCGCGTTGCTGCGTGCCATTTTGTTTCTGCCCGCACGCCTGCTGGGGTACCGTGACAATTCCGCGGGCCGTTCTTCGTATCGATGATCCTGGCTCGAGAAGCGCTTGCGCTACTGCAAGACGGAAATCGCCGTTTCGTATCCGACATCAGCAATCGTGACGCCATTACGAGCCGTTCGCGCCGTCTCGAGCTGGCTGCGAGTCAGGCGCCGTTCGCGGCCATTCTGGGCTGCTCCGATTCCCGGGTCCCCGTCGAGATCGTGTTCGATCAGGGCCTGGGCGACTTGTTCGTCATTCGCGTCGCCGGCAATATCGTGGCCCCGTCGCTCATCGGCAGCGTCGAGTTTGCCGCGGAGCAGTTCGGAACTCGCCTGGTGGTGGTACTGGGCCATACCAAGTGCGGTGCGATCGAGACCACGCTGCAGCAGCTGCAGCGGCCGATCGAGAATCAGTCCCGCAATTTACATTCCATCGTCGATTTGATACGGCCGTCCATAGAAGGCCTGCTGTCGACGGAATTGCGGCACGACCTACCTGCCCTGGCCCATGCCGCGGTTCGCGCCAATATCCGCGCGTCGGTGCAGCATCTCCGGCACGGCTCGGATATCATCAAGCAGCTCATTCAAAAGGCCGGGCTCTTGGTGGTCGGCGCCGAGTACTCGCTGGAGACCGGTGTGGTTGATTTCTTCGATGGATTGCCGCCCGCCCCGTAGCTCATTCGCACTTTCGTTGGCCGCGCTCGCAGGTTTCAGCGTCACTCTGCAGTGCTGGCTCTCCGTGCAATTGGCAGTACACAACGGCAGATCGATCGGCGCAGGACTCGAGACGTTCTTCAGCTACTTCACGGTTCTTACCAATACATCGATTTTCATCTCCCTCACTCTTACCTTGATCGGACCCGCATCGTCCGCCGGCAAATGGTGCGCACGCCCCGGCGTGGTCGCGGGAATAGCGGCCAATATCTCGTTTGTAGCACTCAGCTACCACTTTCTATTGCGCAATACTTGGAACCCGCAGGGTGCGCAGCTACTTGCAGACCTGTTGCTGCACTACGCCGTACCCGCTCTCTACGTCCTGTATTGGTGGTCGGACGCAGCCAAGACCGTGCTGCGCTGGACGCATCCCCTGCTCTGGAGCAGCTATCCCGCGGCGTACCTGGCTTATTCCTTGGCGCGCGGATACCTCGTCGGGAGTTATCCGTACCCTTTCATCGACGCCGGACACATCGGCTATGCGCGCACCATGCAAAATGCACTGGGGCTCTTGATTGTATTCATCGTTCTCGGACTTCTCATTGTCGCGCTCGGTCGGGTGCGGCAACGGATAGGCAGGTAGTCATGGAAATCCCCGCGGTCAGCCTCGAAAGTTTGAACAAAATCGGCGTCGGCAAGTTGCCGGGCCATCTCGGCATCGTCATCACGCATGTGGACCGGACGGAATTGCGAGCCGAGCTCAAAATCATGGAGGTGCACATGGCACCCAATGGATTCCTACATGCGGGGACCATCGTCACCCTGGCAGATACCTGCGCCGGCTACGGATGCATCGCGCATCTGCCGCAGGGGGCCAACGGCTTTACCACGATCGAACTCAAGTCCAACCATCTGGGTACGGCGCGAGAGGGAACGCTAACCGCCGGCGCGAAACCCGTACACCTCGGCAAGACCACCCAGGTCTGGGACACGATCGTCACGCATCGGGAGACGGGAAAGACCCTTGCGCTGTTTCGCTGCACGCAATTGATTCTGTACCCCAAGTGATTCTCTAAAGACCGCGTTTGGTGGAGCTGATTTCACTGGGCGCTGGACGCGGTTCACCGGCGGCGGGTAGTATCGCCACCCCATACCGTGCGCCCGTAGCTCAGCTGGATAGAGTATTGCCCTCCGAAGGCAAGGGTCACTGGTTCGAATCCAGTCGGGCGCGCCATTTTTCAATAAAATCAGGGATTTGGCGCCGGAGCGCCGTTACTTCAGCGCGGCGACCACGGGATTTACGGCCGGTTTGACTGTCGCCGGCGCGCTGCTTGCGGGTGTCGCGCTGTGCGGGCCGTTGTGCGCCCCGCCGAACGATACCGACAGCAGCCGATCGAACAGGCCGCGGGTCGATCCGTCGTGATTCATGAACCGGCTGTTCCATTGCAATGACGGATCACCGCGCTTTCCCGCCTGCAGAGAAACCGCGCTGCCGCTCGACTCCCACAAGGTGAGCAGTCGCACTCGATCTTGCGATCTGTATTCCGACATTCGCTGCCAAACCGTCGTGTTCTCGAGGACGGGTGATTCAGCCGACGTTCCGGAGACGGGATCGCGGTCGAATACCGTGCGCTTGCGCGGCCGAAAATCCGTGGACGAAAATGTTGTTGCGCCGGCGTCCTTGGGCAGAGTAAAGAAGCCCGCAATCGTGGATCCCGGCGCCGCACCCGGAGTAGATGCGTGCTCATCCGCCATAGCATCGCCGCAGCAAAGCAGCGCGATCAGCAGGAATCCCGGCAGACTCCTGTCTTGGATGGTGTTGCACCGCGCCGCAGTTCCTAGCGGCTGCGCATCATTGAATGGACGACATTCCGGCATGGGTTAGCCTCTATCGCAGCATCCTCCACCCGAGGCCAAGCCTCGAGTGGCCCACGTCACAGATTCTCGCCGAAGACACTCCTCGATGAAGCCCGTCTCACCATAACACCCGCAAACGCCGCATTATGTCCTTCAAGCAGCGCACTCAAGCATCCGTCGGATCGTGATACGCCTCTCGTCCTTTCTCCCATTCGCGGCCGTCGAACGGCTTGATGGACATCGACTCGATGGTGCCGCTGTCGATGCAGCGAACGTTCACGCTGATCCCGTCGGGATGGGAGCGCGGCACGTAGAAGGATTTCACGCCGCAGGTCGAGCAGAAGTAGTGCTTGGCAACATGGGTATTGAACGAATAAGTCGAGAGCGCTTCGCGGCCGCTGATCAGCTTGAAGCGGTCGGCGGGCACGATCAGATGCAAATAGCCGAATTTGCTGCAGATGGAGCAGTTGCAGTCCGCGACCTCGAGCTTTGCCGGTGCGACGACCTCGAAGCGGACGCGCCCACAGTGACAACCGCCGGTATGCGTAGGCATGTGCGCGGCGGCTAGCGCTTGTGTTCTTGCGCCGCCAGGTCGCCGACCAACGATATCAGGCGCTCAGGCGTGCCGGCCGATGCAACGTCGGCCATATATTTGCCGTTCACGACGAATCTTGGAACGGCATCGATGCGATAGCGCTCCACCAGCTCGTCGGCTTTTTGCAACGCGAGATCCACCGACATGGAGTGATAGGCGTTCTTGAAGTCCGATTCCGAAATCCCGAACCTTCGCACGAACGCCGATTGAATGCGTTCGGTCTCGGCCGTGTCATTGGGGTTTGCGGCAACCAGTGGATTGCCGTTGACGTGAATCTCCCTGAAGATCTCGGCGTGCAGCTGATCCAGTTTGCCCATGCCGTCCAGCGTGTAGAACAGGCGCGCAAGCGAACGATGCCCTTCGCTCCACAACACGTGAACACGCGAGAAGGTTATGTAGGCAGGCTTGGTTCTTTTCCAAGCTTCGACCAGGGGGTCCAGCGCATAGCAGTGAGGGCAGGCGTACCAGAAAAACTCCAGCACCTCGACCTGGCCCGCGGGAACCGCGGTGGGTTGGGCCGGCACGATCCGCGTGTAGTTCACACCGTCCTGCCACGAGTTGGAGACGGTCGTGGCGGCGGATGCCGTGGGCGTCGATACCGCAATGGTCGAGGCGACTGCCGCCAGCAGGGGGTTGTGCACACCGCTGTCGCTGGGCACATCCTCGACGGTCTCGGAACCATCCTCGTTCAAGCGTGTGATTTTCGACGGCTGATCGGACGCCTGCTCGGCCGGCTTCTGCTCCGCGGCGCCGCCACGCGGCGCTACGGCTGCGGGCGCCGGTGCCGGTCCGCTCGCGGGCGTACGCTGATCCACGGACTGCTGCTTGCCGCACCCAGTCAGGGCCGCCAGCGCCAACGCGAGGCACAACGCCGGATAGCGACCGCGCATGCTCAGCGGATGCCTTGCAGGTACGACGCCAGGTTGCGGATGTCGTCGGGCGATAGGCGTTTGGCGATGGTCTCCATGATGCCGTTCGGCCCGGTCGCGCGGGCGCCGGACGCGTAGTCATTCAACTGTTTCGCCAGATAGACCGATTGCTGGCCGCGCAGCGCCGGAAATTTCGCAGGCTCGTTGCCGCGGCCCGTGGGGCCATGGCACGCCATGCAGGCCGGGATCCCGCGGGCGGCATCGCCGCCGCGATATAGCTTTTCCCCTGCTTGCCAGTAGGAGGGATCGGCTTCCAATCCGGTATTGGTCAAGCTGTCGAAGTAGGCCCCCAAATCGGCCATGTCGCCCGCGCTCAAGTTGGCCGCATTCGGCATCATCACCGGGTTCGTCCGTTTACCTTCCTTAAAGTTCTTTAACTGCTCAGCAATGTAATCGGCCCCGATGCCCGCGAGGCTGGGCCATTCGGGGTTCGAGCTATTGCCGTTCGCGCCATGACATGCCTGGCACACCACGGCCTTGGAGGCGCCTGCTTCGACACTGCCTACGGCTAAGGCCGAGTTACTGACGATCGCGCCGGAAATTGTTATTGAGAGAATCCAAAGCCGCTTCATGATCGCCTGACACCCCATGCTAATGTGAACCGCTGCCAACTCTAAATTGTACACTAGAGTCAATAATTTGCGTCCAAGCGGCGGCCATGTCGACCTACCCCCATGTGAGATTCTTGACGAGTGCGGCCGAGGCAAATCAACTCGCTGCGGACACCGGCCGCGAAATCGCCTTCGCCGGGCGTTCCAATTCCGGCAAATCCACGGCCATCAATGCCATCACACAGCGCTCGGGGCTTGCGCGAGTGAGCCGCACTCCGGGGCGTACCCAGCTGATCAACTTCTTCGAGCTGTCTGCCGAGCGTCGCCTGGTCGACCTGCCGGGGTACGGCTACGCCAAGGTGCCTGAGAGAGTGCGGCTGCATTGGCTGCAATTGATGGAGCACTATTTCAACGTACGGGAGTCGCTGGTCGGGCTGATCCTGATCGTCGACAGCCGCCGGGGATTGGGTGCCCAGGATGTGGGAATGCTGGAATGGATTCTCGCCAGAGACCGCTTCGCGCATGTCCTCCTGACCAAGGCGGACAAGCTGAATCGGCGCGACGCCGATCGCGTGTTGCGCGAGACCGCGGCGGCGTGCTCCGATACCTCGGTGACGTCGCAATTGTTTTCGGCGCAGCAGTCCCAGGGCCTCGAGGAGGCACGCGGGGTCATGGACCGGTGGCTTGAGATCCCCCAAAAAAAAGGCCCCGGTGGTTACTAAAGAGCAGCCACCGAGGCAGACCAACCCGGCATGGGGATGACAAACCGGGTCATTCCCGCTCAGGGAGAAGAGCGGGGAGCGTCTTTCACGCTCATTTGGTTAGATGGGGACGAGTCCCGAAAGTTCCAGTCTCCGCAACAGCAAAATTTCCTTATCTGCCCGCAGTGCCGAGAAAGTAGAAAGACAGGCGGAATATCTGCGAATACTGCCTTAAATTTCGGGTATTTGCAGCTTTAATATTTGGTGCTGCGCCGCGCACAACCCCTGGGCGGTCATCGCGTCGGTGTTTGTCCTACAGGATTGTTAATGTGCTTGGTCCCAATTGCGGCCGATGCCTACATCAACTTTAAGGGGAACCGCCAGTTTGGCCGCCTGCGCCATGTGGGTCCGCAATTCACCCACCAAGGGTTCGACGGCCGCATCCGCCACCTCGAGAATCAGCTCGTCATGAACCTGCATGATAAGCCGAGCCGGCAGCCGCGAGCTTTCCAGCCAGGAGTCCACGCTGATCATGGCCCGCTTGATGATGTCCGCCGCCGTCCCTTGCATGGGGGCATTGATGGCGCTGCGTTCGGCATATTGCCGGAGCGCGGCGTTGCGCGATTGAATCTCCGGCAGATACAGCCTGCGGCCGAACACCGTTTCGACGTAGCCGGCTTCACGCGCCTGGCGGCGCGTCTCTTCCATGTAGCGCTTCACACCCGGATAACGCTCGAAGTAAAGATCCATGTACTTCTGCGCTTCGCCGCGAGCTATGCCCAGCTGCCGGGCAAGACCGAATGCCGACATGCCGTACATGAGGCCGAAATTGATGGCCTTTGCGGAGCGCCGCTGGTCGGCGCTGACCTCGTTCAACGGCGTTGCGAACACCTCCGCGGCGGTCGCTTGATGGACGTCGCGATCGTCTGCGAAGGCTTGCAGCAGGCTCGCGTCGCCGGACAGGTGCGCCATGATGCGCAGCTCGATTTGCGAATAGTCGGCGGCGACCAACGAGTGTCCGGGCGCTGCAATGAAGGCCTGCCGTATGCGCCTTCCCTCCTGGGTACGGATGGGAATGTTTTGCAGGTTCGGATCCGTCGATGACAGCCTGCCCGTGGCGGCTACCGCCTGGTGATAGGAGGTATGGATGCGCCCCGTGGCCTGATTGATCTGCTGCGGAAGCGTGTCCGTGTAAGTCGACTTGAGCTTGGCGATCCCACGATATTCCAAAATCAGCTTCGGGAGTGGATATGTCTCGGCCAGTTCTTCGAGCACATCTTCCGCCGTCGATGGCTGACCGGTCGGAGTCTTGCGCATCACGGGAATACCGAGCTTGCCGAACAGGATCTCCTGCAACTGCTTGGGTGAGTCGACGTTGAAGACGCCGCCGGCCTCGGCATGAGCCTGCGCCTGCAGCTCCAGCATGCGCGCCGCGAGTTCCGAGCTCTGTACCTTCAGCAGCTCGCGATCCACGAGCACCCCCGCACGCTCCATGCGGTACAGCACCGCAACCAGCGGTTGCTCGATGGTTTCGTAAACCGATTTCAGCGCGGGCAGCGCTTGGATCTGCGGCCATAGGGCGAGATGCAGCTGCAACGTGACGTCCGCATCCTCGGCGGAGTACTCGGCCGCGCGCTCCACCTCCACTTGATTGAAAGTTATTTGCTTCGCGCCCTTGCCCGCAATGTCCTCGAAGTGAATGGTCTTCACGCCGAGATATTTCTGGGCGGTCGAGTCCATGTCATGGCGCGTGGCGACGCTGTTGAGAACGTAGGACTCGAGCATGGAATCGAAACGCTGTCCACGGAGCGCGATGCCGTAATTCGCAAGCACATGGGCGTCGTATTTCAGGTGATGTCCCAGCTTCGGCCGGGACGCGTCTTCGAGCAGCGGCTTGAACGCGGCAAGCACACGGTCTCGATCGAGCTGCGGCGGCGCTCCCGCGTAATCATGTCCGACGGGCAGGTAGGCGGCTTCTCCCGGCGCGGCGGCGAACGACAGGCCCACGATTCGCGCCTGCATGTAATCGAGGCTGTCGGTCTCGGTATCGAACGACATCAGCGGCGCCGCGGCGAGCTTGGCGAGCCATTCATCCAGTGCCTCTTGCGAAGTGATGGTGCAATAGTTGCGGGCGGGCGGCGCGACGCCGGCCCCGTCCGCAGCAGCAGGCGCAGTCGCCGCACCTGCCGCACTCGCTGCGCCGACCGCACCTGCGACCCGCCCGCTCGCCGCGGCGGCCATTCCTTCCGCGCCGCCGCCGTCCGCCGTCGCGCCCGCCGCTGCCTCCGCGCCCAATGCCTTGAGCAGCGCCCGCAATTCCAGCCGCGTGTACAGTTCCCGCAGACGCGAAAGGTCGGGCGCACCGGCGTTGAGCGCTTCGGCGTCGATGTCGAGCGGGAGTGCCGTGTCGATGGTGGCGAGCTTGCGCGACAGCTCTAGCATCGCAAGTTCGTTGCGCAGGTTTTCGCCCACCTTGCCGCCGATGTCGCCGGCGTGAGCGATCAGCTCATCGAGAGTTCGATACTGGCTCAGCCATTTCGCCGCAGTCTTGGCTCCGACTCCGGTGATACCCGGAATATTGTCCGAGCTGTCGCCGACCAGCGCCAGGTAGTCGACGATCTGTTCGGGGTACACATCGAATTTCGCCTTGACACCGTCGCGATCGAGGCGCGTGTTGCTCATGGTATTGATCAATTCCACCCGGGGACCCACGAGCTGCGCCATGTCTTTGTCGCCGGTCGAGATAAGCACCTCATAGCCGGCTTCCGCGCCCTGCCTCGCCAGAGTGCCGATCACATCGTCCGCTTCGACGCCGGGAACGCGCAGCAGCGGCAATCCCATCGCGGCCACTGCGTCCAGCAGGGGCTGAACCTGCGATCGCAGATCATCCGGCATGGGCGCGCGGTGCGCTTTGTACTGGTCGAATAAATCGTCCCTGAACGTGCGGCCGGGCGCATCGAACACCACCGCGATACATTGCGGCGATTCCTCCTTGATCATTTTGTTCAGCATGTTGAGCACGCCCAAGACCGCTCCGGTCGGCTCCCCCTTCGAGTTGCTGAGCGGCGGCAGTGCGTGGAAGGCCCGGTAAAGATAGGACGAGCCGTCCACCAAAATGAGTTTGCGCGCGCTCATGGAAAGAAGCTCAAGGGCCCTTAAGGTTAGGGCGTCGGGTTCGCAGGCGTGCCGGCCGGAGCCGGGGCCGGCGGAGGGGCGGACGTAGGCGCGGGCGCGGACGTAGGCGCGGGTGCGGATGCCGGTGCCGAGTTAAGTGTCGGCGCGGGTGCATCCGGTGCGGGCGTCGTCGTCGCCGGACTCGGCGCCGGTGCGGCCGGCGCGGGGGTGCTCGGTACGGATTTCTTGTGCTTGGGGGCGTCCGGATGCACCAGAGGTCCTTTCTGGCCGCATCCGGCCAGTATCCCGGCGAGGAATACAAGGACCCATGGACGCGGAATCTTCATCCAGAGAGTATAGCGCGCGCCCCGGCTAAACAGTTTGGCCGGAACTTCTCGGTGCGCGGGTCTGTCCCAAGCACTAGTACCTAGATGGGAGATGTCGATGAATCGGATTTCAGTCACCTTGCCGGCAATCATTGCGGTCTGCGCGTGCGCAGCGTCGACGAGAGCTTTGGCGGATGATCCAGTGGGGTTTTATCTCGGCGCCGGCGTGGGCTATTCCACGGTCAGGAGCGATGATCCCGCGTACGGACTTCCCGGCTATTTCAATGATCACCAAACGGCATGGAAGGTAATCGGCGGGATCCGCCCGCTCCCGATCGTGGGCGCAGAGGTCGAGTACATCGATTTCGGCCACCCGGACCACGACTACGGTGCCAACGGCTTCGCCAACTACGGACTCGATTCTCACCCCCGTGCGGCGGCATTGTTCGGCGTCGGCTATTTGCCGCTGCCGGTGCCGTTCTTCGACGTGTTCGCCAAAGCCGGCATCGCTCGCCTGCAAACCGACGTCACCACTTTCACTTGCGCGCCGTCCTCGACTTGTACCGGCGCGAACGAAGGGTTCTTCCGCCAAAATCAAACCGACAACCGCTTCGCCTACGGCGTGGGAGTGCAATCCAAGGCCTGGGGATTCGCGTTTCGCGCCGAGTATGAGCGGATCAGCTCGCAGTTCGGCGACCCCGACGCTCTGACGGTCAGCGCGACCTGGACGTTCTAAGCACGTAGCGCCGCCGCGGTTTAAACTGGCGTGCATGAGGAACACCACGCCGGGCGAATCACGCCGTCCAATACTCCGGACCTTGGCCGCCGCGCTCGGTTTGGCCACCACGCTCGGGCTGGTCGCCGCAGTTTGCTCCTGCGTCACCGGAACGGTGTCGGTGCCTTCGGGTGCTCAAGAAGCGCTGACGCGGGCGCTACGGTCGAAGGTCGACACCATCGTGGTCATCTACGCCGAGAATCGCGCGTTCGATAACCTGTACGGCAACTTCCCGGGGGCACGGGGTTTGGGCGATGTCGTGGGCCGCGACGGCCGGCCGCTGCCTGCGTACGCGCCGCAGGTCGATCGAGACGGCTCGGTGCTACCGACGCTGCCGCGAACCTGGGGCGGCGTGACGGCAGCGGGTATCCGGCCGGTGGTGACGGAGGCCGAGAGTGCGGGCCTGCCCAATGCCCCGTTCTCCATCGAGCATGCCTTCACCCCGCAATCCAATGTCACTCTGTCGACGTCGACCGTCACGCGCGACCTGTGGCATCGCTTCTTCGAGCACCAGATGCAGATCGACGGGGGCAGGAACGACGGCTATGCCGCATGGTCCGACGCCGGCGGCCTCGCCTTGGGGCACTATGACTACAGCGCCTCGGCGCTGTACGGACTCGCCAAGGAATTCGTGCTCGCCGATAACTTTTTCCAGGGCGCGTTCGGCGGTTCCTTCTTGAATCACCAGTACCTGATCTGTGCCTGTGCGCCGGAATACCCCAATGCGGATACCGCGGCGGCGAAACCGTCCATCGCCGTACTCGAGCAGGATGCGGCCGGACATTATTTGCCGCGGCTCAAACAGGCCAAGGATGCGAAGCGCTCGGCGCTGGATGAGCCGCCGAGATTCCTCAAGAACGGCAACATCACGCCGGCCAACTACTTCGGCGACGGCAAGTTCTACGCCGTGAATACCATGCAGCCCGCGTATCAGCCGAGCGGCAACAAGCCGTCCGCCTCGGACGCGGATACCCTGTACGCCGATCCGAACAACCCGACCACCTTGCCGCCCCAAAGCCAAGCCACCATCGGCGATGCGCTCGATTCCAAGCGCGTCAATTGGATCTGGTATTCCGGTGCCTGGAACACGGCGCTTGCCGACGGACGCCGTCCGCCCGCGGAGCCACGCACGGCGATTTATGCGCCCGCGACTCCCGGCGGCAATCCGGATTTTCAGCCGCATCACCAACCCTTCAACTACTACGAGCGGTTCGATCCGGTGGCTCATGCCGAGCAACGCGCCGTGCACTTGAAGGACTACGGCGACCTGGTCGCGGATGCAGCCGCCGGCCGCCTGCCCCCGGTCGTGTTCTACAAGCCGCAAGGCAACCTGAATCAGCACGCCGGCTACGCCTCGGTCGCGGAAGGCGATGCGCACATCGCCGACCTGGTGGCAAAACTGCGCGCAAGTCCGCAGTGGCGGCACATGGTGATCGTGATTACCTACGACGAATTCGGCGGAGCATGGGATCACGTCGCCCCGCCGCAAGGCGATCTATTGGGGCCGGGGGCACGAATTCCTGCGCTGATCATTTCGCCGTTCGCCAAGCTCGGCACGGTCGATCATACCCAGTACGACACCGCATCCATCCTGCGCCTGATCACGCGCCGCTTCGATCTTCCGCTGCTGGCGGGGATCAGGATGCGCGATGCGGGACTGGCCGCGCATGGCGCGGCGCCCATGGGGGACTTGACCGGCGCGCTCGAGCTCTCCCGCTGACGTGGCGCGGCTGCCGCTCTAGTTCGATCTCGGCGCGGGCTTGGCGGTAGGCGCCACCGGTGCCACAGGTGCTACCGGTGCCACAGGTGCCGCCGGCACCCCGCTCGGCTTGACGCTGAGCAGCTGCACTTCGAATTTCAACAGCGATCCACCGGGTATCGGCCCTTGGCCGTTCGGGCCATAGGCAATCTCGGGCGGCACGAACAGCAGCCATTTGGCACCCGGCTTCATCAATACCAAGGCCTCCTGCCATCCCGGGATGACGCCGCTGACCTTGAACGTCATGGGCACGCCGCGCGAGTAGGTGCTGTCGAATTCCGTGCCGTCGAGCAAGGTGCCGCGATAGTCCACCGAGACCTCGTCGCTGGGCATGACCGCGGGGGCTTTGGCATCTCCCGGTTCGATGACTTTGTACTGCAGGCCCGAGGCGGTCGCGATCACGCCTTTCTCATGCGCGTTCTTGGCCAGGAAATCCTTGGCGGCCGCTTCGTTGCGCGCCGCGGCGCGCAATCTCGCCGTGCGCACGTAGGTATTGATTTGCTGTTGATCGGCGCCGGTGGTCTTTTTGCCCGCCAAGCCGTCCATCATGCCGCGCTTGACGGCATCGAAGTCAATCTGATCGGCGATGTCGGCATGGCGCATTTGTTCGCCGAAGGTGACGCCGATGATGTAGCTGGCTTGACCGGTAGTGAGTGTCCCGGAGGCATCCGGCCCGGAAAGAAGCTTGTCGGTCGATGCCGGCGCCGGCGTCGGCGTTGAACGCGGGGGGGAAGGTGGCTGGGCGAAGGCGATGGGCACGGCTGCCGTCATGAGCCACAGGCAGACTATCCGGCGAAGATTTGCAAGGCTGGTTTGTTTCATGGCGCGCAAGATACGCCAATCCGGGTTGCAGGCGCTAGCGCCGTGCGAATGTTCGGACACGCTCCTAGACCTAGACCGGCAACGTCCCGCGCCGGATCACGGCCACCGTCAGGCGCGACGTACACACCAATTCTCCGTCCTCATTGACGATGTCGATGACCCAGACATGCGTGCGTCCCCCCAGGTGCTTGGGGCGCGCCGTGGCGGTCACCAGCCCTGCGCGCGCCGCCCGAACATGATTGGCATTGATTTCCTGGCCCACGCAAAGATATTCCTTCATATCGATGCTCATGCTGGCTCCGGTGCTGCCCAGGGATTCGGCCAGCGCCACCGAGGCGCCGCCATGGAGCAGGCCGAAGGGCTGACGGGTCCGCGCATCGACAGGCATGGTCGCCCGGACGAAGTCATCGCCGATTTCGGTGAATCTGATTCCAATGTGTTCGACCATGGAGCCCGCGCTTCCGGCATTCAGTTCCTCCAGCGATCGCAAACTTTTCCATATCGTCATTCTGAATCCTTGAGCTTGGCGGACACTCGCCGGTAGGCTTCGCGAAACGGAATACCCTCTTCGGCCACGAGCGCGTTCGCCGCCGCCGCCGCATGTATCCCTGGATCGAGGCGAATATTCTCCGGCCGAAAGCGCACCCCGTCGAGAGCACTCGGCAGGATGTCGAGCGTCTGCAGACAGGAATCGATGCCGCGGAACAGCGGCGGCTTGATCAGCTGCAGATCGCGGTGATAGCCCGAAGTCAGCTTTTGAGTGATGCCGAGCACCTCGTTGAGCGCCGCCTGCGCGACGGCGCTGCGCCCGCGCACCAGTTCGAAGACGTCGGGATTGCGCTTCTGCGGCATGATGGAGGAGCCGGTGGTGAAGGCATCCGGCAGTGCCACGAAGGCGAATTCCTGGGTGTAAAAAAGCAGCAGGTCAGCCGCCAGGCGCCCCATGTCCTGCGCCAACAGGGTGATTTCGAACAACAGCGACGCCTCGGCCTTGCCGCGGGAGAGCTGTACCGCCGTCACGGGCTCCTGAGTGACCTCAAATCCCAGACGCCGCCGGGTCTCCTCGCGGCTCACGTTGAGATTCGGCGTGCCGTAGCCGGCCGCGGATCCTAAAGGATTCTGGCCGATGCGCCGCTGCGTCGCTTCCAGACCCACGGCGTCGTCGCGTATTTCCGCGGCAAAGCCCTGCGCCCACAGCGCGACGCTGCTCGGCATGGCCTGCTGCATGTGGGTGTAGCCGGGCAGCGCCACCTCCGCGTGCCGCTTGGCCAAGGCATCGAGCGCATCCGCCACTGCCGTCGCGCCGCGCTGCAGCCCCAAAGCGGCATCGCGCAAGTACAGCCGCAGCGCGGCGAGCACCTGGTCATTGCGCGAGCGGCCGGCATGCAGGCGCCCGCCGGTCTCACCCAAGCGCGCGGTGAGCAAGTTCTCGATCGCCGTCTGGCAATCCTCTTGTTCCAGGGAGATGCGCCAATCTCCGCGCGCGTGCTCTTCGTCGATTGCCTTCAAGGCCTCGCGAATGGCATGGAGGTCCTGCGCCGACAGCAACCCTCCCGTGTGCAGCATTTCCGCATGAGCGATCGATGCCCGTACGTCGTAGCGCACCAGCCGGTTGTCCAGCACGAAATCGTCGCCGGCCGTGAACTCGAGCACGCGGGCGTCGAGCGGAGTTCCCTTGTCCCAGAGCCGTGTCATCCCGATGCACTCAATTGTTCCGCCGGACTCAAGGCGGTGAGATCGGCCACCACCAGGGTGCCCGTGCCTTCATTCGTAAAAATCTCGGCGAGCAGGCTATCCGCGGACTTGTAGCTGATGACGTGCACCCGGCGCACGCCGCCGCGGATCGCATTTTCGATCGCCGCCGCTTTGGGCAGCATGCCGTCCTTGAGCGAGCCCTGGTCGCGCAGACGCTTCAGTCCCTTGATGTCCGTATACGACACCACCGAGCCCGGGTCCTCGGCCCGTTCCAGGATGCCCTGCGCCCCGGTGCACAGCACGAGTTTCTCCGCCGACAAGGCGCCGCCGATGGCGGCCGCCACGGTATCGGCGTTGATGTTGAGCAAAATGCCGTTCGAGTCGGCCGACAAGGGGCTCACCACCGGCATCAATCCATCCGCGAGCAGCTTCTCGATCACCGCCGTATTGACCGAATCGATATTGCCGACGAAGCCGTAGTCCACGGTCTCGCTCGACCCTTCGGAGATGCGCACCGGCGGGCGCTTGTGCGCGCGGATCAGTCCCGCATCGACGCCGGAAAGCCCGATGGCCTCGATGTCGAGCTCCCGGCAGATCGCGAGAATGCGGGTGTTGATGAGGCCGTTCAACACCATCGCGGTCACGTCGATGGACTCCTTGTCGGTGACCCGCCGGCCGTTGACCATGCGGGTATCCAATCCCAAGGTTGCTTGCAGGCTGTCCAACTGTGGTCCGCCGCCATGGACCAGCACGGTCTTGATGCCCACCTGGTGAAGGATCGCCACCTGCTCGATCAAGGCGCGCGTCGACACTTCGTCGCTGAACACGGCACCGCCCGCCTTGATGACGAACACCTTGTTCTTGTACATGCGGATGTAGGGCGCCGCGCTCTTGAGCGCACGCACGGCGATGGAAGGGTCAGGTCGGCTCATGATCATTGAATTCTCCCAAAAGGCACGTTCATGCCAGCATGCGGTGCAGAACGGCCATCTGCACTATCAAACGATTGAAGGCCTCGAGCTTGACCACCGCGCGCGGGCCGTCCAGCACTTCGTCGGCCACTGCGACGTTGCGCCGCACCGGCAGGCAGTGCATGAGCTTGGCATCGGGCGCCGCGCCCGCGAACCATGGTTCGCGCACGCACCAGTCGGAAAGTTCTGCGCGCAGCCGCGAGTCCGCCTCGGAGTCGCCGTAGTACGTGGTGGTGCCCCACTCCTTGGCGTAGAGCACGCTCGCGCCGGCGAGGGCCGCAACCCGGTCAGAGGTTTCGACCAGCGAGCCGCCGGCGGCTGCCGCGGCCAAACGTGCATGGGACATGACGGCCTGCGGCAGGGCGAACCCGTCGGGCCGCAGTACCACGACTTCCATGCCGCGCATGGCCGCCATGTGCACCGTGGCCGCGGGAACGGCCAGGGGTAAGGCCCGAGGATGGTAGACCCAGCTCAGTACGAATTTGGCGCGCGTCGGAATGCCGAGCTCATCCATGGTGCGCCAGTCGGCCAGCGCCTGGCAGGGATGATTCATCGCCGATTCCAAATTGATCAGCGGCTTATCACAGAGCTCATCGATCAACCCGAACAGCGGCTCGCCGAGATCCAGGTCAAGATTCTTGCCCTCGGCAAAGGCGCGCACTCCCAGCGCGTCGCAGTACGACGCCAGCACCGGGATGCCCTCGCGGATGTGTTCGGCCGCCGCGCCGTTCATGATGGCATTACGCCGAGTCTCCAACTGCCAGGTTCCCTGGCCGGGCGTGATCACGAAGGATGATCCGCCGAGCCGCGCCATTCCCGCTTGGAAGGATGCCAGCGTGCGCAGCGACGGATTCATGAAAATCAGCCCCAGCACCTTGCCTGCCAGCGCGTGCGGGTCGGGCTTGTCCTTGAGCGCCTGCGCGAGCGCCAGCAGATCGAGCACCTGGTCGCGGCTGAAATCGGCGAGGCGGAGAAAGCGCTTCATGCCGAGATTTTCGCCAATGCGTCGCTCAAGCGGTCCACGTGCCCCTCGTTCAGGATGTAGGCCGGCAGCAGGCGCAAGATGTGCGGATCCGCGCTCGTGCCCGTGAGGATGTTCTTCGCGAGCAGTGCCGCCTGCACGTCCTTGGCGGGACGCGAAGTCTTGAGCCCCAAAAGAAAGCCGGCTCCCTGCACGCCGGTGACGGGGCCGATGATGCAGCTCGCGCGAATGTAAGAGGAGACCTGGCGCACGTTCGCGAGCAGCGATTCGGATTCGATGGTGTCGATCACGGCTTCGGCGACGGCGCAGGCCATGGGGCCGCCGCCGAAGGTCGTGCCCATGTCATCGTGCTTGATCTGCCCCGCGACGCGGCGCGACATCAACAGCGCCGACACGGGAAAACCGTTGCCCAAGGCCTTGGCGGCCGTGATCATGTCGGGGATGACGCCGTAGAAATTGGCGGCGAAGGGCGCGCCGGTGCGGCCCATGCCGCACTGGACCTCGTCGAAAATCAGCAAGGCACCCACGTCGTCGCAACGGCGGCGCAATTCCTCCAGCATGGTCTTGCCCACTTCGTAGGCCCCGCCCACGCCCTGAACGGGCTCGACGATCACCGCGGCCGTGTTCCGGTCGACCAAGCCTTCGATGGCGCCCGGATTGTCGCGCGCTACGAAACTCACATCGAAGGGCCGTCGCGGGAAGCCGTACCACTTCTCGAGCGCGCCCCAGGTCACCGCGCCCGCGGCGGCGGTTCTGCCATGGAAACTCTGTTCGAGCGCGACGATCTTGCTGCGGCCGGACAGCTTGAAGGCGAGCTTCAGCGCGTTTTCATTCGCTTCGGCGCCGCTGTTGATCCAGAACACCGTGTCGAGGCCGAGCCCCACGAATTTGGCGAGCCGGGCCGCGGCGCGCTCGCGAACCACCAAGGGAACCGCATTGGTTTGGAAAGCCATCTGCCGCGCCTGGCGCTCGAGCGCGGCGAGCCAGCGCGGGTGACCGTACCCTAAGCCCGCGACTGCGTGTCCGCCATAAAAATCCAATATCTTGCGGCCGTCGCGCGCATGCAGCCACACGCCCTCGCCATGCGCCACTTCGATGGGATATTGCGCAAACACTTGCGCCAAGTGGCTGTTCAATGCCTGAGTGGTGGTCGTCAGAGGGGTGGCCATTGTTGTACCGATTGTCGTTCTATTGTCGTTATAAAATCCGCCGCGTCCGCGTCGTCATCATCCATAGGTCAGATCTTTCGTCTGCCCGTCGTCAAGTCCAGCCGGGCGCCGGGGCCGTGAGGCCCGTCGTCTCGGCAAAACCCAGCAGACGATTCATCCACTGAATGGCGCCGCCGGCGGCGCCCTTGTTGAGATTATCGAGCACGGACATGACCGCGATGGAATTGCCGTTGGTCACCGCGCCCAAGTGCGCATAGTTGCTGGTGGCGACGTCCTTGATGCGCGGCGCCGTCTCCCCCACCCACACGAACGGACAGTCCTTGTAGTACGCCTTAAGAGCCTCGAGCGCCTGGGCGGTGGAGATGGATTTCTTGAGCCCGGCCTGCACCGTGACATGGATGCCGCGCGCAAAGGGGCCGGAGTGCGGTACGAAGTTGAGCTCGGCCTCGATGCCGGACGCGAGTTTCGCGCAGGCGATGATCTCCGGAACATGCCGATGACTCAAGGCGCCGTAGGTGTACAGGTCGCTGTGCCGAAGCGGATGATGCGTGCCCTCGACGGGCTTACGGCCTGAACCGGTGCTGCCGGTGATGCCCGTCACGAACAGGCGGGTCTCGGTCAGCCCCAGCGCCAGCAAGGGCACGACGGCGAGCAGCGTCGCGGTCGCGAAGCATCCGGGGTGCGCGACATGCGGCGTCGGCGACTTCTGCAAATGCTCGGGTACGGCACAGGTGAAGTCGCGAATCCTCGCCGGCGCGCCATGCGCATGCTTGTACACCGATTCATATGCAGCCGCGCTCGAGTAGCGGAAGTCGGCGGATATATCCACGCAATGGACGCGCGTGCCGGCCGCCTCGGCGGCGCCCAGCAGCCGGTCGATGAGGGCCGCGGCTGCGCCGTGAGGCGCCGCGGAAAATAGCGCACTGTGCGGCGCGCGGCGCACATGGCTCTCGATCTCCTCCAGAGCCGCGAACTTGAGCTCAGGATAGGCGCTGCGCAAATGCGCAAAGGCGCCCGCGACCGGCGCGCCGGGCTGACTGTCCGACAGCACGGCGGCGACTTCGAGTTGCGGATGGCCGGCAATCAGCCGCAGCAACTCGCCGGCCACATAGCCGGTGCCGCCCAGCACGATCGCGGGGGTTTTCGCGCTCATTCGCCCGCAACTTTGGATTCGCGCGCCTGGGTCAAGCCCATCCGCGCGATGATGTGATCGCCCAGGTCCGCGGGACTGCTGATGGCATTGAAGGCTTCGACATTCATCTGCTCGCGGATGATCTCGACCCCGACCAGATTGTCGGTTGCGGGGCCGGTGACCACAGCGGGTTCGATGCCGAAGCGCTCGCGCAATAATTTGACGCCGCCCCAGGCGGCCACCGGATCGTTGGCCGAGAGCACCACCGCGGTCAGCGCCTTCTTGATGTCGGGCTGAAGCAGGATGGATTCCACGCCGTACGTTCCGAGTAGTCCGTCTCCCAATTCGAACACGATGACGTCCGGCTGACCGGCCGCCATTTCCGTGAGCATGCTGCGCGTCAGCGCCGGACCACATTTCGCCGTGGTGGTCACGATCCCTAAATCGGTGAAGATCATGGTGCGCCGCGCACCCGAATCCTCGAACGCCAGAATGTCACGCCGCAGCGACACGCCCGTGGCCTTGAAGGCATCCACCGTGAGTCCACGGTGGCGCATGCGCGCGATGATGGCGGAGGCCGCCGCGGTTTTGCCGGCCTCCATGCAGGTGCCGGCAAGTGCCACCACCGGCACGCCGCGCACGTTGAGCGCCGCCTCATAGTCCAGCGCCTTGTATCCGACTTTCGCGGGCACGCCGATGCGCTCGCCCAGATAGGGGAAGGTCAGCACGGCGCCCAAGACCTTGCAGTCAAAGGGCTTGCCCTTGTCCGGGGTTGCCGAATCGCAGATGCCGAGCACGCCGCCGATGTTCAGCATTTGAATCACATCGCCCGGCTTGAGCGCTTCCGGAATGTGGCCCGAATAGCCGAACAGCGCCTTGCGATGACCCAGCGCGCCCACCACCACATCGCCGCGCGCCACTTTCGCCATGCGGCCGCTGGTCAACTCGACCGTGTTGTAGGTCGACTTGTTGTTCAGGATCTCGACCACCAGCACCAGCCCTTCCTCGCAGGGAATGTCGGCGGCAATGCGAATTTCGTGCGACAGGCCGCAGGCCTGCGTCACCGAGGCGATTTTGTCGACGACCACCGTGCGCATGCCGCTCACGACGTTGCTCCGGGCGCGGACGCGGGCATGGGCGCTGCTGCCCCGGGCGCGGATGCGGGCGCCGCCGCCGCATTCAGGCCCGCGCGCCGGTAGAACACCCCGGTCAGGGCGAGCATCTTGGAGTACCCCAAGGCGTCGGCCGGAGTCCATTCGCCGGCCGCTTCGCCGTAAACGCCCTTCGATGCCGCCATCAAGGAGTAGGGCGAGGTGACGCCTTCCACGAACGCCGATCCGGGGCGGAATAGCAATCGCACCTCGCCGCTGACCCTCGCCTGAGAGCACAGGAGCAGCGCTTCGATGTCGCGGCACACCGGATCCAAGTGCTGTCCTTCGTGCACCAGATCGCCATAGGGTTGCGCAACGGACTCCTTGATGCGCGCCTGCTTGCCCGTCAACACCAGTTTTTCCAGTTCGCGATGCGCCGTCAGCAGCACTTCGGCCGCGGGCGCTTCGAAGGCAACCCGTCCCTTGGTGCCGATCACGGTGTCGCCCAAATGGATGCCGCGGCCGATGCCGAAGGGGCCCGCGAGCGCTTCCAGCTGTTCGATGATGGCGACCGCCGGCAGCGCGGTCCCGTCGAGGCTCACCGGAACACCCCGGCTGAAACCGATGGTATGGCGTTCCGCGGGGCGCGGCGCCGAGTACGCGTCCTTCGAGAGAACCCAGGCGCTCTCGGGAATGCTGCCCTCGGAGGTCAGCGTTTCCTTGCCGCCGATGGTGACACCCCACAGTCCCCGGTTCACCGAGTATGCGGCGCCGAACGGCGGAATCGGCAGGCCATGGTCCTGCAGGTACTTGAGCTGTTCCGGCCGCTTGAACGCACGGTCGCGCACCGGCGCGATGATCTCAAGGTCGGGTGCCAGTGCCCGCAGCGCCACCTCGAAGCGCACTTGGTCGTTGCCCGCCGCCGTGCAGCCGTGAGCCACGCTGGTGGACTTGAGCGACAGCGCCATTTGCGCAATGGTCTGCGCCTGCAGCACGCGCTCGGCGCCCACGCACAGCGGGTACACTCCGCCCCGGCGTACATTGCCCATGATCAGGAACTTGAGCACCTGCTCGAAGTAGGCGCTGCGCGCATCGATGAGATGATGCTCGATCGCGCCCAATTGCTTGGAACGCAGGGCGAGCGACGCCGCCGCATCGTCGTCGATGCCGCCGGTATCCACGGTCACCGTGATCACCGGACGGCGGTAGGTGTCCTTGAGCCATGGAACACAGAACGACGTGTCGAGGCCGCCGGAAAAAGCCAACAGTATGGGCTCTGCGCCCTGCGTTGAGGTCGGTGTCATGGGGGTCAGCGTCCGAAGAGGGCGAGAAGGCGGTCGGCCAGCTTGCGCTGCTCGCGCGCGCCGGCAGTGGCGATGAATATGGTGTCATCTCCCGACAGGGTGCCGACGACCTCGGGCCATCGGGCGGTGTCGATCGCAACCGCCACGCTCTGCGCCGCGCCGACGGTGGTTTTCAATACGGTGAGATTCGTGCCCGCGGTCAGGCGGGCGTTGACGAATTGCTTGAGGTTCGAGAAATCGCTTTTCTGCGGAGCCGTCGTCTCGGGCAGCACATAACGGTCGCCCATCTTGGCCACGCCCAGCTCGCGCAAATCCCGGCTCACGCTCGATTGCGTCGCGACATGCCCATGCTTGCGCAACATGGCGACCAATTCGTTTTGCCGGCCGACGGTCTGCTCGCGAATGATCTTCGCCAGCAGGGTGCGGCGCGCCGGGGCGCTGTTGTGATCGATGTCGGACCGTAGCATATCGACTCAGTGCATAAAGTTGCGCGCATCCTGCATAAAAATGCAGCGTCTGTCAATGAGGCGGCCCGCACCTTGATAATCCGATTCGCGGCACGAGATCCCAAGGGTTCAAAGCGGTGGGTTCATGGTTCCTTTTTCCATACTCGATCTGTCCCCGGTGGCGCTGGGCAGCAATGCGGCGCAGTCGCTGCGCAACACCCTGGATCTCGCGCGCCACGCGGAAGCCTGGGGCTACCGGCGCTATTGGCTGGCCGAGCACCACAGCATGCCGGGGATCGCGAGCGCCGCCACCTCGGTGGTGATCTGCCATGTGGCATCGGGCACCTCGAGCATCCGCGTCGGCGCCGGCGGCATCATGCTGCCCAATCACTCGCCGCTGGTGATCGCGGAGCAATTCGGGACTTTGGAAAGCCTGTTCCCGGGCCGAATCGACCTAGGCCTCGGCCGAGCGCCGGGGTCCGATCAGCTCACGGCGCGGGCCCTGCGGCGCAATCTCGCTTCCGACCCCGAGCAGTTTCCGCAGGATGTCCTGGAATTGATGAGCTACTTCGCGGCGCCGGCGGCCGATCAGCGCGTCATGGCGATCCCCGGTGCCGGATTGAAGGTGCCGCTCTGGATCTTAGGCTCGAGCCTGTTCGGCGCGCAGGTCGCCGCGGCGCTGGGGCTACCCTTCGCGTTCGCCTCGCACTTCGCACCCGCCATGATGATGCAGGCCCTGGAAATCTATCGCGCCCGGTTCCAGCCGTCCGAGCAGCTCGACCGGCCCTACGTGATGCTGGGATTCAACGTGTTCGCCGCCGAGTCCGACGCCCATGCGAGGTTTCTTGCCACCTCGATGCAGCAAGCCTTCGTGAACCTGCGCAGCGGCCGGCCGATGCAGCTGCCGCCGCCCAGGGAAGGGTACGACGCCGAGCTCCCACCGGCGGCGCGGGCGATGCTCGCCGACGTGCTCACCTGCTCCGCCGTCGGCGCGCGCGACACGGTCCGCCATGCGCTCAATGCCTTCATCGAGCGCACACGGGCCGACGAATTGATGATCACTTCGCAGATATTCGATCACGCCGCGCGGCTGCGCTCCTACGAGATCGCCGCCGAGCTGCGCGACAGCCTCCCGTAGCGTACCGCCGCTGAGACCCGCGCGGGCAGCGCCGGCTTACCCCGGCAAACCGAGAAAGGCGCGCATGCGGTCGACTTCCGCCTCGAGGCCGGCGCGGAACGCGGCGCTGCGCGGCGCGCGGCCGCCGATGTAGCCGAAGGAGCAGCGCAGGCCGCCGTCGGTGGCCGCCGCATTGCCCCACCCGATCACGCGATCGCGCCAGAGCAGGGGCAGCGCGTAGTAGCCGAGCTTGCGCTTCGGCGCGGGGGTGTAGGCCTCGAAGCGATAGGCCCAGCCCCAGAAGATCTCAAAACGGCGGCGGTCCCACACGATGGGGTCGAAGGGCGCGAGCAGGCGCACGCCCTCGTCCGGCTGCCAGCGCACCGACGCCGGACTCTCCCCCGCGGGCCAGTACCAATCGATGCCGTCCGTGCGCGCATGGCTTAAGCGCGCCTTGGCGCGGGCGAGCGACGGTCTGCACTCCGCGCTCCACTGCGGAGCCGCGCCGCGCAGGCGATGGACCAGGGCCCCCAAGGTGGGAGCGGGAAGCGGCGCATATTTGTGAACGATCAAGTCCACGAGGGCGTCCATGCGCGAACTCGCGGCGGCCACATCCCCCGGTTCGGCGCCGGCCGCGGCGTCCGCCGGCAGCGCACGCGCCGAGTACACGCGGGTGCCGCCCTCGCGGCGCGCGACGCGCAACATGCCGCGGTAGTGCATCACGTCGAGCAATTCCGTGGTCGCATTCGACGAACCGCCGAACCAGTTGGTCACCTTGCCATGCGCGAAGTGCGCGTCCACCGCGCGCGGATGCACCGCCCCGTGCTCGCGAACGAAGGCCAGCACCGCCTGCGCCTGCTGGGCACGCGCCGGGGTCCACACCGTCCGGGCCGTGCGCGGATGCATCAACTCATGGTTCGCCCGCGGCAGGTAGCCGTAGTTGACGAAGAAGTCCTCCTCCAGCGGCAGCTTCGGATAGCGGCGCTCGAGGTCGCCGGCCTGATAGTTCGCCACCCGGTGACGCAGCGTCAGGTCCTGCGCGCGGGCGGGAGCGCGGATGGGATCGGCCTGCACGAAGCCCAGCTTGCCGATCGCTCTCCTCAGCGTGGTCGGCTTGAACAGCGAGCGCGCGACGGCGTAGCGGCGCAGATGTTCCAGGGTGACGTGCATGGCGCGAATGATACCCAATCTTCGCCCGGGCATTTCCCGGGCTCTGGTACATTGTTGCCGATGCTGGAAACCATCGAAGTAGCAACCGCGCCGAAACCGGATGCCGCCGTGATCTGGCTGCACGGCCTCGGTGCCGACGGACACGATTTCGAACCCGTCGTTCCCGAACTCGTGCGGCGTGGCGAGCGGGCCTGGCGTTTCATCTTTCCCAACGCTCCGGTGCGCCCGGTGACCATCAATGGCGGCATGTCCATGCGCGCCTGGTACGACCTCAAGGGGTTGGACCGCAGGGCTGTGGAAGACCTGGCCGGCTTTCGAGACAGCGATGCACAGATCCGGCGACTGATTGCGCGGGAAGGTGAGCGCGGTATTCCGGCAGGACGCATCGTGCTCGCCGGTTTTTCGCAAGGTGCCGCCGTGTCGCTGTATACCGCCCCGCGTTTCCCTGAAGCACTGGCCGGAGTGATGGCCCTGTCGGGTTATCTACCCGCCGAGAGCTCGCTGCGCGCCGAGCGCGCGCCGGCCAATGACGCCACGCCGATATTCATGGCGCACGGCCGGGGCGACGCCGTGCTACCCATGGCTTTGGGAGTGCAGTCGCGCGACTATCTTTCGGCCCAAGGATATGCCGTCGAGTGGCATGACTATCCGATGGCGCACGCGGTGTGCGCCGAAGAGATCGCCGATATCCGCAATTTTCTGTTCCGCGTTTTGCCATAATGCAGGCGAGCCTCGGGCGCGCAAACCCGCGCCGGCGACGGTAACAGCCAGGTGACAGGGTGATTCACGGAGACTAAGCTCACCGCCCCATCATTTTTTTATAAGCGAGATCGCAACGTGGCCACATCCGCTTCAACAAATCGCGCGAAGCTCACTGCTGCGGCGCAACGTCTCCATACGGAAGCGGCGCAGGCCACCACCCGAGCCGAGACCGCGAAGCAGCAGGTGCGCCTGGCCAAGGCCGTACTGAAACGAGCGCGAAAACTCGCCAAAGCCAGCAAGAAAGCCGCCAAACAGGCGAGGAAAAAGGCCAAAGCGGCGCAGGCCGCCGTTCGAACTCCGGCGCAGAAGCCGGCCGCGCCGGGAAAGTCGGCAGCGGGAAAGTCGGCGGCGGCAACGAAGACCGGCGCCAAGTCCGCCGTTCGCAATAAACCCGCTCGGGTCAAGACTGCTCCGGCAAAGTCTGCGCGGATCAAGGCCGCCAAAGCCAAGACCGCAAAGCCAACGACGCGTCGCGCCGCTCCCCCGAAGGCGGCGCCGCCCGCCGCCGTGAAGCGGCGTGCCAAACCTAAGGCGAGCGCCGCGCCGAAACCTGCTGCGCCGGTGAGAGCGATGAAGAAGGCCGCCGCGAAGCCCGCTGCGGCGCCGACCCCGCCGTCGGAGCTCCCGGTAGAGGCGGCCGACAACTCGCCGCCTGCACCCTCCGTCACTGCTGCGGGATGAAGCGCAGCAGGAGGCCGGGAAATAAGGCTTCGACCCCCAGGGCCAGGAGCAGCGATGCCAGGAAGCCGATGATCTGCCCGAGCACCCACAGCACGAAGGCCTTGCGCGTGGCCAAGCCCTGAATTTCGCTGAATCCCATCACCTGCAGCACGATGCTCCAGATCAGGAGCAGGACATATGCGATGAACTGCAGATGGACCAGCAGCACGACAAAGCCCTCGGCATCGGCACGCGGAGTTTCGACGAAGGCCGCCTCTCCTGCGAGCAGCGCGGTCAGCACCCAGATGGCGAGCGAGGCGGCCAACGGCACGCTGCCGTAGGCGAGGACGTGTATGACTTGCGGGGTGGTTGATTTGCCGCCGGCGCGAGCACCCAGGCGACGGTAGATGACCGCCATTAGAAATAAGCTCAGGACACCCGCAACGGCGCCGTAGACAAAGGAATTTCCGAGGATTTCTGCCACGTCGTGATGGGCGCCTGCGCCCTGGGTGCGGTACAGAGCGAGGAAGTTGCCGATGCCCTGAGCCGCAGCCAGGAAGTAGTCGACGAAGCCCACCGGCCGCGCCGCCATATTGCGAAACACGCGCCGGGGTCTTAACCAGACATCTCGCAAGGGTCGAATGGGTTCTTCGGTCGGCAACACCCGAACAGCGTACGCAATCCATGTGACTGACTCCAGCATCACACAGATGACAGCAGACTTTTTCGGGGCTACTCTCACAATGAGTTCGTACGATCTCCCAGGAGAAGATTGACCATGGCAAAGAAGAGCAAGTCGAAGAAACGTCCCGTGGCAAAGGCAAAGCGCCACGCCGCCAAGAAGAGTGTCGCGAAGAAAAAAGCACGACCGGGCAAGGTAAAAGCCAAGAAGGCCGGAAAGGCGAAGGTTGCGAAGAAGGCCGTAAAAGCTGCGCCCAAGAAGGCCAAGCCCAAGGCCAAAGTCGTCGCCAAGAAGAGTGCGCCGAAGCGACCCGCGCCGTCGCCGATGCCGGCGCCCATGGCGGCACCGCCCGCAGCGCCGGTTGCAGAGACGCCGACATCGACGACTCCCAGTACAGAGCCGTTGGCGTTTTAACGATTCGCCGGTGGGTCAGGCGCGCATCAGCCCCTGAAGGGGGCGCGCGCCGCTACTGTCGGGGAATACTCGGGTGGAAAGAGTCCGCGCATCGACGTGCATGTGCTCGTCGAGCACGGCTTTGAATACGCTGCGCAAATCGAGTGTCGGCCGCAAATCGCGGTCATCGAGCAACGCTCCTGGGTTAAGGCCCGGCCAGTCCGCGATCACACGGCCGCCGCGAACCGCGCCGCCCGCGAGAAAGGCGCAGCCGCCGGTCCCGTGATCGGTGCCTCGCGTGCCGTTCATGGCGGCGGTGCGGCCGAATTCGGTCACGACGAGTACGGCGGTCTGCGGCCATAAGGGACCTAAGTCCTCCGCCAGCGCCCGCAAAGCCCCGTCAAGTCCGGCCAGCCGCTGCGCCAGCGCTCCCTGAGCACCGCCTTGGTTGGCATGCGTATCCCAGCCGCTGGCTTCAATGACCGCCACCTCGGGACCGCCTTCGCTGCGCATCAAGGTGGCCGCCATGCGGGCTGCGCCGCCGACCCGATCCGCGGCGGCCGGCTTGACCGCGCCGCCCGGCGCCGCCGCCATCGCCGGAGCGGGGTCGCCCCCCTCGTCGGTGAGCTTCTCGGTCTGCACCGCCTCGCTCAAACGGGCCGAAAACCAATCATCGTGGGAGTAGAGGTCGGCCAACCGCGAGAGTAGTTCCTCATCCACATCCGGGGTTGCCTGGGGCGATTTGGAAATCACCGGCGCATCGCCGCGCAGGATCAGCGGCACGTTCTGGCTGATGGCGACGGCGTGCTCGCCCGCTTTACCCGCACCGGCGCCCGCAGGCAGTGCGGCGAGCGCGCGGTTGAGCCAGCCGTCGGCCGTGCCCAAAGGCCGCGTCAGTCCGTTCTCCAGCACGTTCTGTCCGTCGAAATGCGAGCGGTCGCGGTACGGCGAGGCAACGGCATGGAATACCACCAGCTCGCCGGCGAGGTAGCGCTCATGCAGAAACGCGAAGGAGGGATGCAGGCCGAAGGTGCCGTTCAGTGCCAGCGCACCTTTGGGCGAACCCGGGGCGGCGATCGCGAGCTCCCGGTGCAGGTCCGCGTAGTGGGGGTCGGCGTAAGGGGGCACGGCGGCGAGACCATCCAGTGCACCGCGCAAGATCACCACCACCAGGCGCGCGGACCCCCCGGTGTGGGCAAAAAGTACCCTGGGCAGGGCAGCGCTCAAGCCTAAGCCGCCCGCGCCCAGCAGAAAGCGGCGCCGATCGAACCTTGAGTGGAAGGAGTGCATCGCTATCTCCGCTGAAATTCGGGGCTCATGAGGAGCAGTGCCAGCGCTTGGGTGGAGGAGGTGGCCCGCCGCAGTGCCGTCACGGTTTCAGGGCGCGCGTAGGCCCCCAGGCTCGACGTCGCGACATCCACGGGTTCGAGACCCTGCTCGTATCGGTCCGCCACCCGCGAGGCCCACAGCACCCGATGCATGAGGGCATCCGATCCGTCCCAGGCCTTCGAGGTGTCCGGCCAGCCCGCGGGCGATCCTGGCGTGTATTGGCGCTGTCCCAGAAGATCGAAGCTGTGCAGCACTTCCTCGGGTTGGCGCGGCGAAATGCTCAAGGATCGCAGGGTGGAGAACACGAAATCCTCCGGCGTCTTGAACTTGCGGGCACCGGCATCCCAGGCCTCGGGCGACTCGATCAATGCCGCGTACACCTTCGGCAGGTCGCCGCCGGATTTGAGGAAGGCATTGGCGACGCGCGCGACGGCGGCCGGCGGCGGATCATCGGAGACGAAGTGCCGCACCAGCTTGGTGGCAATGAAATGCGCCGTGGCCGGATGGCGCGCCAGATCGGAAAGCACGGCCTCACCCTGCGCCAGCCCGTCCTCGCGGTAGGTCTTGCCGAGGAAGGTCTTTGCGCCCGGCTCGTGCAGGTTATCGCGAAAATAAAAACGTCCGGGTGTCCCGCCGGCCAGCCGCCCCTTACCGCCGCCGATCGACCATCCGCTGATGATCTCGGCGAAAGCGGTGACATCCGTTTGCGAGTAGCCGCCGTCCACGCCCAAGGTATGCAGTTCGAGAATTTCGCGCGCCAAGTTTTCGTTGATGCCGAACTGACGGACGGGCTTGCCCGAGGCATCCGTTCCCTGCTCAGCAAATGCCCGCCGGGCCTGGCGCCGGGCGGCCAGCTGCGCGAGATCAGAGTCCTTGCCGACCGAATTCTGATTGTCGAGAAAGGCGATCATGGCGGGGTGTTGCTCCACCGCCGTCAAAAGGTCGATGAAGCGGCCGCCGACATGCGGCCGAATCGCCTCGTTCTCCAGAGTGCCGGCGATGCCGGAAACCGCTCCCTTGTCCGCCGACACCGCAAAGTGATTGGTCCAAAAGTGCACCAGGCGTTCCGCAAACGGCCGCGCGGTCAGGGCGGCGCTCTGGGCCCGCGCCAGAACCTGCGCCCGATAGTGGGGGAGGTAGGCATTGCGCACCGGGTTGAACGGCGCTGCGGCGCCGGTCGCTGCCGGGGCTTGCGCCCCCTCGCGCTTCATTTCCTGGGCGTAGTCGCGGGCCGCCTGCACTTCGGCGAAGATCTGATCGGAGGGCGTCAGCGGTGTATTTCCGGCGAGCTCCACCGCCCCGCGGATTTGCGCCATCAGCCAGGCGCGCGGATCGCCGGCGGCGGCGGCGAGATCGCCCGGCCGAGCGCCCAGCCCAAAACGCAGCACGGCTATTTCGGTTTGCATAGAGAGACAACGGCACAGTACCCCGACCGTTGACCCCAAAACTGCCGATCAGCTCACAGGGGGCGGCTGTCCTGCAACTTGCGGCAGGACCTCATCGAAACACGCCCAGCTCGGCGCCGCGGAGGTCCAAATGGTGGCGGCAGGCCGGGCGATCTCGGGATCATCCAGAGTGCCGGCGCGCACGAACACAAGGTGCGGCCGGGCCTCGGCTTGGCTGAACATCTGGGTGCCGCACCGGGGACAGAAGCGCCGGTGCATGACGCTGCCGCTGTCGGCCACACTCTCGTAGTCGCGAAGCTCGCCTTCCACACTCACCTTATCGCTCGGAAAGCAGACGTTGACCGTGCCGCTCCCTGCGCCCAAGTATTGGCAGAGCCGGCACCAGCACACGCGGGTTGCGAGGGGCGCAGCGCTGATCGAAAAGCGCACGGCGCGGCACAGGCAGCCTCCGGTAATGTCCATCTCGATTTCCCCTACTGAATGGGCCATAGAAAGTGCACGGCGAACACGACGGCGATGACGGCAATGATGACATTGAGGGCGACGCCGACCTGGGTCCAATATCCGGGGGGCACCACCGCGGGGTCCAAGTCTCTGGCGACCTGGCGGAATTGCCGCGCGGAAATCAATGCAACCGCCGCACCCAGCAGCAGCAGCAGGACCCCGAGGCCGAGCGAGAAACCGCGCTGCGATCCCGTCACCGGCTGGTGCGCCACCACTTGTAGAAACAGCCCAAAGCGTTCCACCACGAAACCGAAACCCATCAAGGCGATCGCGCTGCGCTGCCAGGCGAGAAGCGTGCGTTCGGCGGCGAACAGCACGCGAGGATCTGCCGTGTAACTCATACATTGCCTCCACGTCCCGGCTGGTGATCTCCCGGCGAGGGCGTTATTCTTGAAACGCCGGCGTACCCGTCAACGGCGGGAAAGCCAAGGCGTTTGGTTACCTATCCAATACTACAAAACTTGGTCGCCATCATGAATCAGCGCAAATGGTCAATTGCGGTTTGCGGTTTGGCATTCGCGCTGTCGACGATCCTTGCGGCCTGCGTGGTTGCTCCCGACCAGCGACATTATGCCGGCGGGGTGGTCATGGTTGCGCCCCCGCCGCCGCGTGTCGAGACCATGGGTGAACCGCCGACGCCGGGATTCGTGTGGTTGAGCGGTTATTGGGGCTGGGTCGGCGACCGATACGAATGGACGGCGGGTCACTGGGAAGCTCCTCATCCCGGACGGCACTGGGTCGCGCACCAGTGGGTGCGCCAGGGTGACGGCTGGCGCATGAAGCCCGGACACTGGGAGCGCGGCTAAGGTCCCACGCCCACCAACCCTAGCGTGGGACAAAGGCATCGGCGCCGGTCTTGATTATCAATGCGATGACGATGGCGATGAATGCGACACGGACGAATTTGCTGCCGTGCTTCATCGCCGTATTCGCGCCGAGCACACTGCCGGAGGCATTGCAGACGCCGAGGGCCAACCCTAGGACCCAGTGAATATCGCCATGAATGCCGAAGAACAACAGCGCGCCCGCATTGGTGGCCATATTGATGGTACGGGCGCTGGCCGAGGCGTGCAGAAAATCGAATCCATACAGGCGGATGAACAGCAGCATCAGAAAACTTCCGGTGCCCGGCCCGAAGAATCCGTCGTACAGACCGATGCCGGCGATGGACGCCAGTGCGAGAAGCCCAAGGCGCCGTGAAAACTCGATGGGCGCATGACGCGCGCCCATGTCCTTGTACCGCAGCACGTACAGCAGCACGGCCGTCAACATGAAGGGCACGAGGGGCCGGAACAACGCCGGAGAGACCGAGCTCACCAGCCGCGCACCCGCGAGCGCCGCGACGAACGCGAGGGCCGCGGCGGGTAGGAGCGGGCGCCAGGGGATCCGCACCACGCGCCGGTAGCGGAGCACCGCGCTGCTCGCGCCGCAGATGCTGCCGAGCTTGTTCGTCCCCAAGAGCGCCGGCGGCGCGGCCGAGGGATAGCCTGCAAACAGGGCGGGCACCTGGATCAAACCTCCGCCGCCGACGATGGCGTCGATGAAACCGGCGACGAAGGCTGCGCACAGGACGAAGCCTAAAGTGGCAAAGCTTCCGCCTAACGCGATTGCGGCCAGAGCGTGCTCCCATGAATGTCGCGCAGGCGTCCGTCGCCGCCGGCGTCGAACCAATACTCGATCAGGCGGAAGGATATGGATTGCCGCGGAGGCAGCAACGTACCGTTCGAGGCGAGATCGGCGCGCGTGAACCAGCGCGCGTCCTCCAATTCCTGATCCCGCAGCCGCACCTCGGTGTTCACGGCATGCGCGGTGAACCCGAGCATCAGCGAGGCCGGGAAGGGCCAGGGCTGCGAGGAGTGATATTCGATGCGGTCGACTTCGATGCCTGTTTCCTCGAATACCTCGCGCGCCACCGCATCTTCGAGGGACTCTCCCGGCTCGACGAAGCCGGCGATGGTGGAGTAGCGCCCCACCGGCCAGCTTGCCTGGCGTCCCAACAGGGCCCGTTCGCCGTCGTCCACCAGCACGATGATCGCCGGATCGATGCGCGGGAACTGTTCATGGCGGCAGGCTGGGTCGCTGCACACCAGCACGTGCCCGCTCTTGGCGGGCACCGTTCTCGCACCGCATGTGCCGCAAAAGCGGTGCCGCCGCCTCCAGGAAATAATGGCGCGGGCGTAGCCCAAGAGTCCCGCCTCATCGATGGGGAGCACCGCGGCCAAGATGCGCAGATCCTCGAACCGCGTTGCCGGCGGCAGGGTCGGCGGCTCGCTCGATTCGATCTCGTACGCGAAGAAACTGGTGTCGCCGAATCGGCCGAGAAGAATCAAGTCGTTGCTGTTGCGCCGTTCGGGCGGAATGTCAGACAGCCCGAGGTACGCGGCGCGCGGGGCGTCGCCCTCGGCGATGAGACTGCGCGAATTCCACACCGGTATGATCCGGCTGCGCTCATCGGCGAGCGCGGCGGCGAACCACGCAGGATCCTGCCGCAAATGGGCGGCACGGTCCAAGTAGGGACCGGCGAAAATATTCCTTTGCTGCACGCCGTGATTCTAGCAGGGCGCCGCCGCGACCGGACCGCAGGCGCCGCAGCCCACCTTGTGTTTGGCCAATAGGTCGCGCAGCCGGACTCCGCCGCACACGGCGCAGCGAGAGATGGCGACTTCGTCGTGCCGCGTGAGCGCGAGCAGAAGGAACCACGCATGCTCGAAGGAAATGCCGGCGGGTGCGTGCAGGTCCAAGTACGCCTCATAGGCCTGACAGAGCAGGGTGCCCGACTCCAACGAGCCCACGCGATAGCGCGGCTCGAGCCCCGTGTCCGTGCCGCGCAACAGGCCGTACATGACGTACAGACTGGCCAGTTGCGCCGATTGAAAATTGAGCTCGGAGTTGCGGAAGAAAAAGGCGGCCTGACGCGGCGACTTGCCTCGATGCCTGAACACACGCCGCGCATCGTGGTCGAGCACGTAGCTGCGGTACAGCTTGCGGATGCGATCGTCGCTCAAGCCCGTCCACTGACGGATGGTGAAGGTGCGCGCTTCGTGGCGAATCAAACGCAGCGCAAGATCCAGGCGCTGCCGGTCCCTCGTGTAGCGATCATCAGACACTCTCATGTTCGCCTCCCTCATTTTCGTGCGGTTTCGGTCTCAAAAAGAATTTGACAGAAATTAATCACAAAGTTAGCTTGCTTGCCAAGTGATTCCGGTGTGTGATTTCGTCCTGTTTGCGGCGAAATTCGCCGGGCGCGCTCAAACCCCGGATATATATGGAAATTGTCGGGAGGCGGTCATGCAGGATGCAATCGTCGGCGGCTGGGCGGGGAACTCGCATTGGTCGGCCGGGAATCTGGGGTCGCTGCGCGACCTGAATCATCAGTTCCTGGATCTGGCCGCCGCGCGCGGCCGCGGCTGGGAGGCCGGTGCCGGCGTGCCGTTGGAGCTGGCCCTACGGGTGGCCCCGCTCTCCGCCTTGCAGCGCGAGGCCGCCGCGAGTTGCCCCTACGCACTGTTCGATCTGCGCTTTCAGGACGGCGGATACTGGCGCCGACGCCTGCAGAACTCGGGTGACTGGCGCGTCGCGGACGAGTCGATTGCCGACGACGATACGGTGAGCTTCGTGCGGCTGGCGCTCTTCTATTCGTGGCACATCTGCTCGAGCGCGAGCATCACGGCCCAGCTGCTCCTGGGGATGAACGGCGATGCGGCCGCGGAATTCCGCCGAATCACCGTCAATCAATTGCCCCCTCTGGCGGTCACCGAGGCGGCCAACCTGTCCGCGAGATGGAGCGAGTGCACCGCCTTTTGGAGCGCCCTCACGGCGGCCGCGTCGCGCGCCGACCCCGCCGCGCTGCGGAGGGTCCAGCTCCACGGCCTGCAACTCGCCGCCGCGGCGCGGTTGCCCCAACGAGGCTGACATGGCCGCGGCGATGATTGGCATTGCGGCCGGGGCCTCGCGAGGTTTAGGCTACGCGGTTCCTATGAAAGCCCTAGTCCTTCGCCAGCTCACCAAGATTTACAAGAACGGGATCCACGCGCTCAAGGCCATCGACCTGACGGTCGACGAGGGGGATTTCTTCGCGCTGCTGGGACCGAACGGCGCCGGCAAGACCACGGCGATCGGCATCGTCACCTCGCTCGTCAACAAGACCAGCGGCATCGTCGAGGTGTTCGGCCACGACATCGATCGGGAACTGGAAACGGCCAAATCCTGCATCGGCCTCGTGCCGCAGGAAATCAATTTCAACATGTTCGAAACGTGTTTCACCATCGTCGTCAATCAAGCCGGGTTCTATGGGATACCGCGGCCGCTGGCAAAGCAACGCGCGGAGAAGTATCTCAAGCAACTGCAATTGTGGGATCGGCGGAACTCGATCGCGCGCTCGCTGTCCGGGGGTATGAAGCGGCGCCTGATGATCGCGCGCGCCTTGATGCACGAACCGAAGCTGCTGATCCTCGACGAACCCACCGCGGGCGTCGACATCGAGATCCGCAGATCCATGTGGGAATTCCTGCGCAACATCAACGATGCCGGCACCACCATCATTCTCACCACGCACTATCTGGAAGAAGCCGAGAATCTGTGCCGCAATGTCGCGATCATCGAGGGGGGCAACATCATCGAGCGCGACACCATGGCCAATGTGCTGCGCAAGCTGCAGACCGAGGTTTTCGTGTTCAACCTGCGCGACGAGCGCAGCGCGGCGCCGCACTTGTCGGGATTCACCGCCGTGCTCTCCGACGGGCATACGCTGGAAATCGAAATGTCCAAGACGCAGAGCCTGAACGACATTTTCGCGCAACTGTCGGCGCAGGGAATCGCGGTCACCAGCATGCGCAACAAGGTCAACCGGCTGGAGGAATTGTTCATCCGTCTGGTCGACGGCAGCGCCGCCGCCCAACGCGCCTCGGCCGCGGCTACTTCGGCCGGCGCAGGATCCGCGGCCGTGCCGGTTTCCTGATCATGTCGCAATCGCGCGCCATGGCCGAATGGGTCGGCTTCAAAACCATCATCATCCGGGAATTCAGCCGCATCGTGCGCATCTGGGGCCAGACGCTCGTGCCCCCTGCGGTCACTGCCACACTGTACTTCATCATCTTCGGCAGCCTGATCGGCCGCCGCGTCGGCCAGGTCGGCGGTTTCGACTACATGCAGTTCATCGCGCCCGGCCTCATCATGATGACCGTGATCACCAATTCCTACGGCAATGTGGTGTCGTCGTTCTTCGGCGCCAAGTTCGGCAAGCACCTCGAGGAAATGCTGGTCGCGCCTCTGCCCAACTGGCTGATCGTCGCCGGCTACGTGGGGGGCGGGATGCTGCGCGGTGTCTTGGTGGGAGCCGTAGTGACACTCGTGTCGCTGTTCTTCACGCGTCTGCAAATTACGCACATTTTCGCGGTCATTTCCGCGGTGCTGCTCACCAGCATGGTGTTCGCGCTGGGCGGACTGCTCAATGCGTTGTTCGCCAAGAACTTCGACCACATCTCCTGGTTCCCGACTTTCGTTCTCCAACCGCTCACGTACCTGGGCGGCGTCTTCTACTCCATCACCATGCTTCCGGGCTGGGCGCACGTCGTCTCGCGCGGCAATCCCATCCTGTACATGGTCAGCGCGTTCCGCTACGGATTTCTAGGCACTTCGGACGTCGATTTGCGGCTTGCCTACGGGATCATGATCGGCGCGGCCGCCGGCATGTTCGCCCTGACGGTCGCACTGTTGAATCGCGGCACGGGCACCCGCGAGTGAACACCGAACCGCGACTCGAGGAGTCACAGAGAATCATGCCAGCCGCGCCAAATTGTTCCGTCGTGCCGCTGCGCCTTGCCGGGGCGCTGACCGCCTGCGTGCTGAGTACTGCGACATTGTGCGCCGCCGCTGCTCCGGCAACGGATTCGGCAAACATCGAGGGCTTCTCCGCGGCTGCCGCCGATGCCGAGGCGCAGCTCGAGCAGCGATTCGATGCCGACCTGTCGGCGGCCGCATTGCGCGCGTGGATGGAGCAGATGTCCTCCGAGCCGAATCATGTCGGGTCGGCTCACGACAAGGCGAACGCGGAATTCCAGCTGCAGAAATTTCGCGAGTGGGGCTGGGACGCATCCATCGAGACCTTCTCGGTGCTCTATCCGACGCCGCGCACGGTATCCGTGGAACTGGTCGCGCCGACGCACTTTGTCGCGCGCCTCACCGAGCCGCCGATTGCGGGCGACCGCACATCCTCGAAGACTCGCGATGAGCTGCCGGCCTACAACGTCTATGGCGCCGACGGCGACGTGACCGCGGAACTGGTGTACGTCAACCAGGGAATGCCCGATGATTACGCGGAACTGGAGCGGCGCGGCGTCAGCGTCAAGGGGCGCATCGTACTGACTCGCTACGGCGGCGGCTGGCGCGGCCTGAAGCCGAAGCTGGCCTATGAACACGGCGCCGTGGGCTGCTTGATTTATTCCGATCCCCGCGACGACGGCTACGGCAAGGGCGATACCTACCCCAAGGGCGGCTACCGGCCCCCCGACGGCGTACAGCGCGGTTCGGTGCAGGACCTCGTGTTGTATACCGGCGATCCGCTGACTCCCGGCGTGGGCTCGACGACGGGCGCCCCGAGACTTGCGATCCGGGATGCCAAAACCATCCTGAAAATCCCAGTGTTGCCGATTTCCTACGCGGCGGCGGAGCCGCTGTTGGCCGCGCTCGGGGGCGGCGTGGCCCCGCCCGGCTGGCGCGGCGGATTGCCGCTCACCTATCACGTGGGGCCGGGCCCGGCGAAGGTGCACCTCAAAGTGCTCTCCGACTGGAACCAGAAAACGCTGTACGACGTCATCGCCGTGCTGCGCGGCGCCCAAGAACCCGATCGATGGATCATTCGCGGCAACCATCACGATGGCTGGGTGTTCGGCGCCACCGACCCGCTGGCCGGCCAGGTCGCGTTGATGGCGGAGGCCAAGGCGATCGGCCGGCTATACAAGGAAGGCTGGCGGCCGCGCCGCACCCTGGTGTACGCGAGCTGGGACGGCGAAGAGCCCGGCCTTCTGGGCTCCACCGAATGGGCCGAAACGCACGCGGCCGAGCTCAAGGCCAAGGCGGCTCTGTACGTCAACTCGGACACCAACGGCAGAGGATTTCTCGACGTCGAAGGCAGTCACGGGTTGCAGCATTTCGCGAGCGAAGCGGCGCGCGACGTGAAGGATCCGGAAACCGGGGTCAGCGTCCTGGCGCGTGCCCTGGCGAAGGCACACGTCGCCGATTATGAATCGGAGGCTCACGGCGGCGCGGCCGGGCGCGAAGGTGCAAGCGCCGACCTCAAGCTCGGCGCGCTCGGCTCCGGTTCGGACTTCACCCCGTTCCTCCAGCATCTGGGGGTGAATTCCCTGAACTTGGGCTTCGAGGGAGAGACCGATTACGGCGTCTATCATTCCGCCTATGATTCATTCGATCACTTTCGACGCTTCGTCGATCCGACCTTCGAGTACGGCGTGGCGCTCGCCAAGGTCGCGGGCCGGTTGGTGCTTCGGGCCGCGCAGGGTGAGTTGCTGCCGGCTCGCGAAAGCGACTTCGCCGCCTCGATCGCGGAATACGCCGACGAACTGCACAAGCTCGCCGACGGCATGCGGGTGAAGACGCGCGCCCTGTCCAAATTGCTGGATGACGGGGCCTTCAAATTGGCGGCGGATCCCGAGAGGCCGCGCGCGCCGCCGCCGCAGACGAAGGAGGTTCCCTACCTCAGTTTCGCCGTACTCGACAACGCCGTGGCGAAGCTCGAACAAAGTGCGAAGGCGTTCGACAAGGAATACTCGCGGCTGCAAGCCGGCGAAAACACGGGCGCCGATGCGGGCCGGGAACGGATGAACGCCACGCTGACGGACCTCGAGCAAGCCTTGACCGATCCGAACGGCCTGCCGGGCCGCGACTGGTATCGGCATATGATTTATGCGCCGGGCCTGTATACAGGCTACGGCGTGAAGACGCTACCCGGCATCCGCGAGGCCATTGAGGAGCGCCGCTGGGAAGAGGCAGATAGATACATAGGGGTGGTCTCGCGCGCGATCAGCGCCTACAGTGAGCGTTTGGATCGCGCCATTGCAGTTCCTTAGGGGCCTGTCCGCTACCTTAAGCAGGCGGGTCCCACAGTCAAAGTCCAGGCAATTTCAAGGAGACGAACGATGACCGACGAAAAGCAGCAAAAGTTCACCGCCAAAGTACGCCGCGGTCTGGTGTGGGTGCATTCGGTCGCGGGCGCCGAACTCGCCAAGAAAAAGGCGGAGGCGACCGGCGTCAGGATCGAAGGGTTCACCGCCGCCGAACTCGCAGACGTCGAGTCCGCATTGACGTGGATCGCACAGAACAAGGAAACGAAGAGTACCGAGCCCGCGGCCTAGGGTTTCCCCGGATTCGCGGCGGTACCGTTGCGGGCCGCCGCGAACCTGCGCGCGCTGCGAGACTTAGGACTGCGATACACTAGTGCAATGGCCCGCAAACGCTCCCTAGTCGTCGACGACTCGAAGTCGGCCCGCGTCATCTTGAGCCGCATGCTCGAGAAATACGACATTGAAGTCGACATGGCCGAGTCGGCCGAGCAGGCCATCGAGTACCTCAAGACCAATCGCCCCGACGCGATATTCATGGACCACTTGATGCCGGGCATGGACGGATTGCAAGCCGTGCAGGCCATCAAGGGCAATCCGCAGACGGCCATGATCCCGATCATGATGTACACCTCGCAGGAAGGCGAGCTGTATGTGGGGCAGGCGCGCGCCCTGGGTGCGATGGGTGTACTACCCAAGCAGGTGCGCCCGGTCGACGTGTCGAAGGTATTGTACGAATTACATCTGCTGCCGGACCGGCGCGACATGACCGAATCCGCGCTGGCGCCGGTGGAACTGGTGGGCGGCGCAGCTACGCCCACAGGGCCCGCGGCCCCCGCACGCGCGGCCGCGTCCGCATCCGTCGATTGGGGGCGCCGGATCGAAGCCGCGATCAAAGATCAATCGGTGGACGTGCGGCGCTTCATCGTCGCCACCCTCGATAGCTTCGCGTCGCGCATCGTGAGCGATGTGCGCGACTCGATACCCGCGCCGACATTGGAATTCCCGCCGACGCCGACACGCGCGGCGCGGCCCAGATGGCCCTGGGCCTTAAGTGTAGCGGTCGCGTGCCTCGCGGCGGCGGTGCTCGCTGCGGGCTGGCTGAAAACGCGCGACGATTTGGCGAAGTCGCGCGCCGAAATCACCGTCTTGACGTCGGCGAATACCGAATTGCAGCATGCCCGCTCGGAACTGTCGGCGACGGTCAGGGACCTCACCGCCGCGCTGTCGGCGGCATCCGCGGGCATTCTGGCCGCACCCGCAACCGGCGCCCCCGGCGCACCGCTCGCGCCGCGTATCGAACTGGTGCCTTACGGAGAGATTCCATTCGACCGCGGACGTCTCGACGTACTGCGCGAGATGCTCACCAAACTCGAGGCGCAGGGATTTCACGGAGTGCTGAAGATCACGAGCTTCGCGGGACTGTTCTGTCTCACCGGCAACACCGCCGAAGGATTCACGCCGGCGCTCCCGAACGTACCCTTGGGCAAATGCGATTCGATCGGCAACCCGTTCGAAGATTCCCTGTCGGGTCAGCAGCGGCAATCGCTGGCGTTCGCGAATTTGATCGCCGGAATGCGCCAGCGCACCGGGGGTGCGATCACCGTCGCGATCGAAAATGCCGGCAGCGGCCGCCCCAGCACGGCGTATCCGGCGCGTGCCGAGTCGATCACGGCGGCGGAGTGGAATCGCGCGGCTGCCGCCAACAATCGCGTCGAGTTCGCGGCCGAAAGCAGCCCCGGCCAGTGACCCGGAGGCCGGCGCACCGCTACTTTAAGTTCAGAAGGCGACTCTGAAGAACGCTTCGGGACCTTTGGAACTCAGGTCGAAGTACCCCGAGGTCGTGGTCTGCCGCGAATCAATGTCCGCTTTCGCCGAGGTGTAGCCCAGCGCGAACGATATATTCGGCCGATACCGGTACAGAGCCGCGAATTCATAGAATTCCACGGTACCGGTGAGATGATCGATGGCGGCTTTGAAGTATTGCGCCCGGCCATCGAGGTAGAACCGCTTGCTGATCACGTAGGTTGAATCGAGACCGATGGTCGGCAGCGGACCCGCTTGATTTTCTGTTTGATACACATGCCGAGTTGCCGTGGCGACGCGCGCGCTGGCCGAGAGGTCCGTGTCATTGACGCCGAAGGTCGCGGCCAGCTCGAATGTCTCGCGATGGATGAACGAGTATTCGTAGCTGATGCCGAGCGAGCGCAAACTCAAGATGGTCTCGACGGGATCCGCCACTTGCAGGACCGCGTCGCGAAATACGATCGGGCTCGTCAAGGTAGTCTCGCCCGTGCGATCCAAGGTGAAGTAATCGAAGCGCAGCCGGTGACGCTCGCCGACCCGCACCATGGCCTGAAATTTGACCTCGAAATCCGAACGATCGAGCCCTAAGTCGTTCTCCGCTTCGATGGGCGTGCCGGGCAGTCCGGCGGTCGAGTCGAATCGCATGTTGGTCGTGTTCGACAGATATTCGGCCCCGAGCGAGAGCCGGACGCGTTCGTCGGTGGGGCTTAGATAGTCGTCCGCACGCGCCGGGGCCGCGACCTGCACAAGGGCCGCGATGAGCGCAAGGTTCAGCACGGCGTTAGCCTTATTGATCATGTCGGTCTCCTCAAAATCAATTGATCCGTCGCGGCGCGCCGTGTGGCACCCGGCAAGGAGGGTTCGATGCGCGACAGCACGTGAGCCGCGGCGGCGCGCCAGCCGGTGAGCTTACCGCCGTAGATGCCCAGCACCCGCGGATTCGGTTCGCGGTCGGTGGTGAAAATGGTCTCCCGCGACCGGTCGAATGCCGCTTGACTGGCGGCCGGTAAAACGCGCAATCCAGCGAACCGCTGCGTGATGTCCTCGCGTCCCAGGTTTCTGAAAGCCGGGAAATAATGATGCGCGACGGCGAGCAGGTATTCCTCTTCCGCAGGCAAGGGCTGCACCTTTCCCGCATCGCCGTGGTAGGGCGTCTCCGTGGTGCCGATCAAGGTCGCGCCGTGCCACGGCATCACGAAAACGGCGCGGCCGTCGGTGGGGCTCTCGACATAGTAGATGCCGGCGGTTACGCCCGCGGGCAGGACGATGTGCGTGCCCTGCACGAGATCGACGTCCGGGATCGAGATGGCCGGCCGGATGACACCGGCCACCTGCGGGGCCCATGGGCCCGCGGCATTGACCAGCACGCGGGCAGCGCACTCCACCGCGGCGCCGTCTTGCGCGTACGCCACCATGACGCCGTCGCCGGTCAGAGTCGCACCCGTGAAACTTGCGGGCATCGCGATCTCGGCGCCCAACGACAGCGCCGACTGCACCACCGCGCGGGTGAGCAGGGCGTCATCCGTCTGCGCGTCGTGGTAGCGGATGACGGCATCGAGATTGCGCGTCTCGAGACCGTCGAGCGATGACCATTCGCGCCGCGGCACCGCGCCGAAGCGGGTACTGGCATCGAAGCCGCCGAGCAGCGCGTACATCCACAATCCGAGCTTGAGCTGCCAGGGCCGGCGTCGAGTGTCGCGATAGACCGGAAGAAAGAAGGGCTTGAGTTCGACGAGTTCCGCCGCGATTCGCAGGTGAATGGCGCGCTCGCGCAGGCTCTCGCGCACCAGCGCGAACTGACCGGATTCGAGATAGCGCAATCCGCCGTGAATCAATTTGCTCGATCGGCTGGAGGTGCCGCTCGCAAGACCCAGCCGCTCGATGAGCAGTGCACTGTGACCCGCCGCCACCGCGGCCTGCAATACCCCGGCTCCGTGAATGCCGCCGCCGACGATGACTACATCGTATTGTTTCATTGACCTTGAGCTTTCGAGTTTCCGCTAGGATGCGTGAATACGCAGGACTCTTCCAGGCGCTTCGCGCCGAAACTACGGGGTCGACCCCGTCCGCTAGTTGTCGCCATTTGCAAACAGTCTTGGGAATTTTCGCTGCACATCCCGCGCTACGCATACGGCGCACTCGTCCTAGCCTTCGCGCTTTTCCTCGAATTGCAGCACCGGCGCGCCGGAGGTGACTTCGATCTCGCCGTCGACGATGGCGCCCTTGGCGATGGCGATGGTTCGAGCGCTGACCTTGCCGCGGATCACCGCGGTGTAGCCGATTTCCAATTTGTCCCGGACGTTGAGACCTCCGGTGATCTTGCCGGCGACGATGGCCTGCTCCGCCTGGATGAATCCGTGCCAGGATCCGGTGGCGGACAAATTGAGGCCGCCCTGCAATTCACCGTCGCCGTGCACCTCTCCGGACACCACGAAATGTCCGGCGCCGCGGATGTTGCCGACGAACACGGACTCGGCGCCGATGAAAGTCGGGGTGCCCCAACTGCCTTCCAAAAATCGCCGTTTCTGTGCGCTCATGGGCGTTCATTATCCTAATCAGGGCGGATCGTGATGTGACGAGCTTGGCGTCGCCGCGACATTGCGAATCGACGTAGAATGCAGATCTCAGAGAAATCTCGCGCGAGTACGAAAATGGTCACGAACAAGGCGGTCTTGAGTCTAGGTTTGGCAGTGGTGCTGACTTTAAGCGCCTGCAGCCGCCAGCAAAGCGATTGGGAAAAGACCCGGACGGCGAACACCGCGGACGCCTATGAGCTGTTCCTGAAGAAGTATCCGACAGGTGAATTCACCGCACAGGCCAATGCGCGCATCAAGGAACTCTACGAAGAACGCGACTGGCAAAAGGCGCGCGATACCGACACTCAGGAGGCCTATCAAGCGTTCCTGAAGCAGTATCCCGAAGGAAAATGGGCGGAAGAAGCGCGTATCCGCGTGGAGAACTTCACCCTCGCCCAGGCCCCGCCGAACGCGTCACCCGGCGGGTCGGAGACCGCCAATCCCCCCGGCAGTCCCGCCGCCGGCGCCGCTGCTGCCGGCGCTGCTGCTGCCGCGGCAGGGGCTGCCACCGCACCATCCGCCACCGCCCCACCGCCCGCCACCGTGCCTCCGGCTGCGCCCAAAAGTGCCGCCAAGCTTGCGGTCAAGGCGGGTGCCTACGGCATTCAGCTCGGCGCGTTCAAGTCGAGCGCCGATGCCGCCAATCGGCGCTGGGCGCATTTGACCAAGGAATACCCGAAACTTCTGGCGGGACTGTCGCCCACGGTGTCGCCGAAGAAAGGCGCCTCAGGAACCCTGTACCGCCTGCAGGTCACGGGGCTCACCGAGAAACACGCGCGCGCGCTTTGCAAGAGCCTCAAGGCGAAGTCGCAGGGTTGCGTGCTGACACGGGCACCCACGGGCGGTGCGCGTCACCAGTGACAATTCTTGTCAGTCAGCGCGGTCTAGGCCTCACCCTAACTAGCTGAATTTATTGAATTTAGCACTTGGCATGCCATTTGCTTGATTCCTGGCGTGGGCATGCAATCGCAAATCGTCGCATTGTTGGTGCCGCAGGGCAGCCAACGGGCAACCTTGCTGGTACGCCGTGGTAATGGCCAGTTTGCGCTCGAAGGAATCGACGCCCGGGTGGCTTCCGCCACGCGGGTCGCCGCGAGCTGGTTTCGCCAAGGCGCTCCGATCGTGGACCCGGCCACCCGTGCGGTGGTCGGCTACGAAGTGACGGAGGTGCCCGCCGCTTAATTTCGAGTGTTTCCCTCCCTAGTGTCAATCTTGGCGCCGCGCTTTAGCTTCCCCCGCTCGCGGCGCTTTTTTTTTGCGCTACTCATGCATGAATATCCGCCTGGTCGAGCAGGAAGGCGTATTCCATCGCGATCTCGCGATAGCGCTGAAAGCGGCCCGACTTGCCGCCATGTCCGGCCTCCATGTCCACGTGCAGCAGCAGCGCGTTGTCATCGCTCTTGAGGGCCCGCAGCTTGGCGACCCACTTGGCGGGCTCGTAGTACTGCACCTGGCTGTCCCAGAGTCCGGTCGTCACGAACATGGCCGGATAGCGCTGCGCCCGCACATTGTCGTAGGGCGAGTACGACAGCATGTAGTCATAGTCCTCGCGGTCGTTGGGGTTGCCCCACTCGTCGTACTCGTTGGTGGTGAGCGGGATGCTGTCGTCCAGCATGGTGGTCACCACGTCGACGAAGGGGACCTGAGCGACGATTCCCCGGTAGTCGCCGGGACTCAGGTTCGCGACCGCCGCGACGGCCATGCCGCCCGCGCTTCCGCCCATCGCGAACACCCTCTCCTTGCCGGCGTAACCTTCCGCTACAAGAAAGCGAGTGACGTCGATGAAGTCGGTGAACGAATTCATCTTGTTGAGTTTCCGCCCCAAGTCGTACCAGGCGCGCCCCATTTCCTGGCCGCCGCGCACATGGGCGATGGCATAGACGAAGCCGCGGTCGATCAGACTCAGGCGGGCCGACGAGAATACGGGGTCGGTGGACAGGCCGTACGCACCGTAGGCGTATTGCAGCAGCGGCGCGCCGCCGTCGCGCAGGAATTCCTTGCGATACACCAGCGACACGGGAATCTGCGTCCCGTCGCGCGCCGGCGCGAACAGGAATTGCGTTCGATAATTCGCGGGATCGAAACTGCCGACCACCGGGTCGCGCTTCAACAGGATCTTCTCGCGGGTGCGCACGTTGTAGTCGTAGATGGTGGTCGGTGTCGTGAGCGAGGAATACGCGTAGCGCAGAAGTTCGGTATCCGCCTCCGGATTGATCGACAGCGAGGTGGCGTAGGCCGCCTCGTCGCTGTCGATGAAGAACTCATCGCCGCTCCCCGCTTCGGCGCCGCCGCCTTCCCCCGCGGGTTTGATGCAGATCTTGGCGAGGCCGCCGGTGCGCACCGACACGGCGAGGAACCGGTCGAACACGTCGAAATCCTCGATGAACGTGTCCTCGCGGTGCGCGACCACGTCGCTCCACGCGGTGCGGTCGGCTTCCCGGCCGATCGGCACCCGCATCAGGCGAAAATTGCGCGCCTGCCAATTGGTTCTGACGATGAAGTCGCCGCCGCGATGTTCCAGCTGGTATTCGTGATCGCGCTCGTGCGGCCGGAAGGTCTTGAACTCGAGCTTGGGATCGCCGGCTTCGGCGTACCGCCATTCCGATGACACCGTGCTCTCCATGTGGATGAACACGAAGCGTTCCGACTTGGATTTGGACACGCCGGTGTAGAAAGTCTTGTCGTTTTGCTCGAACGCAAGCGCATCGTGCCGCGGATCCGTGCCGAGCACGTGCTTCTTGACGTAAAGGCCGAGCAGAGTTTCCGGGTCCTTTTCGACGTACAGCAGCGTGCGGTCGTCGTTGGCCCAAGCGAGATCGGCCTCGACGTCCGGAATCGCCACCTCGAGAATCTCGCCGCTGCGCAGATTCTTGAAGCGCAAGGTGTACTGGCGCCTCCCCACGGTATCCTCGCAAAACGCGAGCCAGCCGCCGCCCGGCGAGACTTCGAGCGCGCCGATCCGATAGTAGTCGTGCCCAAGCGCGTGGCTGTTGGCGTCGATGAGAATTTCCTCGGGTGACGCCGTCCCAAAACGGCGCACGAATATCGGGTGTTCCTTACCCGGCTCGAAGCGGGTGTGGTACCAGTAGCCGCGTTTCAAGTACGGCACGCTGGAATCATCCTGCTTGAGCCGCGCGACGATTTCTTCGTACAGCGCGTCCTCGAAGGGTTTGGTCATCGACATGCGGTGCTCGCGGTACGCATTCTCCGCCGCGAGGTAGGCCAGCACTTGCGGGTTCGCGCGTTCGTCGTCCCGCAGCCAGTAATAGGGATCCGTTCTGACGCCATGCGGCGAAGCGACGGGGTGCGGCCGCGCCGCCGCGATGGGGGGGTTGCTCAATCAGGCGCTCCAAATGATGGCTACTTGTCCTCGGGTCGGGCGGGAGTATAGTCAGCCAGGGGACTCACGTGGCTGCGAGCGCGACGGCTTCCTTGGGGGGAACTATGCAGACCGTCAACCAATTGCTCAAAAACAAGGGCACCGAGGTTTTCTCCGTGGGGCCGCAGGATTCGGTTTTGCACGCCATCGAGGTCATGGCCACCCGGCACGTGGGCGCGCTCCTGGTCATGAGCCAGGGATCGCTGGTCGGGATCATCTCCGAGCGCGACTATGCGCGTAAGGTGATATTGAAGAACCGCTCCTCGCATGACACGCCGGTGAGCGACATCATGACGGCATCGCCGGTCAGCGTGGCACCGGAGGATACGGTGCATCACTGCATGCAGCTCATGACCGAGGGACGATTTCGGCATTTGCCGGTGGTGAAGGGCGGCCGGGTGGTGGGAATGCTATCCATCGGCGACCTGGTCAAGGCCGTCATGCAGGAGCAAACCGAGCACATCGAGCAGCTGGAGCGGTATATCGCAGGCTGAATCGGCGCGGAACCCTTGCGGCGGGACGCGGCGATTGACGGTAACCGCCACCTCGGTATCATGAGCCGCATACACAAGGCGCGCCCGACGGCGCTTGCCCCAACCTGGCGCCGGACTATTGCGGCGCCTAGAACCGATTTAAGTTATTGTTTTCAAAAGGCTTTGCAGGGTACTGCCGAGCAGGCTTGAGGTTGGGCGCTTTATGGCGATCGAAGACGGAACAAAGCTCACATCGAGCCGCGGCGGCGGAGATCCGCGTATGGAGGATTGGGGACTGTACCGATCCGCCTATGAGAAGGACTCCTGTGGATTCGGCCTGATCGCGAGTCTCGACGATCACGCCAGCCATTGGGTGCTGCAGACGGCCATCAGCTCGCTCAACCGTCTGACTCACCGAGGTGCCATCGCCGCCGACGGCAAGACCGGAGACGGCTGCGGTCTCCTGATCAAGCAGCCCACCGCATTCCTCAAGGCCGTGGCCGCGGAATCGGGCTTCGGATTGAGCGCCCAGTTTGCGGCCGGCTTGGTATTCCTGAGCCGCGACAAAGCCAAGGCACAGTGCGCGCGAGAGACCCTCACCGAGCAATTGCGGATCGAGAAGCTCGAGGTCGCGGGCTTTCGGATTCTGCCGGTGGACCCCGATGCCTGCGGCCCCGAGGCGCTGAAGACGCTGCCCCTCATCGAGCAGGTGTTCGTCAATGGCGGCGGCGATATCGACGAGGCCACGTTCAACCGCAAGCTGTACCTGGCGCGGCGGCGCACGGAAAAGCAATTGGAACGGGACGATCCGGCCTTCTACATCCCATCCCTGTCGGCCAGCACCATCGTCTACAAGGGCATGGTGATGCCCCAATTCCTGGTTCAGTTCTATCCCGACCTCAAGGATCCGCGGATGGAAGCCTCGGTGGTGGTATTCCATCAGCGCTTTTCGACCAACACTATGCCGCAGTGGCGCCTGGCGCACCCCTATCGCTACCTGGCGCACAACGGCGAGATCAACACGGTGCAGGGCAACCGCAGCTGGGCTGTGGCCCGCGGTCCCCTGTTCCGCTCCCCGGTGCTGCCCGATCTCACCGATATTTTGCCGCTGGTGTCCCTGACAGGCTCGGACTCGCAGTCGCTCGACAATATGCTCGAGCTCCTGCTCATGGGCGGTCTCGATCCCATGCACGCGATGCGCATGTTGGTGCCTCCGGCGTGGCAGTCGGTCGATATGATCGACCCGGACCTCAAGGCCTTTTACGAGTACTACGCGACGCACATGGAACCCTGGGACGGCCCGGCCGGCATCGTGCTCACCGACGGCCGCTATGTGTGCTGCACCCTGGATCGAAATGGGCTGCGCCCCGCGCGCTGGGTCATCACCGAGAACCGGCACATCACCGTCGCTTCGGAGGCGGGGGTGTGGGACTACCTGCCCGAAGAGGTGGTCAAGAAGGGCAAGTTGGGGCCGGGCGAGATGCTCGCCCTCGATTTGCAGACTTCCGAGCTTCTGGACACCAAGCGCGTCGACGATCTGCTGAAGAGCCGGCATCCCTACAAGGCGTGGCTGAAGAAGGGCGTGCGCTACCTGCAAACCGATCTCATCGATCCGCGCCTGGCGGCGGAGCCCTTCGATCGCGACACCCTCGCGCTGTTTCAGAAGATGTACAACGTGTCGGCCGAGGAGCGCGACGAGGTCATCCGCATTCTGGCCGAAGATGAGAGCGAGGCGGTGGGTTCGATGGGCGACGACACGCCGATGCCGGTGCTGTCGAAGAAAGTGCGCTCGCTCTACGATTATTTTAGACAGCAGTTCGCCCAGGTCACGAACCCGCCGATCGACAGTCTGCGCGAAAGCATCGTCATGTCGCTGCAGACGCAGATCGGACCCGAGTGCAACATCTTCGTGCCGGCGCAGCATCACGCCGAGCAAATCGTGCTCTCCTCCCCGGTGCTCTCGCAGCGCAAACTGCGCCAGATCGTAGGTCTTGCGGATTCCGGGGTGCCGAACGAATTCATCGACCTGCAATACGACGAACACATCGATCTCAAGACCGCGCTGTCGATGATCTGCGATCAGGCAGAGGCCGCGGTGCGCAACGGCAAGATCGTGCTGCTCCTGTCCGATCGATACCTCATCAAGGGCAAGGTGCCCGTGCATGCCCTGCTGGCCACCGGCGCGGTGCATCACCGCCTGGTCAAGACCGGGCTGCGCTGCAAGTGCAATCTCCTGGTGGAGACCGGTACGGCGCGCGATGCGCATCATTTCGCCTGCCTGATCGGCTACGGCGCCACCGCCGTATATCCCTATCTCGCGTACCAGACGCTGTTCGATCTCATGCGCACGGGTGCCTTGAAAATGGAAGCGGCCATGCGGCAGGAGCTCGGCCGCAGCTACCGCCGCGGCATCCGCAAGGGCCTGTTCAAGATCATGTCCAAGATGGGCATCTCCACAATTGCGAGCTACCGCAGCGCGCAACTGTTCGAGATCGTGGGCCTAGGCGTAGAGGTCGTCGACATGTGCTTCGAGGGCTCCGACAGCCGGATCGCCGGCGCCGACTTCACGGACCTCAAGGCCGACGCCGATTATCTGGCGCGCCGCGCCTGGAACCCCGGCGAAAAAGTGGAGCAAGGCGGCCTGCTCAAGTACATGCACGGCGGCGAATACCACATGTACAACCCCGACGTCATCGCGACGCTGCAGTCGGCGGTCGTGACCCACGACTACGGCCAATACCGCGAGTTCGCCGCGCTGGTCAACGAGCGGCCGGTGTCCTGCATCCGCGATCTTCTGGCGCTGTCGCCGTCGGCCGCCCCCATTCCCGTCGAAGAAGTGGAGCCGATTTCGGCCATCATCGCGCGCTTCGACAGCGCCGGCATGTCCTTGGGCGCGCTGT